>Ga0209629_10001412_pt1 | contig 15148 bp, 15 predicted proteins | sample TergutCu122P5_FD_187286 | JGI IMG/M metagenome (GOLD analysis project Ga0209629, IMG submission 187286) | Cubitermes ugandensis P5 segment gut microbial communities from Kakamega Forest, Kenya - Cu122 P5 (SPAdes) (version 2) | ecosystem: Host-associated > Arthropoda: Insects > Digestive system...
TCAGCTGGTCGCAGAGGCTGCTGCCAACACTGCCACCGGGTGACAACCCAATTGCAGTTAATAAATATTATTATTATTATTATTATTATTATTATTATTATTATTATTATTATTATTATTACAAGAAACACGAGAGACAAACATCAAACATTTGTGCCTTCAGCGGGATTCAAATCTGTGATCCCAGCAACCATGTAGCTGCAGACATACACCATAGACCACATGGCCACTTGGATTGGCTCGCAGTCGGTATTACTTAGGCTCATGTCTACCCACTACTTAAGTAAACCATATTATTAGAATTTAATTGCAGTTGTAGTGCATTCTGCTGGTGGCACAGGAACTAGGTGTCTGCTCCATTTTTCATTTTTTGACTTTAATTTTTGTAGCTATGTACAGTGACCACATACAGTAACATATGCTTCTGCACTTGTGTGGAATGAGAGGATTCATATAGGTAGTATATAACTCTGAAGAGTGGCTTAAATATTTTCTCAATACTTTTTTATTGATTTATATATGTATGAATTCAGTTATCACATTTACTTCCATAATAGCCACCTTGTTATTGCCCATAGGAGTTTATGGAGAAATAAAACCTAAATAAATATGTGTTATGTGTTCTGTTCTAAATCTCTTGTGATCTCTAAATTAATTTCAGTATGTTGTATTTGTAGGACACAGTGAAGTTTGTGGAAAAATAAAACCTAAATAAATTTATATTTTTTGTTGTGTTTTAGGTTCCATGATTGCCATGCTAACAGTAGTGATATTAGTTATTCAGTTCTGTATAAAGCAGTATGTGATTGAAGAGAGCGGCTGGAAAAGTAACCACGCAAGTGAACTTGTGAAGTATTTTATCATCGGTGTGACTGTGTTAGTTGTTGCGGTGCCAGAAGGGCTTCCATTAGCTGTTACACTTTCTCTTGCGTACTCTGTAAAGGTATGTGGTGCTCACGTCCAAGAAGGAACCATCAGGTCTGGTTTTCTTTGTACTCAAAGATGAGTTCTGGGAAATTTTTGTATTATTGTACCGTTTATTGTCCTAAGAATATAAATTAACTCTCTCCCTCTTTTTTTATAGAAAATGATGAAAGATAACAATCTTGTTCGCCATCTTGATGCCTGTGAAACTATGGGAAATGCGACTGCCATCTGTTCTGACAAGACTGGGACCCTTACTACAAACAGGTGTTTATTAATATGGCTTGTTGATGTAACATAATTCTTTTGGGACTCAGTAAGCTTTGAAGGTACAATAATAAGGCTCACACATTGTTGTCTGTTTCATTAGGATGACAGTTGTTCAGTCGTACATATGCGAAAAGTTAAGTAAAACAATTCCTAAGTTTTCGGATATTCCGGCACATGTTGGGAACTCGCTCGTCCATGGCATTTCTGTAAATTCAGCGTACACATCTCGTGTTATGGTAAGAACATACTACCTCAGACATATTTTTAAATAATCCTGTCAGGGTGATTTTGTTGATGCTTATGATTAACAGTGGTTTCTGATTTCAGCCACCGGATGGCCCAGGAGAGTTGCCAAAGCAAGTTGGTAATAAAACTGAGTGTGCACTGTTAGGGTTTGTGCAGGCACTCGGTAAAAATTACGAGACAGTTCGGGATGACATACCAGAAGCAACATTTACTCGAGTTTACACATTCAACTCTGTAAGAAAATCCATGAGCACTGTGATACCACGACAAGGGGGAGGTTACAGACTCTTTACGAAGGGAGCATCAGAAATTGTCCTCAAAAAGTAAGTTTTAATAGTAGTGTTTATCATTTGCAGTGTTGTGCACAGTGGCATGAATTGTGAGTGTAGTATGATAGGACCCTCTTGCATTACTCCTTCTGGTTTTTGTGAGGTAATTGGCATGATTATTTCTCTTTGGCCCCCTATGCATGAAGACTGGTTCAGTAAAATGTTTAGATATATAGTATTCCAGGCCTTGGGTTGTATGAGAATGAAATGATATGAGCCCTTATATAATTTGAGTTGTTTGCATCTTGCCACGTGTTAAACACATGCAGTTCTTAAAACATGTTCTGATGTTCTGTATAGCTGTGGGCTTTTCATCGCCTTGTACTGTGTAGTGAGGCCAATCTCTCTTGTTTCAAGCCATTCACATACTGTCAGATTAGCTTGAGTAATGTTTCTCAGTAATGTTTTGCTGTCACTTCTACTAAATACATCTGAAGCTGCTTTGCTGATCATGAATATGCCTCTGAATCACTTGAATTGTCCTTGTCTATCATTAATAAGGAATTTGTTAAATTCTTTCCTCTCTCCCAAAACTTGTTGCTGCTTCTATCTTAGTTTCCATAAACTGAAACCGTACATTCTGGATAATTAGTTGTTCATTAGCTTCTGGTACCTGCACACACTTAACTGAGTGCACACGTCTTCTTTTCAGGCTTTAACAACTTCTTGTACAGACCTTCCCAATTCAGTGTATTGTACACAGTTTCTTTCAGTTTATTCTTATAACCCTTGTGAGCCGTCATGATCCAATGCTTCTTCTTATGTAAATGGCTGGTACCAAGGATGTAGTTGCCATATAGTAAGCATATGGAGAGCATCAGGGCCTACAATTCCATCGTACAGATTTTTTTTTTTACACTAACTGAACACCACCTGCTGTTAGGTAAATTCAAGCATATTGTCCAGAACTCAAAGAAGAAACAGTATTTAAATAAAGAGCTGTATTTGAAAATTGTCATATATATATATATATAAATGACAATTTTATAAATAGTATTCATGTACTTCACGGGTACAAGAGAGCCCATCAGCTTCGCACAGGGGCCTAAAAGTCCTGGCTACACCACTGCCCAGTTCAAACTGAAGCAGAAATATGTAGCTTATGGTGAAAGGTTTCATGTTTTGCTGATTCAGTCTTGATGAATGCATGTTAAAAAAAAATTAGTTGTGATTTAATGCCCATGGTCTTGACAGAACAAATGTGCATAATATCAGGACTCTTCTTAGATATATTTCATGACACACACAGTTTCGTAGACTATATTGTGACTCTTCTTAACAGAAGGACTGAACACCTTAATTCAATATGAAATGAAAGAGGGAAGAGTGAGAGGAGCAAGTAGAAGTTAATTTTTCACATTACATATGCTGAACATGTTTCATATTGTATGATGCAGATTTTGACCTGCATTTGGTTCCCATATAACAGCTTAGAATCTGTGCAATTTAATCTTTCACATTAATGCAGCAGCAAATTTACTGTATGATAGATGTAAGGGCTGTACATTAACATGTATTGTCCAAGAATATGGGTTTTAAATCTCCTGGTACTGCAGATTATGGTGGTCATATTTTAAATCTTCACTTCTTCATGGCTGACATTCATATAATTTTTGGTTGAAGGGCACTACTAGGCCTACTAAGAAAATGCAGTGCTGGTCAACCACCTGGTTTTTACATATGTTATTGCTTTGCATTAAAAATAGGAAACACAGAAATAGTGATTAAAATCCTTAATATTATGCCTTTCAATTAATATAAGTGATTGATAGTTGATCTTAAATACAAAAAATAAATAAATGACCAGTTAACACTGGTAGCTGAACCTGCATGCTCAACAAACCAATACAAAATACAGCCACTGAACATGATATGAAGCCACTTTCACCTGTGTCCTGTCCTCACAAACCAAAGACTCATCTTAATGTTACCCTTGGATACCCTTTTCAGTCCTACAAGTAGACATTTTAGGAGGTTTTCACATCAAAATCTTGTGTGGATTCCTTGTCTCCCTCCTTCAAACATCTGTTATTTCACCATCCTCACAATGCCAGGTGACCTATACAAATCACAGTCTTCCTTGGCTTTGCCCTGAATATGCCCTGAGGAAAGTTTCATGTTTGTGGCTGGACATTGCTAGTGTCATAGCTAGAACAGACACTCGAAGCTTATGCGGTGGACTGGTTACCTAATGTTACCTAATGTAATTAAACTGCCTGTTTTGAAGGCCAATAAACTATTCACGAGAACATTCTCCTGGTATCTCAGAAATCTTGTATAGAAATACATCCAGTCATTTGCCTTTAAATACTCAGTGGATGAAGAAATTGTACAGAGTTGCTATAGAATGTAGAGTAACTGATAAAACACTAAACATGCAGTTCAAAGTTGCTGGAGGACCTGAGCTTTCCAGCTAGCATATGGACACAAAAGATACAGGCCCCTGTTACAGATGTGTAATGTGAAATGTGATTTACCATTTACTTCTACTTCCATTGGCTCTACAGCCTGTAGTGGACTTTGGCCTGTCGAACAATGTCCTTCCATTTTTTTCTGTCTGTCACTGACTCTCTCAATCTTCTCACTCCCAGCACTTGAAGATCTCTTTCTGCTTCTTCTTTCCATCCTTTCCTGGGTCTTCCCCTTTGTCTCATCCCCTCCAGTTCTTGAGTGAAGATCTTTTTAGGCATCCTATCCTCCATTCTCTCCAGGTGACCTAACCAGCTTATCCTTTGTCCCTTTATCCATTTTACTATATTTTCTCCTTTACTCATCTCTTCTAGTTCTCGGTCGGTCCTACTTTTCTATTCTCCGTTTTCATATTTGGGACCATATATTCAATATATTTTGCTTTCAAAAATTAGTAGAGCTTGTTCTTCTTTCTTCGTCATGGTCCGTGTTTCCACTTCATACGACACTTAGTGTCTTATATAACTGAATTTTAGTACCTCTGGATAGAAGTTGACTCCTGAAGAGACTTATAGCAGCAAAATAAGTTCTGTTGCCAGCCAAGATGCGTCTTTGTATTTTCTTTTTCTATGCTATTATCATTACTGATTAGTGTACCTAAGTATATAAACTCAGCCACTCCTTCATAAGTTACACCATTTATGGTTGCTCCTTTTATTGATCTTCGGGATGGGGATGCTGAAAATTTCATACACTTGGTCTTTTCAGGGCTTACTACCAGGCCCACTCTGCCTGTTTCTCTGCTTAGCTTGACACACAATGCTTCAAGAGCTGGAAGGCTCCTTGCTATTACCAAGATATCATCAGCATATCCACAAATTTGTGTTAATCTGTTCAAAATCGTGTTGCTTTGTTCCAAATTTTTTTAGGGTTTTGTGAAGAACAAGGTTGAATAGTGTTGCAGACAAACCATCTCCTTGCCTGACCCCTGTATCTATAAAGAAAGTGTTACTTATTTTCCCATCCACTATTACTTTGGCTTGAGCTCCTTCTAGTGTCATTTTTATGAGTCGTTCTATCTTCCTGGGTATTCCAAAGCTCACTAGTAATTCCAAAAGCTTTTTTTGATTTATACTGTCAAAAGCTTTTTTAAAGTCAATGAAGAGGAGGTGGAGGTCAATGTCATGCGCATAAAATTTTTCTAGTGTTTGCCTTACCTTAAATATTTGATCCATTGTTCTTCTTCCTGGTCTAAAACCACATTGACACTCTCCCAAAATCTTTTCCGAGTACTCTTTCAACCGTTTCAGTAAGATACTTGATAATATTTTATATGCGACATTTAATAATGTTATTCCTCGATAGTTTTCACACTTAATTTTGTCGCCTTTCTTAAATAGAGGGACAATCAGTCCTACTTTTCAGTCATCTGGCATCTTTTCGTCTCTCCATATCTTACATATCAGTGCATAAAGCCTCTCTTTTACTTCCAGGCTTATGTTTTTAACAAGTTCTGCTGTAATGTCCTCTCCAGGTGCTTTAGTTATTTTAAGATTACAAATGGCTTTCTCCATCTCTTCCTGTGACGGTTCCTTTACTAGGGGTTCAGCTGTCAAGAATACCTCCTCATCACTCTCCTCTTCACTGTCTTCTCTTTCAAACTGAGTCTTGAAATATCTGACCCAGTGCTCTAATATTTTGTCATCCCCGGCTATTAGTTTTCCATTATTATCTTTACAAACGTTCAGACGGGGTTGATATCCTTCCCTGAATCGATTCACAGTTTGATAGTATTTCCTTGTGTCATATTTGTCCCGGTCCACTTCTGTTCTTTCAATTTGTCTCTTTAGCATCTCTCTTTTCTTTTCCCGGCATATTTTATTTGTTCTCCTTCTATGTTCTCAATAAATTTCCTTACTGTTTCTTGTCATCCTCTGTAACATGATTTTTCTCTTTTATTTTTTGCTGATACAAATTAAAATTTTCTTCGTTTTTCAATTTATCTATATTCCATCTCCTTCTATTTCTTCCTTGTTTTCTGAGTGCATCAGATAGTCTTTCCCTTAACGTCATCTTTACCAAAAAATGGTCAGAGTCACAACTTGGCCCACAACACAATCTAACGTCTGTTACACTTAATGCATGTCTCTTGTTTATAACTGCATGGTCAATTTGATTGACCGCATCAGTTCCAGGGGACATCCATGTTCCTTTATGTATCTGTTTATGTTCAAAGCAGGTACTTTTAATGGTCATATGGTGTCTGGCTGCGAGCTGTCCCAGTTGTTTCCCATTTTCGTTCATCACTTCATGTAGAGTGTATTTTCCTGCTACTGCTGCCATGAAATTTTCTTTTCCAATTTTTAAGTTAAAATCCCCTAATAATATAAGGATGTCATACTTGTGGGCCTTTTCACATTCTTGACTTAATTGGTCATAAAACTCATCTTTTATTACGTCAGGGCTGTCCTTAGTTGGTGCATATGTTGATATGAGATTTATGTTCCTGAATTTTCCTCGTAATCTCAATTTGCACAGCCTGTCACTAAGAGGCTCAAAAGGAGAAATCTTTCCTCATTTTTGAGCTTATAATAAATCCTGTAGAAAAGAGAGAAGTCTTTTTCATCAATTCTTCCTTGTCCTTGCCAACAAATTTCTTGCAGGGCAACTACATCCACTTTCACTGTGCCGATCTCTTCCATTATTTCTTTCATTCTTCCAGGTTTTAGCATGGTTTGTAATTCCATGTAGCTAGAGTTATTTTTGTGTATCTAGTCCCTTTCCATGTTCCATTTCCGTCATCATTAGCTCTATCCAGCTTTTTCCTTTGCTCGACTTTCATAACAAGTTTTTTACTGTGTGGGGTTGTTAGCCCCATGCCAAATCCTCAACTTGGAGGACCAGGGTATCTCTTTTGTCTGGGTCATCACCCTTGACCTGTCTGGCATGGGAGGCCGTACCAGTAGCATACGCTACTGCCAGCATAGCTCTCAGGATCATGTGACCGCTCAAGCCCCACCACTACGTCAAAGTAGGGATACCTTCGGGGGGATTTACCATCTACAGCTGTTGCTATTTTAATACTGCTGTTTCATTATGTTAAATGATACAACTCAAAGTTCTTCAAAGTTGCTCTCTTTGGGTCCAAAGTCTTTTCAGGAGAAACTGGACCACCATACTTTGCATGTCCAGCATTCATTATTCTTGTATCATACAGCAAGAGCTCAAAACCCGTTGCTGAATCTTGTTTTTGTGGAAGGTGTTCCTCATAACTTATACTGATTTGTTTTGTATGAGGGGTGGTACAGAAGTAATACCTGCTGCCCCCCCCCCCCTTTTTTTTTTTCAGGAACTATACTTACACTTATAATAAAATGGACATACATCATGCATACATCCTTTACAAAGTTTAGATGATTTTTCTACAAAATCTCTTTCATTAACAGTACACTTTCCACCTTTGTGTAAGAGGCTGTATGCCTGTCTTGTAAAACTCTTTGCTGAAGCACTATGGGACCTGTCACCAAAGTCTTTTCACTGCTGTTAGAACAATGGATCCAGTGTATAAATGAGCTAACATCTCTGATATCCTCACCATACACACTTCTCAAATGTCTGTGAAACTGTGTCAGACTGAAGCCTTCTGCATTAAAGAATTTAGTCCTCAGTCTCTGCCTTAGTGTGCATGTCCACAACTTCTGACTCTTCACTCTGCTACTGTGTTGAAAGCACATGACTGACTGGAGAACCAGTGATCGTAGTGGAGCTGGACAGTGTCGATATCCAGTAGATAAGGCAAGAAACTCCATCCAGCTCAACATTAAAAAAAAAAATGAGGAGGCATTTTCATACCAACTGTCATATAAATCAGCACATAAAAGTGGCTCATTAGAAATGGAAGGATAACCATTTAACAGACTGTGCCATACCAAACCCAGAAGACCAAAATGTGAAACTTCACTGCCATGAAAGGTACCCCCATACCACACTGCATTGCAGCCTACAGGACCACAGTATTAATTTTCACCATCTTTCGTAAACATGTTTGGATGTATTGCAGGTCTTCAGTTATAAGTGCTTTGTACCTCATATTCTTTCCTGTTTTTATCGACCTAACCCATCAACATTCACAGTAGGTCATTTCTTACAGATGCGCCTTCATTCATGGTCGTGATGGACACCTGGAGAAGTTCACACGGGAGATGCAAGATCGACTGGTCCGTCAAGTCATCGAACCCATGGCCTGTGATGGACTTCGTACCATCTCAATTGCTTATCGTGACTTTGTGCCTGGTAAGGCAGAAATTAATCAAGTACACATTGACAATGAACCCAACTGGGATGACGAGGAGAACACAGTCAACAATTTAACCTGTCTGGGGCTTGTTGGAATTGAAGACCCTGTGAGACCAGAGGTGAGTGAAATATATGTAGCAGTTTAAATACTGTGTTTCAGTTTTGTTGTGTATTGAGTGGACATGGTATGATCTTATTTTTAAATTTCAACACATATTATACCAAATCTTTTTCACTTCATTTCAGATTTTACATTTTTGTCTTGAGATAAGTCTTGGTTCTTAACTCCTTACAGAGGTAATTAAACTTCTCCAGGAGAGACATGTTGTTTTGTATGTGTAATTTAGCAGGCATTTAGTACATTAAAAGAAGACCAAAACTGCTGTGAATAACAAATTTAAAGTGTAATGTCATCCCAAGTCTTGTTGTTTTTTAGCCTTGTATATAGACTTCCCCTTGAATATGTAGCTGTTGTGTTACAAAAGTATTGTGGTATAGAATGAGTTTTCCACCATAGTTTTACTTCATCTTCACGTTTGAAAATTTGCTGAAAGTGAGTGAATATTTTTGGCTCATTCAGTATATTTTGGGGGGTGTGTGTGTGTGTATGTGTTTGTATTTGTAAATGTGTGATTATGGAAGTAGCTGAGAAGACTCCAGCTTTCTCCTTTGGCAAGACTGAAAATATGCTGTTTCAGTGCACGCATTAATTTGTTGTGGTTTTAGTTTTTACTTTAATCATGATATTCCCACACTTTTTTTATGTAAACTGACATCTTGGTTAATGTGTGCTTCATCCTAGTGTTTGCTTGTGTGTAAAAGACAGCATAAATGCAACACATTGGCCATTTCCAGCATTTTATTCGGAGTTTTTATGTATGTGCCAAAGAACAGCTGTCTCGGGGATATCTGTAGTGGGTCACAATTTAATTGGTAGTAGTGACGTTTAAATTAGAGGTATAATAAAATCCTAAAAGAAGGTTGTTTTGCCAGTAAAAGGAAATTAAGTTTGTATTATATGCGTTCAGTTTCAGCTAGGACAATCAGTGGCTGATTAATCTTTACTGTTCAGAATAATCTACAGTATACAAACAAATGTAATGTGTCACAATTTTTTGAATGCCATTGCCATACGAACTTTCTTACTTTAACACCCAATGGAAGTGAGGTATAAACAACCACCAAGTTTATTTTTAATAAGCTGGCAGTAAAGTTAATTTAAATATATATGTTGCTGGGAAAAGGGTTATCTACCCAAAAATGAATTTTGTATTATTTCTGTCATGTTTCTTTTGAAATTAATTTTAGTTGAAAACCAACATGGACACTTTTGTGTGTACCTATATTACAGGTTCCTGAAGCTATCAGAAAGTGCCAGAGGGCAGGAATCACTGTACGCATGGTCACTGGAGATAACATCAACACAGCACGCTCAATAGCCACAAAATGCGGGATTTTGAAACCTGGAGATGATTTCCTTATATTAGAAGGGAAGGAATTCAACCGAAGAATACGAGATAGCCATGGCGAAGTAAGTACTTTGTACTTTTTTGTCCCTATAAGTTACAGGACGTGTTTTCAAGTTTTCAATTATTTTGTCAGAATTCTCCAATACTACTGTCCACAAGCAATTCAAAATTTTGATATATTAACATAATATTTAACTGATGAATGACAATAAATTCCTATTATGGTGTAATGAGTGAGAGGCACTTTTGCTCCAAAATGAGAATGCCCATGTCTATTTTAGAGTTGTGGCATAGCTGGGGATGGAAAAAGTGTGGTAGCACAGTAGCTGCGCAACTGCCAGGAGGCTAATGGAAGTTGCAACATGTGTTGGGTGGGTACTAACATTGCAGGCAAGTGTAGCAATTTTGCAAGGTTAGGTTGTGTGACAGTGGTGACATCACTTGGATACAGACATCTGTAAAGCATTTAGCCACCAGGCAGGCTGCTCTGAGCTCCTACACTCTCTTCAGCCCTTTGTTACATAAACAAGAAAAAATTTATTGGTGGCAAAATGTTATTTCAGCAGCAGGTTATAGAATAGTTCTGTCTTGCTGTGATGTTCAAAGATTGATTGCTGTTTCTCTTTTTTTTTTCTGATGGCACCAAATTAGGATACAAGAAATTGCACTTGCACTATGTTGAAACAACTTTTCCCTCTGGAAGTGGAATTTAAATAATAATAAATGGACTTCTTAAGAAGATCTGCTATTTCACTGAAAAAAAAAAAATTGCCTTATGGTATGAAGCCTGGAATTCTTAAATATTTCTGGGCAGTACACTTCCTGAAGTCTGCCAGAACTTCTCCTCCAGAATCTGAGGTCCCTCTGCAGGTTTCACAATCTGACTGAACAAAGTGATGTAGATTTAGGGTGTTGAGGCTGCAGCATGAACTATGATGCTGTCAGAGGAAATCTCAAGAACATACAACTTTATGGAATTTTGTACAGTATTAATTTTATTTCTTGATGCTACTTTATTTAAAGGTAATTAACTGCAATTATGCAACATAATGCCTGGTATCTGTGACTAAATTATGGAAACCTCAGTAGCATGGAGTTGTAAGTTAAATATGGCAAGCCACACAGCTGTGTGTAAAGTAGTTTGCAGCACTGAAGGAAAAATACAATGTGTATGTTTTTAGGATACTTGAGAAAAAAAATGGGGGCTAGCAGTATTTCAAGATGTTAATAACTAACACTGTGGAGAACATACCTCTTTGAGAAGGCCATAGTCATTTAGCTATTGGACTTTTTTACCTAGTGTGGAACACAAAGACTGATGATGTTCTCAAGACCCATGACTGGTTCCAGTCTTGAGCCTCAACATTTTTATAATACGTAGAAAAGGACCATAATTCATTCAACTTTATATAACATTCATCATTCACCACTGGTTGAGAGTGACACTTCAGGTTTTCTTAATTCAGTACATATACTGTTTTCTCCACATATTTTTTTATGAACAAAGGATGTGAAGTGTGTTAAAACTATATCCTCCACAAGAAGTCACATAACACTAAGATTAACACTGAAAGTTACAATTCATTATCAGTGATTAACTAAATAAGAAGCAGTACAGCATGATTCTGAGATGTGTTGAAGAAAATAAATTTCAGGAATTATTCATTTGCATCATTTTGAAGGTGTTAAAAAGATAAAACTTAATAAAATGTGAAGGAAATGACATACAGGAAAGAGAAAATTTTATGTAAATCTGAAAAATCGAATTTGTAATGTAGCTAATGACTGCAGTTTTTGGAAAGTCGATGAAGTAAATACAGCTGCTTTTACGTGAAAGTGATACTTCTAATATAGTTTGAAATTCAGTTGTATCAGAGGTATGAAGGTATGAAATACAGAAAAAAGTGGATTTAGTTACTTCAGAATTTAAATAACAGCATTGAAAATGGTGGTGGCAGTGATGGTAGTAAGCTGAGAAGTAAAGAGGAGGAGGAAGAGGAGGGTGATGATGCTTGTGATAAAGAAGAGAAGGTGAAGAAGGTTAGGAGAATTTTGAGTATGGTGTTGAAACAGAAGATTATAGGATGTTTGTTGTGATAACGGTGAAGTTTTGGAGAATCATGAAGACAGTAATAGTAAATAAGTTGCCTTTGGTAATAGGGAATAGAAGAGACATTATAGATGTGAAGGATAATTGGAAGAGGATGATAATGGTGTTGTAAATGATGATTGGACCCTCAAGGTGGTAGGAATAGTTTTGTGCTAAAAATCAGGAAGAACATGTTGAGGCTAAGAGCTGCATTTAATTGCTGCACTGTCTTTTGGGAGAGCAAAAAGACACAAAATTAATTATCATTATTTTTTTAAGTTCAGTATATCATGGTTGTTACAGAGAAGAGTCTGCCAACAAGAAGCTATAGAACTGCCACAGCTGTTTCTTGCTATATGATTAAACAACTGAGATGACTGTGACTAAATAACTAGTGGATGAATCATAGCTATCATAGTAATGTGCGTACAGTTAATTTGTTGACAGTGATAGTCATGGTTGTGGAAAACTGAAATTAAAATTCAAAGATGCAACATCATCTGCAGTATTGCAGATTGTTGTGGTGTGAGAAAGTTTGAAATGAATGTGGATTTATCATTACTGGGAGTTTATTCATTTTTGTCAAAATGTGAAGTTACATGATACAACTGAAGAAGCTCAAATTTTAATGTAGAACTATATCATAACAATCTGTTCACATCTGCATTATGTAGATATGCATAGCTTGTAAGTTGCAGTTAGCTATTTTATCAGACGATTCCTTCACAAATTTGATAGAATAAATAAAGAAATGAAGTTCAGAAAAGATAAGAAAATGGCTTGTACCTTGCAGTGACTTTTCCAAAGGTACACGAAGAAGTGGCTTTCTCCAGATTTAAGTGGCATGTGGAAATTTTGAGAACCAAAATTGTTTATTCTGCAAAGCACTATATTTTAAGCAGGAAGGAGCCAAGTAAGAAGTAACGCCATAAAGCAGATTAAAATAATGGTGTATGCCTGGAAATTAACAAATCTGCCAATATGTGTTGTACTTTCTGTCACAGTAAGTGCTCTGTGTGGTTGAGATGCTGTGGACACTCATGTCAGCCAGTTGAACCCAGATGAACCCCTTAAATACTGAGTTATTTGGCTTTTAATAAAGTAAATTAAATATTGTACTGTGAGAGAACATACAAAAGTACATTACCAACATCTCTTTTCATCAGTGTTTTACTGAAATGAATTCTAAGATATAGCACTAAAAGTTCAGTTGGGATCTTCTTTGACTGCAAGAAAGTAAAACTGTCTGAGATACAGACTCAACATATACACTGAAGAAAATAGTTGGTTCTCCAATATTTCTTGTGACAAAACGTTTTTGGACAGAACAGTGAAAGCTGTCTGAGGGACTTGCTGATTTAAATGTTTCAAAAGCTGCTTCTTTCAAAATAAAATTATGATGACATTACAATAAAAATATTGGTGGACCTGTAACGGTGAGTATAGTCATCACCTGTGGTAAAGTAGCTCTTCTGTTTGGTGTTTGAGGGGATATTGTCTTACATGCTGCACTTGCCTGGTGGGATTGTACAGCCTCAACAAGAAATACTGTGCTACTAAAACAAGAGCCATTTTTCCATCTCAGGCTTATTTTTAAATTGTAAACTATATATTTAACCCCCTTACGTCCACACTATTCGGGTAGGTTATGCTAAATATCAATAACTTGTCAAAATAGAGAAATACTGAGGCATGTGGAAAGTAAAAGAGGCATGCTATTCAGTGGTGTGTTTGCTGCTGAAATCTCTTGTATGAGAAGGAAGCTGAATGCACTTAAAATGGTGGCTGAGAGATCGCCCAGTGGCACAACATTTTACAGTGCTGGTGGCCAAGAGATCAGCCAGCCAACATTCAGAGGGTTAGGCTTTTTTGGCAAATGCTACACCAAGTATTGTGGTTCTAATGTTGTTAAGGTGATTATTCAGGTTATCAGACCTAAAGCTATATTGAGATGTGGTTACCATGTACATTGTAGTTTCTTTATGCAATAGTGGACTTATCCTGCTTACTTATTTTCAGTCCCTCTCCAAACACAAGCTGTGGTGGGATCTTCTCAAAAATTATGTGTTGGTCATGAAGTGTATGAAGGAACTGGAATCAAACCCCTAGCAGCACAGTATTTTTTGAGAGGATCCCTGCCTGTTTATCTCCTGGCTCTCCAAGATTATGGATGTGTCTTTGCATTGCTGTTTTGCATTAAATTTGTATGGTAGACATACTGTCAGCGGTTTGAAGCACAAATGTTTTATATCCAATATACATAGTTCTTCGTAACCTTATTTTAACCCTTTTAAGACTGATGTTCAGTCAGTGTATATGCTGAAATATAGTTTGTACCTGACAGAGTACACAGTTTATTATGATAATCATATGAACACATAACTACACACTGTGGGAACAAGTGTAGTATTTGTTAATGTTATGGAATGTGGTACATATAGACACTGCTTGGCAGGAAATGATTACCGATGCATCAAGATAACATTCTGTTATGACATACATTATTTCTTAGTCCTTTTGCATTACCATAGGATTCCGTGACTTTAAGTGTTTTTTGAAAAATAAAGATAGCTTTTGAAACCTTTTTATTACCAACTGATGCACATAATGTTAAAAAACACAGAGTTATTAAAACATTCGAAAATTACGCTCCAACATGTTTCGGTTTACGTAGAAACCATCTTCAGGGAGCTACAGTCAGTGCTTGGCTAAAAATTACACATTTGGTTAAGAGTGTCTGCATAAAACATGTGCAGGGCGTCGTCAGTGCTATGGCTGCATATTGTGACTGTAATGAAGGATATGTATGTAACATGTGAATAAAAATTCAGACTAATAAAAAGCAAATTGGATAAGTGAGGTATAAAATCGGACTTACCCTGTAAGGCGTGTGTGTCGTGCACTGTGTAAAGGTATACTGTATTAAGCAGGTTGCATAAGGTCACGTGGTATGGACGCCAGCCCAAAAAGTGGGTTGTTGTCATTGGCCTGTTGCTCGCCGATCAATATGTTGTGCCTGTGATGTAGGTGTATGAATAATGATTCCCAACAATCCATCCTGCTGCCTTTAGAACATGGTTTTAGCAATTTCAGCGTTTCCTCGGCCGGTCCAAATT
>Ga0209629_10001414_pt1 | contig 15146 bp, 12 predicted proteins | sample TergutCu122P5_FD_187286 | JGI IMG/M metagenome (GOLD analysis project Ga0209629, IMG submission 187286) | Cubitermes ugandensis P5 segment gut microbial communities from Kakamega Forest, Kenya - Cu122 P5 (SPAdes) (version 2) | ecosystem: Host-associated > Arthropoda: Insects > Digestive system...
CCCCCGACACGCAACAGCCAATGAACTGACGACAGCCTGGCACTGGGTAGAATGTTCTGGAAAGATCTTCTCCACGTCACTTCCGCCTGGCAACAACATGAGCCGTTGCTATGGGAACGGCTCATAAGTGCATGAAATACAGGATGGTACACAAATATGTTCATGAATTCTAGATTAGAACAGTTTAGAATACAGAAGGGCAGGCACTGAGTAATCCATGCACTTCGAACGTGATCAATCTTTTGAGCTCATTCAGTCAGTAGTCCCACACCTTGAACAAAGTGCTGTATCTTGCTGACAGAGATGTCAACTTTAGATTTAATATGTGTGTGTGTGTGTGAAAAACGATGAGCATGCAACAGAACAAACTTGTGAGACTGTGTGTGCGTGTGTAACAAATGAGATGGCAATTAGACAGTCTCAAAGGTTGCATATAGGAATGCCTTGCAGGAACACAAGAGAGTGAATGTATGGATATGTAAATTTTCCTTCCCTCAAACTACATTAAAAAAAATTAAATCTTTCTTTTCATCTGGATTACATTATACACAAATATACCTAATTACAATTATATTGGTAAAGCGGTGAATATTATACCTTAATTCATGTGAATAATCATTCACAAATGGACTTTTTGTAACAAATATTAAATAACACAGCCTATTACACATACCTATTGCAAATGCATAACAATCACAGCTTTTCCTGTGCCACATATGATTACAAACTATGTAGATATTTTTGGTGTGCTAGCATTAATTACCAATTACCAATATACAAAAATTCAGTCAATATTTTATATTCTGCCAACTTGTAAAAATATTAATCTAATTTTAAGCATGATCCTGATTACATGAGGTGAAACTTAATTCTTCTTACTGCAAGAATTCTAAGAAGACAAAAACATTACTTTTTCATAACTTTCTATTTAAAAAAACGGCTTATTTCACTGGATAATTGGCCTTGGCTTCATCAATACAATGTAGGTCAATTAAAAAGTATCACAAAGTCTGATACTATGAGATATATACAACACATTTCCAATCCAATTACTTATTATAACAAACACTACTCACTCTCTATTAGAATATGAAACTAAATGTGACATTTTAATCATCAGTTTGTTTGATACTCATTTTGATGGCATACCAATGGTAATGCAGGCCAGAAGTACTCATTACCTCAAACTGGTCACAGCCCATTCTATTCATAACCAATGGAAATCATGAGGGATTGGAAATGTACGGGACAAATCAGTTCCCACTGACAAAATCAGTTTATGGTCTAAGCTGACAGTAGTAATTTATTGAGCAAAAACTTAAAAACAAAGCTCATTAGATGCTATTCAGGGGGGTGGTCTAGAAGCAAATATAAGACAGACAAAGTGTAGCAGACCCTTACCAACCTTGAGGATCACACACTTGATAATCACTGCAGTTGCCACAGTCTCCACATCCTTCTGGCAAAATGACATAGTATTACAGTCCTGCCCCCAGAAAATGTCTCTCTTCATGCAGAAGCCATCAATTTTTCCCTAGTGTACATGAGTTTAAATCCAGTGACAGGCTAGGACTGTTGTACATATTCATGTCTTGTCAGCACGATGTGGGGCAAAATTTAAACATAGCTAACACACCACTCAAGAAGGTACAAATATTTGGGAATTACAGTAACAAATCAAAATTACTTTAATAAAAAGTTTAGTAGCAGATTAACTTCAATGACTGGTTGTAGCACTCAGCTCAGAACTGTCATCCTGTCTACCACGACAAAGACATTTTACCTGCCGTTTTTCATGAATATAAAACATTCATATCAAAAGGAATATGTAACACGCAGGTGGGAAAAAATTGCAAATGAGGGGGTTTAAGAATTGTATGATGATTAAATATTTTTGGAAGATCAAATCAATAGGATATGATGGGCCAAGCATGTTTTATGTGCAAGCATAAAGTTTACAACCACCAGAAGGAATGGGAGGAGGCCAGGTGTTTGATATTACCTCGCTTAAGAGCACTGCTAAACCTACTTCTCTTCTGAGTTATCACACTGACAAATTATTCTGCTATTCACATTCACCATGCGGTATCCTGTGGACTAACTAAAACAGAGTAGCACAACTTGAAATTCAAACAATTACTGACAGTATGAAGATAATTAGATAATAAAAAAGTTTTTCAATTGGTTTGAGTGTGAGTCCACAAGGTCACAAGGACATCTTTATTTTTATGCATTTATGCACATTATTAAAGATATGGTGTTATTTTTGAGCTGCTACAGTTTTAATCCCCCTCCCCCAAAAAAAAGTGACACTCCTGGCAGAAGAAGTGCAGTGCAAGGTCTGAGGGGTCTTCAAACCAAATCTCACTTCCCTATGACATTACATATTTTTAGGAGTAATGACGACAATGTAAACAAGGTGGTTTGTCAGCGTGCCTTTCTAAGGCACTCTGAAATGGAATAAGGAGCTCAAACTAAGTATGCATATCAAAGGGAAAGATTTGTACTCAGAAAAAAATGAGAATTACAGGAAGTGGCATTTTGAATCCAGTACCAAAATGTTTCCAAATTACTACACAAACTGAAGAGCAAATAAGTAAAGCAGAGAAAAGGTGGTAAATGAGTGTCATAGTTTGCTCTCTACAGGTCATTCTTGAAATATTTTGTTGAAATTACAATATTAGCTGCAGGTGCCTCAGAATGTTATTGTTATGCAGTTTGCAACTTGAATATGGTGTTCAACAACTGAATCAGAAATACAGTTTTAAACACAGTTAGCCTGTAATGATTGCTATACAATGATAGGATTCAGACACATTTTGAAATGCAGCAAAGGGCAGCGACCAACAGACAGAAAGCTGCGATGATTATTAATTTGTTTATTGTGAAATACATCTCAGCACATGCAATATGTACCTTCCTCCACATGACATAATAATGCAGGGACATTCTTCATGCTCATGTACAGTAGCATGAACACATGGGAGAAATAAACATGCATACAAAATATTGGTTACAAAACCTGAGAGGAAGAACCCCCTTTGAAGACTCAGGAACAGAAAGGAGGGTAATATTAAAGATGGACATTAAAGTAATAGGATTTCAGGAAGTTGACTGGATTCATCTTGCTCAAAAATAAGGTCCAGCTGCAAGCCCAGGTGAGTACAGTGGTCAGCTTCCAAGCTGCATCAACACTGGAGAAATTCATGCCTATGTAACTAACTATTCACTTCATAGACAGAACTCTGCTCTAAGTACTTATCGATCAGAAATGGAAGCCAACCATTTCTGTGTTGGGTTTTGCTTGTTAAACATCTGCATTGTCCAGAGTCTTTGAGACAAAGTTATCAGGACAGAAAACTCAAAATATACACAGTACCAACACATCCCTCTCCTTCTGCAACTGCAGTTTCTTCTCTGAAGTTATTTCTTTCATTATTCTGTTCCTTTGTTCCATAAACTTCAGGTTTGCCTCTTTCAAAGTAATTTCTTCAAGCATTATTACGTTTTCTTTGTCCAGCCCTGAAAACTGAGACTTGATTAGGACAGGTCATAAGAGTAAATTACACAACTCAGCTGACATCACCACCTTGGATTCCAATTAGGTGAGCACAGTGGGTAAGAAAAGTAGTGTAAGCATACAATTATAACTTTGTATGTCATGTAACTTTAAAGATACAAACCCTAGACATTCTCTTTGAAGGGTCCTTCATTTTCATCAGGTCCTGATTAAGACAGGAAGGTTACCCAAATAAACATTTAAACTTATTACAGCAAAGTAGTTACCATATGACTGCTGTTCAAAAAATTCATGGACTACACATATAATTTCTCCCTTCAAAATCATGTGACAAGCCTGAGACTATATGGCATGGTTTGGTAAGCTGTCTAGATTTTGTTGCTGTTTCTGTCATAAAGTAAAGACAATTATTTGACTGAAAGAATGTGTGCATTGCCAATAACTTTTTTAAATGTCACTAACAGGACAACATGTTATCCATTGCAAATCCAAAATCATTCTTGCGATTTAACATACTGACAACACTGTTTCTCTTTTTATACTGTAATGCTGCTCCATAACTCATGTATGACGGCTTTTTCATACTGCTATCCTGTGTCTTGATATACTGAATCATTACCTTCTGGAAAGGATAGAAGTTGCCTTGTTATGTGTGAATGTGGAACAAGACACAAGGCAATAGGCTTCGGTTCAAACAGAGATTTGGTCTTATGCATACATATTACAGTAAGATGAAGTGTTACTTGGTCACTGGACAAATATCACTGCACTACATCCTAAAATATGTAAGAGTTGTATATTCTGCAAAACCTACTAATATTATGTACTGACATTAATTTAAATTTCCTCTGCAATGGGTCAAAACTTGAGTCTGGTGATAAGTGACAAAACTGTAAGGCAGAATGTAGGTCCAATCTTACCAGTCACATAACCAACACATTCTTCACACAGGACAAAAGTCATTATTTAGCAGTCTGATGCCCAGCTACTTATATGTGAGTTCATCTCCAAATCCAAAATCATCCACCTTGGAGAATAACTTGTGTATCGCAGCAGACAAAGGGCATCTTACACAATTAGATAAAAGCGAAGTTCACTTTCTGTTATGCATACTAACTTTCCAGGAAGGTTTCTGCATTGGAATCAGATTGTAAGATGTGCTCTCTGCACGATGAGTGTTACGTTCTGACAACTCTCCCTCTCATACGTGCATGCACGCAGGTGCATACATACACATAACCACACATGCAAGGATGCAGTAATGCAGATAAAGTTTTGCAAATTTGAAAAATCCATTGCAAATAGCTGGGAATTTATCACACAATGCCACATACAGTTCCTGAAAATTGCCGAACAGTACCTCTTGCCTCATTTAACGGTAACTGAATGACTATGTAACTACATGAGAAAAGGTTGAAATTTCTTCTTATCAACAGAATACTCCCAAGCTTAGTGTGGATTTCTTCATTTTCTCAAAGTTTACCAAGACACTGCTCTCACCAGCGATCTGACTTTCAGACCAAACACAGGGTCTCAGTAAAATTAATTTCTGTTGCTGTCATAGACAACCGAAATTTCAAGCTGATATTTTGGAGAAGTCTCTCATATTCTTCGTCAAGTTACAACAAATTTCATTTTTCACATCATCCATAATCAGCTTGATCCAGTATGACACACAATCTCTATAAAATTTATCCTTTAAAGCAGGAGATGCCTGTAGTAACTTCCATATGCCCACAGCAATCTTTTGCCCTTTAACAAGACATTCATTTTTATACATAAAATATTCAGTGCAGAGAATGAAGCATCTCTACCCCTTTCGACATAAGTGGGCAATGTATCAGGTGTGAATGTAGGGTCATTCTCATGATCTTCTAATTCTTTATTGTTCGGATTAATTTTTATGTAACAGTTTAAACACAATAACTGTCCTGGTATAAGTGAAAAATGTTGTACTTTGTGTGCGAATTGTAATAATAATGTGCCCAAAACTTCCTTCACAAATAACACATGTCTGTGATAATGATCACATTTGCATACCTACAAATGAGTATACGAATTACAACACATTTTCCGGTTAAACAAACATATTCAAAGTGATAAGGTTTCCTTAATCTCAGCCACAGCACATTTCACAATTCATCTTATAAGTTATTAACGTACAAGAAGCCAGCAGAATTTGTGTATGTTATGTGACACTGCAGTTCTCACAGTAGCAATGAAGAAGATTCATGTCTTCTGGGATGTTATGCTACATCAACCATTAAATATTTGTCAGGCAACATGGTAGAACTTTTCAGAAGGCTTTAATCTTGTATATATAACTTTGTGGCAGATATTTTTTTGTTTTAATTTGTTTATGAGACTGCAATGCACTTCTTCACCTGTTATTATTAACTACAGACATACAGCATGCATGCATGCATCAAACAATACATACATACATTACATACGTACATACATACATACACACGTACATACATACCTACACACGTGCATACAGACATACATACAGTATACATGGAAAAAAAAAATTGTCCAGAACTTTGTGGTGTTATAAGCCAGTTTCATTTTAAATTTTATTTAGGATAATATCAAAGAATATTACACAATAGCAAATACATAAGCAATTATTTCTCTATTTTCAGTTACTCTGTGTACACAACATACGCGTCACACAAATGATGCCTTATACCAACAAGGATCTTTATTGCAGTACTGTAAGTACTATTTTTCTTTTTAAACACTACTGCTTTTCATCATTCATAACACATCTTACAACTTGTGAAAGAACATTATGTTCCTGATTAAATTATCAGAAGCATGCCACCCAGGAACAGCATGTTTCCTTTACCTTTAAACATATTAAAATTCATATTCAGGAGCAATCCAAACTGTGTAACTTAAAAGGAACCTGCTTAAATTTTTAACGAACACAAACTGGAACAAATATGAATACACACACAATGGTTACAGGACAGAATGGCATGGATGAATGTCAAAAAGCAGTTTACCATACTGGAATAAAGTTACTCAATAATCTATCAACTGCCATAAAAACTGAAAGGCATCTATTCGCCCTTTGTTAAACTGTATGTCTCAGTAAAAATTTCAATCATTATAAAACATGCAGGTAAAAATGGTGACATTCCACAATTTCCTTTGTGCTCTGACAGCAAATGGATAATGACTATGCATTTATAAATGAAACAAATATTGTTCTAGATCATATGTTCTACATTCTTGGATTCATTCTAAAGAATGTGTATGGTCAGCAAATGAAATATACATCGTTTATGGTGTTCACATTTTTAGAACGTTATATACAAACACTGATGTCTGCTTGTTTTTCATGTCTTGCTGCCAAGTAGAGAACGAAACGAAACACATATATAAACCTTGGTAGTAAAGACATTTATAACCTTATATTTACTTTTCTGTACCTTCATTCAATCCAGATTTGTTTACTTTTACAACTCACACAGAACTTATATCGCTTCTTTTCCGGAGCCCCCAAGCATCTGCAAGGCAAAAATTTACCTTATCATAACCCCAATTTTATAACAATAATTTAAAAAAACGGACGCACAAAAGTACTGTAAAATACTTTTCGTTGCACGTACAGTTTTCAGCTTCGGTGAAGACATAAAGGTGATTCAGATGCAGAAAACAGATGAAAGTATAATGTTTGCAGTGTTGTGTTCATTCCGATAATACACATGATGTCGATTAACAGGCTCGACGGGATTTTACCAAAACATGCTTTGGTTACCGAAATTAGATTCGTATTACGTTTTGTAAAATCATCGGCATATCTGTTTGCTACACTGTAGACACACAAGAAAACGTTGCACAATTATTAATTACAAAATTACCATGAGGCTCACCTGCCTTCAGCGTACATAATTTCACGTGTCTTTCAATTAACTCGCGTCGAAAAAAGCGCTTACTACACACCGCGCAATCGAATGACTTTTCTCCGGTATGAATTCGTGAATGACGCTGCAGTCCCTCCTTCAGAGTAAAATTCTTATTGCATATTTCACATCCAAACGATTTCTTTCCTGTGTGGATTATAGAATGTTTCTGTAGATAATCATTACGAGAAAATCCTTTTCCACAAACCTTGCAACTATAGGGCTTCTCACCGGTGTGAATGCGGTAATGCTTTTTTAAATCCCAGTTGGTAGAAAACACTTTATAACAAGCAATGCACGTGTACGATTTGTCTGGTGTGTGTATGCGACTGTGCGTTTTCAAAATGCTGTTATCGGTAAACTGCTTCTTGCAAATGCTGCATTGGAATGGTCTTTCTCCTGAGTGCACGCGAAAGTGCCTTTTCCAATGCTCGCGATCGACAAACCTTTTGCCGCATGTATTGCAGGGAAATGGCTTCTCCCCTGTATGGGTCATCACGTGCTTCCCAAATTTGCATTTTGAAGAGAACTGCTTCCCGCACAGACGACAGATGTATTTGCCGGCTTTCAGTTGCTTGGCCACACTGCATAAGAAAAACTGCTCTAGAGCAATAACTCCCAAATCGTCCATTTATCAAACCTGCCAATGTGCCTGCCAGCATAGACATACGCGATATTCTGGCGTCTACTTATTTACACCGATACCCTTGCGTTCTTTTTACTTTCAAGAGTGTCAGTTTGACACAAAGATGGGTACGGGTACCATTTTCAAAACACAGGCCATGGAGGAACAGAGGGGAACTAGAGGCATAATATTACCAATTCTCAACCTCAGCACTAGATATCAGTTGTCAGCCTCACACTCCAGATGCTGCAGCCCCAGTAGAAATGCACCTGGCACCCACCGAATAGGAGGTTGGGTGAGCCCCAGAACCAATTTTGTCATTTTTTGGGAACAGAAAGCACTCTTGCCACTACTGGGATCCCAACCCTTTCTCTGACATAGAGATCAGCTAAGTTCAGAGATTTGTGTTATGACACAGAAGCTCATACTAATAGGAAAATATCATTTTGGAATGGGATATGTGAATTCTGATTCTTTGTAAGAATAAGCACAACACTCACACCTCATATGTGACATTACACTTCACTTCATTTATATTGTGTAATAAACCAACAAATACATATCAATAAAATAAGTTTTATCATATATTAATCACTGCCATGTTTCTGTCACTTCTGCAACCATCATCAGGATGCCATGGAAGAAGACAAACAATACATAAATTATTGCACAAACTGTATAATTAAAACCACCCAATGTTATAGTTAGTTTAATTAAACATTTTGTGCAATTATATGTATACTGTTTGTATTCATGTATTATTCCATGAAGATAGCTGCAAACACGACTGAAACATGTCTTTGAATAATATACATTAAGACATATTTTACTTATGGGCATTTATTGGTTTATTACATAGCATAAATATTCTTTAATGCATAGATATGGAACATATAAAAGTTCACTTTGTTAATCCATTATTTTAAGGAATATTTCACATATAACACAAATCAGACTCCTATTCAAGAAGTGAGGTCATTTTAGAATGGGCCTCTTAATGGAGTTTTATCAAATGATGTACATGGTGTATCCCATTCTGGTATGTGTCCACCTATCTCGCCTACATATTTAATGGAATAATTCATGCGTACGTTCTAGTCCTACTTACATATGACAATAATACTGAAATGGATCATATCTAATGCTTCTACTCTCCAGAATGGAGCTAATATGTTGGTCTAACGTATAACCCCAAGAACACTACACATATAAGCTTACCACTATAAAGATATCTACCCACAAGACAACCAAATGCCAAACTATGGGAACACAGCATCCCTCTGGAAATCACTTCTAATACACCTTGGGCAACAGCTCCAATACAAATACAACATAATGATTTGATGTTTTTCTGACTGTGCATCATAGTATAGACTTGCTTCAAGTTACCAACACTTCCTTTATTCTATAACAATATATATGTTACATTATAATTCTCAACATGTTTCGAGCAGTACCTTGCTCATCCTCAGGAGGACAAATTGTATTATTACATAATGAATCTATCACTCTCCAACACCAAAAATCAAGAACAGGTCAACAAATAATGAGGTCATAACAAGTATAACAGAACAGATACATCCTTTTAGAAGGACAAGGAGAAAACACTGGGTAAAAGAAATAGCAGCACAAAACCTATAGATGTCTTTAAGGGGCAGACAACTGGTAATATACTGTATGGTTTAAATGAAACTGAACTAACCCATTTTGTTTTCTGCAGGGGGTTGGGGGGTGGGAACTATGAATACTTGCATATACCAGCAAACTAAGAGAGATGGTCTTACTAATTAAATAATACAATTTCTTCTGCAGTATATATACATGTTTATCAGTTTGGCTTACCTGCTGTCACAGAATACAAGCTGTGTTTCTTCTTTAGGAAGACTCAGTTTGTCCCCTTGTAGTGGATCATCCTGGAACAGCAGAGAACTAACACTACTTTTCAACAACTAATATACTGATAGGCTCAAAAATTAGTTCAGTATTATGAATATACCATCCATGTACAAGTATATTTACCAAACACACCTAATTGAAGTCAGTGATGCATACTGAAAGTAAGATAATTAAAAATGACAGCATTATATCAGATTTAAATATGTATTTTTCACAGCAAGAAAGGTCAGCAAATAGTCAATATGAAGTGAGATTCTTAAAAAAGTATGATGGCAGGAGAAACAAAGGCTCTAAAGAAATACTATCAGAAATGCAAGAAGAAGACAACAGCAAATGAAAACAGAAGCTTCTAGCCATTTTTATAGAGAATTAATGAATCAACTTGGAGATGCTGGTCCAACTTGGACACAATATGTATGTGTGTTATACATGGTATTCAAACTTTCATCCAAACCTTTGAATATTCAGCACCATGTTATGGCCTGCCGAAACACACAACATATATATATGCAACATGTAACCCACCTCTGCTTCAAATTTATCAATGGCAACAAATGGTTCTGAGAATTCTTCATGTTTCATATCAACAAATTGAGATTCTATGTTTAATGGATGCATTTCATCTTCTGAACTCTGCTCTGACTTTATTTTGTCCATCTTGTGCTGTAACACAAACTGAGATTACTGGAAGACTCGGGCATCTCTTCAATTTAAAATGTGGTTCTTTATGAAAATTCAACAATCATGTAAAACCAAATGGTTTAAATGGTTCATCCGATGTTGTAAAACAATCTGATGTTACTGGAATGAAGAACCATCTCTTCGATTTAAAGTGTAGTTTTCTATGGAAATCCATCCACTACATCATGTACAAAGATGTGGTTTAAATTAAATCTTTTAGCAACACCAAAATCAGGCTTTATACAAAAGGTTGAAGAGAAGCACGCAAGAAGTTCCATTAAAAGTAATCATACACCATCTTTTACTAACATCATGACCCTACAGGCCTAATTTTGCCCCCCAGCACTTTTAAAATATGAATGGCACCCTGTGCTTATGCTGCTCTGGAAGCCTATCAATATTGTTGACATGAAGAAACAACTTATACTGGCAGAGTAGATGTTACAGTTCCAGAAGTTCTGACATTGTATGTTTAAATACTATTTGTACTACTCGCAGATATTTTGATGGGATGTTATCAATGAAGTATCACAAGAGAAGTTCCAGTTAGCATGTGTTAATTGTTTTGTTGTGGCATGAATGCGATAGCTATTTTTCTATGACATGACATGGCATCATATCCCAGCAATACAGGTACCCCAACTTACAATCTGTTTGTTACTGTCAGCACATAAAACAATTTCATACAGCTCTCATATTATTTTAACATTCCCCCCCCCCGGAAATACTGCACTTTTCACAAATGATACTGTGCTGGTCTCAACTCAGTTCATGTGACCACCAAATTTTATGTTCATAAATGTTAAATGCACAGATGTCTTTCCCCAAAAGCGGTGTTCACATACAAATTTCATGAAACCAGGCAACATGTGTCCATGTTATCAACGTAAGTAGATGAATGTGACAACTAATACGAAACAAAAAAAAATCCTGGGAGAGAACTTTACACTGTGGTGCCAACATCCATGTCACAAATTCTGCAAGTGATGCAATCTGATGTACCATTTCGGTTTAACACAAAATTGAAAACTTACCCACCACTGCTGGTGAAAGTAGTCAGCACATCAAGAAACCTGTTTCTTGGAATCTAAAAATGTATCAGCAACTCTAGTTAACGTGTATGTGCAAATATATGGTTGCTGGGGTATCTACAGAATTGAATTACATCGTAATGTAGTGCCAAGAGTATTCGAACACAAACCCTGAAAGAGAGACTTGTTTAATTTCTGAGCACGTAATATGGAATTCATTTGTTACTACGCATCTTATTTAAAAGCCATCATATTGCCACCCATTAACCTACACTGGCAAGTCATATTTCCAGTATACAATAAAGACTTATTTTGTCTGAGGGAAGCCATGGTTTAAATCCTGCACGTAAATCCACACCAACCAACTTGTCACACGCTCTTCATCATCACATTATCGTTCAACACTTATATGCCAGCGAATATCAGCATATATTTGTAACGGATCAAGCGCAGAATACAGAGTGCAAACAACGTCGCTTGCCGACACGCGTGGCGCTAGGGCGCTGTGGATCAGCAGTATGATTTTAACCTTTTTACCACGCCCCCCTCGACGAACGACTCTTACATCGGTTGCTACAGCGTCATTTCCTTCACTCCGATAACTATATGCAGTCACGGATGAATTTCTTTTCGCCGCCATCTTGCACCCCGGATTCTGTTCACTGCAACTTAAGAGTTAAAAAGCTGTGGTAGTACATTTTGGTCATGTTCATGGTGCTTTGTTATTTTCCGTGACGTCTAAACCGAACACGTGTGTCGCTACTGGCCACGTCATCAACGTTGACAAAATACGGACCGCCATTGGTCCACGCGATCAACCTGTGTTCAATAGGTTACGTCATCAACACTGCGCCTAAAGGATACAGCTACTGATTGGTTCGTATATGTCACGTGTTGTACTCAGGTTACGTCATCAACACTGCGCTTGAAGGATACAGCTACTGATTGGTCCTTCTATGTCACGTGCTGTTCTCTGTGAGCTGAACTGAACTACATAAATACGCCAACTGGCTGGCTGGCATTCTAAGCACAGATCATGTTCTAAGTACAGGTTTTACCCCGTCGCCTGACGCGAAAGCCAAGGGCGGCAGGGGGCAGCAGGTCAGTCGAGGTCTTCGCTCGCGATGGCCAAGTTGACTAAACGAATCGTGTTCGGATCAACCGAGCGCCTTTCGGCTACCCTGACTGAGGATTTCCGTGATTTTCCTCAGTTGTAAGGCAAATGCCAGGGTATGGGACGAAAAATCGTGGTACGGCCCGCACTCCCCTCACCCAGGCGCGGCGGCTTCACCTAGGCGCCTGAAAAAGTCGCAGTATGCGACGGGGCCAGTCTGGGCTCAAAACCCATATAGCCAACCAAGCAAAGTATTTCCCTCCCCAAATTAGTCCAGTGCCTCCTAGGCACTAGTCTTTGGCTAGATCAGTCAAGGACCTCAGCCTTCTGCAAGAAGTTAAGATTCCTAGGTGGTTGATGGGTGTATCGGAACGTGTGTTAAGTTTCTCATTGCACACGTTTTGTGAAGCCAGTAAGATGGCACATGCGGCGGCGGTTTTCATCCGTTTCGAGTACAGCTCCTGTGTACAGGTGCAGCTGTTTCAGACCAAATTTCGTGTGGCTCCGGTTAAAACGGTAACGATTCCAAGGCTAGAACTGTTGGCTACGAGAATATGAACCAGATTAGCAACATCTATAGTGAAGGAACTCGAGCAAAAGTATATCGTGCAATTCTTCTGGAGTGACTCATCCGCATTGATTGACTGGATCGTATAGAACCGAGTGCAGGAGATACGAAATCTGACTTCGAAGGAGTCTTGGCGACATGTGCCGGGGGTCATGAATCCGGCGGATCTTCCTAGCAGAGGATGCACAGTCCACCAATTGATACAGTCCAGATTGTGGGAGGGACCCGACTGGCTGAAGCTGCCTGCCCAAGACTGGCCTTCGGGAGAACCACAGCCAGATGAGGAAACTGTGGAACAGGAAAGGAGGAAGGGCATTCTTTCCTCTCTACTGTGTAAGGAGGGCCAAACTGACTGGTACTATGCCTTTTCCCGCAATTGCGACAAGATTGTACGTGTCCTGGCTTGGGTCTTACGATTTGTCAACAATTGTCGCAAGACCAGAGCTAACCAAGGCTCGGTGAAGGTTGTACATTGGGAGAAAATCATATTCGCTGAGAAGTGTGTAATAAGGTACGTGCAGAAAGAGTCTTTTGCCAGGCCTCAAGACGAGAGAATTTCTCGTTTGTGTCCCGATATGGATAATGAGTGTATCATTCGCCTAAGGACCAAAGTTGTAGAGAGAAGACTTGGGAGATTTTGGGATACCAGCGATTCTACCTTCCAGCCATCCCGTGGTGCAGATGCTTGTGTTGCGTGCACATGAGAAAGCATGTCATGTTGGAGTGCAGGGACTCTTTAAGTCTTTTGAGAGAGAGGTTCTGGATACACAAAGGCAGGAAAACCATCCGAGGCATTCTCACAAAATGTGTTGCGTACAGAAGACATGGCGCTAGACATATCTCCACGATACCACCGGCATTACCAGAACCACGTGTCCGAGATGGTGCAGTGTTTGAAACAACGGGCGTCGAAATGGCTGGCCCTCTTTTCCTGAAAGACTGCCGAAAAGTGTGGGTATGTTTGTACAACCGTGCGGTATATCGAGCGGTGCACCTGGAGTTAACCTCGTCGCTGTTCACTGAGTCTTTTCTTCGAACATTTAGGAGATTCGTGGCCCGCAGGGGACGACCGGCTATCATCTACAGCGACAATGGAACAAACTTTATGGGTACTGACCGGGCGTTCCGCCAGTTGGACTGGGAGAAATTCATTAACAACAGTGCGATTGAAAGAATCGATTGGAGGTTGAATCCACCGACGGCTGCTTGGTGGGGAAGTTGGTGGGAGCATTTAATTAGACTCCTCAAACAATTGCTTAAGCAAACCCCTGGGAGAGCTTCGCTGACATATGAAGAATTAGAAACCGTCTTGTGATTGTGAAGCTGTTATCAACTCTAGACCTCTGACGTGTGTCAGAAGATGTTGCTGATCTTGCTCCCCTTACGCCCAATATGTTCCTGATGGATCTGAGAGCAGTGGGACTCCCAGACTGTGATGCAGTGGACGCAGCCAGACTCACACGACGAGCCAAATATAGGCAAGAGATCAAAGAAATACTACGGGACCGATTCAGAAAGGAGTACTTGGGCCAATTGATGTTGACTGCTACGAGGGTAAGCCGTGAGTTACTACCTCGAGAGGTTGTACTGATTGGGACGGAAAATAGAAAAAGAGCAGATTGGCCTCTGGCTGTGGTAGAGGAGCTCATCCCCGGCAGAGATGGGAAGGTACGTCTCGTGAAATTAAGAACGGCGTCCGGCATACTACCCAGGCATGTACAAAGAATTTATGCTCTGGAGATCTACGATGAAGAGGTGCCAGTACCTACGCCGGCATCAGTGGGGGCGGATCGC
>Ga0209629_10001415_pt1 | contig 15145 bp, 9 predicted proteins | sample TergutCu122P5_FD_187286 | JGI IMG/M metagenome (GOLD analysis project Ga0209629, IMG submission 187286) | Cubitermes ugandensis P5 segment gut microbial communities from Kakamega Forest, Kenya - Cu122 P5 (SPAdes) (version 2) | ecosystem: Host-associated > Arthropoda: Insects > Digestive system >...
CCCTTGTATACTCATTTCTATAGGAGGCAACTGAAAAATAAGAATGAACATATGTGAATTGACTTTATACAACCCAAAGTTACAGGCCCTTTAATTGGATTAGTACATTCCACTTAACATCCTGATAATCATATCCACTACACAAATTAAGTATTTTGCTTACATACAGATGAAATCCTTTTAACCCGTCTCATGTTGCAGTAACTTATTGAACTCCCTTCTTTTGTTATCAGTCAAGTATGGTATGTGCCACTCCTACCATCAAGTGCCATTCATTAGTAAAACAGCAGTTATGTAAATGACAAGACTGCTGAACACACCACAAACATGGGCAACCACAGATATGCTGAGTTTGATCCATCCTAGTTCTCTCCAGAACTCTTGTATTTTCACTCAACATAGAGTCTGTACTGTTTTACGTCATCCCCTGGTTTATCTTGAATATTTATTGCATTTAACAAGGCTTTCTATAGGAATCAAGCACTCATTAATTAACCTAAAAAATCCTCAGCATGCCTTCCTTCAGAGGGGAAGTAAAGCTGTTGGTCCCATGTCGTAGATTAGCGGCAAGTAAAAGATCCCTAATGGCGTGAATAGAGACGCCATGTAGGCAAGATTACTGGACAACCTTTCACATCATTAACCCCCATCAGCATTCAATGCAATGTGTTCTATCGTAACATCCTGGGTAAAATGAAAGGTGAAAGTGTTACTCTGTGGGTTGTGAGAGGCTGACTTTTTCCTGGGCTTTCATTAGGAAAGGATTCAAAAGAGGGTGCTTTAAATTACAACACAGTCATTTTACAAGTTACTTTATTTTGATAGCAAACATGGAATTAGAAGCAATTACTTCCTAACCTGCTGGCCACCCTGTCGCATCATATCCTGTAACAAGAGACATTTTTATACAGGAGAAGAAAGGTCACATGAATCTAAAACTAAAAAGAAATTTTATTAACCAAAATAAACAGAAACCTCTGTTTTTTATTGATATCTGAAGCACTTGATGTAAATTGGTACCAAAGATTCTAGAATGTGCTTAACATTTCCCAACTGTTGTACTGGTACTGCAAAATCCTGAATTCACTGTATTAACTTCACAGAAGCTATAGACTCAACAAAGCTTGCATTTTGTAAACTACAGTTAAGGCTCTCCTTGTGTCATCAGGTAAAAACAAAATTATAAATTATACTTCATCCAATGGATTGATTTAATCACTAGTCCCAGGTTCAATCGATGTACCCAAATATGAAGTTTCATAATGTTTTTACCTGGTGCAGAAGCAGGACAAGCTTCCAAATGCTTCATACTTTTAACTAAAACCAAGAAGAGGAAGGAAGTCCAATATTTTATCCCAATAACATGCCGTAATAAACAAGCTTTTTTGACGTCAGCCAACAGTTTTGATTCCTATCACATTTTGATATATGCAATGTGACATAGCTAAAAGGTTTTAACAATTTTCTATTTTAGTTGCTAAGACTGTCCAAAGCCCCATATATATATATATATATATATATATATATGCATTGTGGTAGACCTAACAGGAAACATCTGCTTATATGAAAAAGTTACAAAAAAAATCAGAACCAGCCAGTTATCAGATCAAAACATACTTACACGAGGGAAGTTGCGGGCTGGTGGTGTTCTGATACGACGGTCAGCCTTTGATCTGTTACGCACTACCTTGGAGTGTATTGCACATGATACACAATAATGCAGTTTTGCGTACAGCTTAGGCAGTTGATAAGCTAAAACATATTACAATGAAAATAATCATACATCAAATGCATTTTGGAAGCAATCACAAAAAAAAGGGAGATTTACAATGAATGAATTTAAATTTGTTTTCTTAAAGGAACCTTTTTGTAATAAAATGAAGTGCACATTAGTTCTAAAAAAAAGATGCATATGTGACAGTTCTCATCAGATGTACTGTTTGTGAGAAGTCTCAAGAATGGAATATTTTTATGTAACTCAGACATGAGACTGGAAAAGGTCACAAGACAAAAAAAAGAAGAAGACACACAGTGAAATGTTTGAAGAACTGTTGTGAAGATAAGACTTCTGAAAATTAATTTTAAAGTATCTATACCATAACATCCACTATCTCATATTGTATACAAGTCATCTGTATGTTTTAAAATATTTTAGTCATTCTGTGAAGTCCCACTACTTCATTACCATATGAAGAACTCCTAACAGGTAAATGCCAAATATGGTTCAACAGAGGAATGGAACAGGAATTTTGAGATGCCCAAACCATGAAGAATACATACAATTATAAACACTGGCCTCAGTGATGTCTCGAACAGCTGCAGCTTCGACTATATTCCGAATAACAAACTTCTTGATGGCTTTGTCCTTTGGAACACACCTTGCACAGTTGGTGCAGCGCACAGGGTTCACATGGCCACGGCCATGTTTAGATCTTCCACTATTTCTGCGTTTGCCAGTCTGAAAAATTCATGTTTCATGAGCTATAAAGGTCAGGGAACATGCCTGTGACATTACATGAAATTAGTGTCTCACTTAATAATTTTTGTGTGTTACAGGCTGTACACCCCAACAATGCATGGATATGTGGTGGAAATTATGAATATTTGGCAACCACAAATTACTTCAACCTAGAAATGTACTTCACAACAGCCATACATTGATAATATATACAAGGGCAGTATTTATTCATTTAATGTCACTGTAACTACTTCAGACTATAACACACAAAATGGCAAGATTATTGAACAATTATCAGAATATGGTTGGTGCCAAACCAATACAAACTTATTAAAATCAACAAAGATTTTACCCCATAAAAATTCCAATGTAAACTCTTGTTAATACAAGGAACAAGTCTTATTTTCCTACACAAACTATCAACACTTCCTGTGTTCAGAAATCTACAACCTTAAATAGCATATCATACGATCTCAAATGCATAATGATTGAACATATGAAAGCAGCAGTAAAGATTGTTAAAGAGCAGATTGTTTAAAAGTAGTGTACTTTTAAGAGGGCTTTGTATTTACATATTTTGCGCATATACAAAATTGTCAAGAACATCAAACTTAAAAATATTCTGAACTGCATTTGTCTGTATGCTTAGCATTCTACGACTTCAAATCCTGTAAACACTCGAAGTTTCCAGGTTTATGGAATGTATGTAGGAATTGAACAGGATGTCAAAGATGCAATCCCCGTCTAATTTCAATTGCTATTCCATCATGACTGGGGTAAATAAAGTTAACCTGGATCAGGGAAAACGTCTTGAGCCAGGCTCCACTACCTAAGGGGCCACCCACCAAGACGTTCGATTTTTCCGGTATTACTTAAAAGGCGACGAACACTATGTCTAATGTCATCTACGCTTCTTAAAACAAAACGGTCTTCTACGTTCGTGGTTAATACACACATTAGTAACATGCATATCCCCAATAGAAAACCACATGGCTGTTAGGTACTGTAAAACATGACCCCCCCACATCAGTCATCATATTAACACCATTTGTGTTAATAGCAGCCGACTGAACCACTTGCACCTTATCACTTGACGGCATAATAAATACTTTCTTAACTATTAAACAGAACGTAAAAACCGCGACACCAAACTGTATACTTACCATTCTTTCACGTCGCTTCTCTTCAAGGAAAAGGAAATGAGATTCATCTGTGAAAAATATTTACCACAGATATAAACCACAAACTATCGAGCACGCACAGCAGATGATAACCGATGAAAGGAAAGACCATAATTTCTAGATACTCTGTGGTTAACAGGCTGTATGAATTTACGTTTCAAATTACGTTAAAATACATTATGTAAGGAAGACGCAGTGTTGGTTTATGTTGGCTGTGTGTTGTTAAATGTAGAAGTTCGTCTAATGTATGCTCTTAAAAATCTGTTAAGGTTATCAAAACTGACCATGTAAGTTTCTCTTTCAGTCGTATAAATGAAAATACAATCGTAATTTAGTGCAGTCCGTAGAATGTATTGGTGTCAATCCACAGTTGTGTTCTGATCACGTATTTATCTCCGCCTGTACACAATAGATTGCAGTCAGAAGGAAGATGACATCAGTCTTTTAGGTTGGGTGATCAACCCTTAACCTGCCAACGACGACTATAGTCGCTCAGCCATTTAATGTTATTAAATGGCAACTGAAATTTAATCCGGTAGCCCAAGGGTTAAATGAAAATTATGAACCGTGAACAGAATGGGCGCGTGACTGATCCTTCCGAGAAGTAAATCTTTACAGGCTGTAACGCAAAAACACATTTCTGTTATTTGTTTTAGAGCACAATATCATGAAATGAACATTGGCTTATAACACACAGTAAAAAAAAAAATCACGGTACCAAGGTGTGTGACGAATCAGAAGCAGTTAGTACTCCAATTTCAGACTTTTAAGTTTCCACTGTGGTGACAGAAACTCAATTTATGGTTGCATATTAACATAATTACACTTTCTGGGGGGGGGGTTCTTATTGAAGATTTTGTTTCACTAAGGTTAGTCTTTAAGGTTTTTATGTTAGTGGCTTGTCCAAGAAGCTTGTTTGTTATAGTGTATTGTGACAGCTTGTGTATTTCATTGTGAATTGTGACAATTGCCTTCCTGACTTGAAGAAGCAAGTTCTGTTAGATGCCTCTTTATTATCACACTGTTGGATAATTTGCAGAAACAGTTCAGTCTCCTTCCTGTGAGCAGTAGCACCTGTTGCAAACTTCCAAAATGTTGAGAAAGTGCAGAGAGCACAACTGCAGTAACACCACAGTGAATATTAATGCATCCATTGTTTTTCACTAAGAAAACCGTTGCCATTCATGCACAGAACCCACTCCAGGTTCATCTCAGATTTGTCACACCACATCCACAGTCTGTACCTTCCTCAGATCAACAGTAGCACAACAGGATAGCAGATAAGAATTTTGAATGTGTGTGGTTGTGTGTGTACAGTGTTTTGATCCTTTTTGTACAGTTACCTTCAGCGTTTATACTGCACACATCTGGGCTAAACATGTTTTGTCATTATTTTACTCGTAGTTACTTAATGTATAAATTTATAGCTGTGTTGTAAGTTACTGTCAAGCTGATATTATTTGGGAAGGTCATGCCATGTATGTGAATAGTCAGTATCATGATATTAGTGACATTTTATTTGCAAATGGGCAAATATAGAAACTCATGTATTACAGTTAAGACACAATGTGAAAAAAAGGATGACATTGATGTAACAGTATTAATCTTTTTAAATCTCTTTGTTACGTGTTCTGAGGAACTGTTTTTAGAAATTTCTATTAGGGATTTTCTTGAAGATGTATACTAGCCTTATTTTAAGTGTGCTAGGAGTTTGTTGTTCTTTGTTATTTGTTTACAGATGATCAGTACTGATAGGAGTAAAGCATGACTTAAGAGTATTGCATTAACACTTTTACACATGTCTTAGAGTTGTCATTTTGGAAAAAGACTCTAGCTGTGGCATTACACTGTTGTATGGAAATTTTTTCCATACTGTGTTTGCAAACTAAAGAATATGAAAACTGAGAAACTGGTGATACAGTTTAACAATTGATGTGTGAAATATTGTAATATTCATACTTCTGCTTGCAGTGATAAGCATATAGCAAAGAAGAAACCTGAGATGAAGATAAGTTATGAGTGATTCAGATGACACAGATGTGTTACTGCTTATTCCACCAGACTTTTTCTTAGTTCATACTTCTGATTCAGAGGACTCCATTAGTCCAGAAGTTCAAGAGAGATGCAATGAATATGAAAAATTGGTTGTTAATGACCTTATTTCTCAGGTAAATGAATTAGAGAATCGTATCAGTGTAATAGAAAACAAGAGCAGCATACACTTGCCAAGAAATGTGTGGGAAACAAGTTGTCTGCACCAGTTTTTTGATGGTGCAGCATATCTAGGTTTCAGCGCTTATCAGCATTTGGGACAGAACGATCTAACATTACAGCCTGAATCAATGTCAACTCAACACGAATTTGGTGGCAGTTGTGATAATTTGAGGACATATCAGGGAGTCAGCTGTAGTACCAATAGTTTACACAGCACTCCAGTGAAACAAAAGCAGGCCTTTTCTCTTCCATCAACACCTAGTATCAACACAGATGTATCAAATTTTCTTTCCAACTCAAGACTGGACAGGGGGAGCTTATCACCTGAGAAAAGTGCAATAATTATTGAACCTATGACTCCAAATGAAATATTAAGCATGTCTCATGCTGTTGTAGGCAACACTGCCTCATCAGGTAGCACCACCACTATTGATGTAATGCATTACCCCAGTAACAGTAGTAAAAAGAATCACCTACATCAAGATTCCACCTTAATTGGAGAGATTGACCAGTTTTTGGACAGTATGAAGAAAAACTCCAAAGTTCAAAGTCAGATGGATACAGTTGAATGTAACAAAAAGGCAAATACTTGTAACTGTGGAGAATATTCATCTTCTATCCCAGATCTTGGTTTAGGGCTTAGAGATTTCAATAAGCTACCTGTAAGAGAGGAGGTGGTAAAATCAAAATACCTTGCTCCGCTGGAGAAAGAAAAAACATTGTCTATCAATGAGACAGATCTTTGTGAATTTGATCACCTTTTCCAAGAGGGTCAAAGTGATTTGAATGGTAGTAAACATCCAATTCCTAAAGCAATACTTAAGCAGCCCTGCCAGCAAAAGAAAGGGTACCACTGTGGTGACACTGTGACATCTGTGCCAGATCTGGCCTTTGGACTGAGATCTTTTGACAGTCTGCCTGTTCGGGAAGAGGAGGTAAAACAGAAAACCGTATTGCCTTTGGGAATTAATGAAATGAAAGGTTTGGAATTATCTGATATTGAGAAACTTCTTAAACAAATGGAGGCTACACAGCATGAAATAGAGAAGCAACAACATAGAGAATCTTTGATTAAAACAAGTAGTATTTTTTCAGAAAAGGATCATGTTCCACCTGCACAGAATACACCTTTTGCTGCAGATACCATTGGTTCAGTGCCTGACAAAGGGTTTGGAGAATTGGGTGTCTTGAGTTCATCAAAGCCAGTTCCAGTACACAGTGAAACTTCATGTAATGGAGCAAGTGTTCCTGTGCATGAAGAAAGGGTTACAAAGAAAAATATTAGCCTTCTTGGAACTGAAGTAGCTTCTGATAAAACTCAGTTTCTGCAAGTGCGGAGCGGTATTGAACAACACCCAGACAGGCAGAACATTCACATTTCTGATGCAGATACTGATGAAGAAACTGAAAGACCTCTTCAAGTGGCCTCCAATTATTTGGCTGGACAAGAAGACATAACTAAAGTATCAGTTACAAGACGTAAGCTGGAGTTAGGAGATAATGCTGCTACCATCCCAGATTGTGGTTTTGGTCTTAAAAGGTGGTATAACTCAGAGAATAATAAAAATGGTACTTCTGAATCTGTTTTACATTGTTCTAATAATGTTCTGCATTCTGTTCATGATGGTGTAATTCCTTCACATTCAAGTGATGGGAGATCAGCTGTGTCTTTCACCAGTAAAAATATATATGCTCAAGGTGATTATTTACCATCAGTGCCAGATTTGGGATTTGGTTTACGAAAGCTGTGGACTAATAATGTGTTGTCACAGGGATTAGAACAGAATACATTGTCCTGCAATCCCAAATCTCAAACATCTGCCCAAACCCAAATCCATCATATGCAGACAAATAGTGATTTGAATGCTGCTGGATATTCATTATTGTCACAACCACATGTAACTGCTGGAAAGGCTGATAGTGTACGTGTAGGGGATCAGAGGAGCAACATCAATACCAAAGGTCAAAGTCATTCAGTGGCTGAAGGAGACAGGGGGTCAGCTGTAACAGACACAGTCGCAAAGAAGAAAATGGACCTCAGTGGTGGAAGTGCCCAGGAGAGTGTTGGCATTATGCAGCAGGAAGAAGGAGTAGAAGGTAATTTTTACACACACACATACACATATGTATACATAGATGTGGAATAAGTCATAAATGTATTAAGTATACAGAATATACAGAAATATTAAGTATTACAGTATAAAGTGCTGTGAAAATTTCATACATGGTATTGTGGATAATTCTTAAACATAAAAAAGTTCAACAGAATGAAAGGAGTGTGTGCTTCAGTATCTTCTGAATGCTACTTTAAATTGTGCCTTTTCATTTATAAGACTTGTGAGACCAAATGGTAAACTGTTTCAAATTTTGATGCCAGCATATTGTGCATACTTGGCAGTGTTTATAAATTCCTCACGCCAATTTATGGTCGACATTTAAAGCAGTTTACACAAAGAAAACAAGTTTCCCTTATCACTTGTAAAATGTAAACAGAATTGAAAGGTGTACTGCATGTGGAATGCACATATTTTACAACTGCATTCTCAGTGATTTTGCCTCCACCCATTTGCCTTGATGTTCATTAATTTCAGATTTAGAACAGTGTTTATCAAACTGTGGGCCAGGGACTTCTGCCAGGCTGTGAACCTTTCCTCGCCAGTCTGCAAAGTGCTAGAGGAAAGAGACTGCTGTTTTTCTTAATGTTGTAACACAGACAGCAACCTTAAATTTTTACTAGAACCTAGCATAAGTTACAGTAGTATATTTGTTATTGTATCATTGTTTTTCTGTTACATATGTTGCATTTGTAATGCATTGAAGTTCATTTCTTTAATAAGGAGGTCTACTGTGTGCAAGTGTATGTTGATATGTTGATATTTATATGCATATATGGGGCTTAAATGTGAAAAATCTGAAAACATTTTTCTAGAAGCCATTCAGTTAAATTACGTAGTATACTATCCCCACCTCTGGTGGAAAAATTACCTTCCTGTGAATATTAGTACTGATTTGCTATAGTGATTAAACTTTTACATATGTAAGCAGGTGTACGAAACAAACCAGGGTATGGGAGCTCCTTTCATGAGAGTGGTGTTAGCAGCATGATAATCCCTGTCAGGTAAGAATTGCCCTTATGGGTTTACTACATTTCAAACATACTTTCAGGTACTTATTTGGTTCATCTAGTAACAAAGGTATGTATATTAACAAGGGCCATGTGCACTGTTTTTGTGACATGCACAACCGGCACACATTATCTTCATTGTTTCTTTTTGTTCTTGAATTCATGTTGTAATTGTGTGGAGGTTTAATAGGAAGATGCTAACTAAGAGTAGACTGAGTTAAGATCGCTTAAAGGTAAACACAAACATCTTTACACACACGTATGTGTGCATGTGCTATCTGCATTATTCAGGGTCTCCTTTGAGCAGATGCAGGTATTCGGTTGCTCAAGTAATTCCATTATTGGATCACTTGGTTCACTCTAACTACAGAAACCCATCAGTTGACACAAGCTTGGGCCACTTTGTGCAGGAACATGCACTTAATTTTGAAATACTCTGTAAAAAGCTGTAGAATTAATAATATTTGTGTCAGATATGGGTTTTTAGTGTAGTAAGTAATTTTTAGAAGAAATGAGGACCTAGCCAGGAATTGAAATATTAAATTTAAAATTCTAAACTAACTCTTTAACATACAATATCACAGTAGAATATAAATGGACATTCACCTCTGTTCTGTACAGAATTTACTCACAATATGTTCACACTTTATTCATTTATTTAATATTAAAGCATATACATATCCCACTGCTGTGAATGTGACATTAAGGTAGCAGATGTGTGATATCACCCCTATAAATGTCACTGCCTTGTTTATTATGATGATGCACCAGACTGATGCACTTGGATGTCTATTGCATGTGAAACACCCATACAGGCAAATTCAGAATCATGCATCACTCCCCACAGTGTTTCTGAGATGAATCATCATCATCATCATTTTTAACATCCAGTTGTCTTGGTAAGCATAATTTTCACTTAACATTATGCCTAATGCGATGAACATTGTTTTTCCTCACAACATTTTCACACAGTCTTAGAGTCTGTGTACTGTGTTGTATGAAGTACATATGCCATCAGTTGATGTGTGAAATCTTACAGAATGTGTGTGGTTCATATCTTTAACTTTTCTGTGTGCAAATATTTATCATGCAAACTTAAAATGCTTAAATATTATTGTGGTACAGTTTGAACTTGATTTCACTGTCTTTTCACATTTTACATGCCATAAGGTCCCTAGTAGCACTTAAGAATACATTTTCCTTGCTCAGATGTTGGATGATTTGGATTAACAAGGAAATTAATTTTAATAAGGGAATTCCTTGTGCCTGAATGTAACAGTAAAACAAGATACTCCTGGCTGCATGATAGACATACTGCTCAAAAATACAATCTGACTGTACTTTCACATGTTTTATGACTATCCAAAGGGCATAACTACTTCTTAGGGCCGTCAGAATATGGTAAATGACATGTATCTAATCTTACATTAGTTGCTGCTTTGTGTTTGTTTTTGTGAAATAGGAATTTTGTAGTAGAGTTTTCATTCTAATGCACACACAGCTGTGCAGTGGATACAGTTGCCTCTGGTTTATATGCAATGAAAATTGTTAGTCTCTTGCTTAAACTGTAATGTCTGTTCGCATTTAAGCTAGACATGATGGTTCATTGCAAATTTGCGGTTTTCTTTTGCTTTAGCTCAGTAAGTATAAGCAACTTTGCATGTAGTCACACAGGAATGAAATATGTAAAAGAGTGATGTGAAATTGAAACTAGTTCTGATAAAAGAAAAGGTATCATCCACATCACATGCTTATAGCAGAAACTGTTGAAGAATTATGTGAACAATACTTTATATCATCTCTTTGTACAAGTGATTGAGGAGAGAAAGAGTTTCGTTTGTTTTTACAGTGTATACGCTGAAAAATTATTGTAGGTGAGAGGACTTCATCCCATCAGTGAATGATTACTACAGAACAGTGATCATGTTCTTTGTATATGAATGTATGTGCTTTTATATGTGAGGACATGTGTGACAGAAGTTTATATTTCTTGGTTCTTTGTTTATTTAATGGCCCTTCTTCCACCTGCATAGGGTATCCAGCTTGAGTGAAGTTTATGGACACAGATCATACTGGTCTGTGTGCCTTAGGTGTCAAAAGTACTGGACTTTATCTTGTAGGGACACTGTTTTATTGACAACTGCCACTAGTTGCTTGCAGTTGGTTTAACTTGTGAAATGCAGTAGAACTGTATGTATGATGAACAATGTATTGGTTAGATGTGATGCGTGTCTGCAAAACAAACGAGTAAAAACCTCATATTAACTGCCGTATATTGAACTAAAATGCATGAACCCTGACTCACAGAAAATGGGAATGGCAGTGGATTTGGCACTGCCTGTTATCACAGAGTGGTCTGATGAGAGAGAGGATGCAAGTTTTCAGATAAAATAATATCCCTGTGTAAGTAACAGAACCACATCAATGTATGTCACTTGATAGCTTATATTATGTCTGGGACCCACTGAATAGAAGTGTGGGCACCCATCTTTTCTCCCGCAGTGCAGGTCTGAGCATTTCTTGCCAGGAGCCCCATAGTCACTAAAGAGGATGAACTGTCCCAGCTCCTAAACTGTTAGCTATCAACATAAGCATGCTGACAGACATTGATGCCCCAGATGGGGTGTTTGCATGATACAGGACACCTGTTTGAACTGTAGAAGAGGGAATTTTAATGAACAACGTTTTGAAACAGATTGTCTTGATAGCCAATATTTATGCAGCTGCAGCATTGATAATAAGGCCATATCCTTGTAGTTAGTCACTGTATGTCCCTTTAATGCCGTTTTTCTTGATGTAAATTCATGATTTTTGTAGTTCTGGAACATCCAATCTCGTCAGTTTGTCAGACCTGTGGGATAAAGATGGTTCATCATCTGCCTCCCAGATTACGAATGAGCATACTAACATGAGAGTGAGACTTGAAGAGGAGAAATACAGGAGACAGGTAAAGGTATAAACATGCACAGAAGTCTTTACTGTCCTTGGCTGTTTACTTTTGGCAATAAATTATGTTTTTATAAAGGCTTATTATATATCAACCAAGAAGTATATGCTGAAGTATTGTACCCAGTTCAAGTACAAGATTTAAAATTTTCCACTATCATCATCTGTCATCTGATATTTACAAATTTTACTGTGCATAATAATTTTTTTTGTGTGTGTGTAAGAAAAATTTTTAAATATGTTACAGCACTGTGAAAGACTGATACAGCAATTGCAGATCCATCTTCTGGAAGGACAACAAAAGCTTGCTGTAGCAGTACAAGTGGACAGACGTAAAGATCAAGCAATTTTACAGTTACAAGATGCCTGGAGTCGTCTTGTTCACCACTGGAAAGTTTTGGAAGAACAGCGACATGATTTGAGCAACAGACTACTGAGTGAAAGAGAAGCACGTCAGACACAAGAATTTGAAACTAAGCAGGTTATTTCTTTAGATTGATGGTCATCTAATGTACCAGCTGTTTGTATTAAATGTCTTACAGTTGCCATGTGCAGGTGTTCTTAAAAATATGTGGGAATTGCTGTTGAAGTTGCCAGCTGATGAAAAGTAGGCAGTTGCCAGATTTTTATTTGCTCATGATTTGGCTCGTATCTTCCTCATGACCAAGCAGGTTGGTATATAGTTGAAACACTCTGGACTGGCACGTGGGAGCCACTTAGTTCAGATGTTGACCAGTTGCATTCCAACTGTCCTGACTTATGATATTCATTGTTCTTCTGAAGTGTTACGTGAGAATGGTGAGGTAGTTCATTTAAATAAGTTATACCTGCTTCCTTCCAAATCTTTGTACATATTTGTTGTACAAGATCATCTTTCTGTTTAACAGTATATAACCTGTACAGTTGAAACAGTGTTATTAAATATATTAAACTAAATTTATCCTCCGTTTGAAATAGATGCATCAGATTGTCTTGACAGGATTGTGTAATTATTGCAAGACATGCAGTCTGGAAGGTGATTTGAGTAAAATACAAAATAGGTTTATATATGTTTCAGAATCGGCTTCGGTGGACCAGAGGTAAGCATGCTGGCCTCTGGTACCCGAGTTCACCGGTTTAAACCCAGCCAAAGCCGTCAGATTTTTTGGGCAAAAAATTCCTCAGCACGCCTTCCTTTGGAGGGGAAGCAAAGCCATCAGTCCCATGTCGTAAATTTATGGCACGTAAAAGAACCCAAAAGTGACGTGGAAGTCGCCACTTTCGGCAAAATTCTTGGCCATTTCTCGCCCATAGTTCCACTTTCCGCTGCTGGGGTTCGCTCGCATTGTTTTGGACATGGGGGACACCTGGTGGTGGGAGATGGAATGTTCTAATCACTGGTCCTCCAGGTCGGGGATTTTGACGTGCTGCTGGCAACGGCACTCTGTAAAAACCCTGCTGAGAATACTCAACGATAGTTGAGCAGGCCAAAACCCACAAAATAAATTAAATAAACCATAAAAATAGTGGTACCTAGATTTTTTTTATTTTACTCTTAATCATTTACATTTTATTCTGAAATTTCACAGATCTCTATAGTCATACATGTCACTTCGGAGGCGGCTGTGAATAAACTAAATGGACAGTTTTGGGCAGTTGACAAGGGGTGATACTCCTTATTGGTGTTGGGTGGGGGGCTATCAACTCCTCACTAGAAGCAAAGAATTTTGCACTATTCCAGAATCTTGTCATGATGATTGTAATGAATGAGAGTACAGATGTTGTTTATTGGAGTTGTGACAATATGACAGATTCTCTTTCTTTAGGGTCCAGAAAATGTCAAGGAATGTTATAAATTTTAAAAAATACATTGTTCATTGTGCCATTTTATTTCTATTATTTTCCTGTTTCAGAAGCTGAAACAACTTGGGTCTGAACTCTCTAAAGCTCTGGATCTTGCCCACGGTTACAAAGAAAAACTTGACAGTGTTGAGAAAGAAAAACTGGAACTGATAGATCATCATAATAGTCAAATCAAAGGCATGATGGACAGGATACAAGAAAAAGACCAGAAACTTGACAAGACCAACCAGTTAAACTGCCAGTTAATTCAGCAGAAGGAAGATGTCCTGGAGAAAGTGAAAGAAGCAGAACAAGAAGCACAGAAGGTATGTACAAAGTATGAGAGGTGCTTTATATAGTGTGTCATTGTTACCCAAATATTTGTCATTTTACATCCATTTCCCTAGACATGCTTATGGAATTTCCAATATTACAGAATTCAGTATGAAGATGGTGTCACTACTGTGGACAGACACTTCAGTCTATCTGTTCTTACTGTAAAATGAGGCTTGCTACACACTGTTTGAGAAGCAATCTTGACACCATATTTTATGTTTGATGGACTAATAAATGAAGGTCACATTTACTATAAAATATGACGGTTATTTCTTTTGGTTGTTCAAGGAAAGAAAACTGCTGATTGATGCTCAGAGGGAGGTAGAAGACACTCATAAGAAGCTTTATTCACTGGAAGCTGAATTATCTGCTCTGAAGGAAGAAAGGGAGTCACTTCAGTTAAAACTGAAAGAAGAGAAGGGAAGAATCAGTCTCCTTGATCAGCAGAAAAGGTCATTACAAGCAACACTAGATGAAAACAAAAAGAAAGAGGTTTGTTCCTTTCTGTTAGACACCAGTAAAATAATATATATAACTCCGTACTGAAGCTTACATTTGACTGTGAGGAGCACTGCTGTTTTACATAGTGCTACCCAAAATTTCCGAGAATTTGCTCGTAATAACATGAATACTTACTTCAAGTCCTAATTTCCACCGTCACCTTCAAAGTAGTCACCTTGGGCTTGTATACAACGATCCCAGCGATTTTGCCACTTTTGGAAGCACTCATTGAAGTCTGCCGGCGTTGGCATGTTTAGTATCTGTTGCGATTCTTCTTGGACCTCTTCAATGGAGGCAAAACATCGCCCTTTCAACCGGAGTTTCATTTTAGGAAACACGTAGAAATCGCAGGGGGCCAGGTTAGGTGAGTAGGCAGGGTGGGGGACAGTGGTCACATTATTTTTTTGTGAGGAATTCCCTCACAACGAGCAAGGTGTGTGGAGGCGCATTGTCATGGTGCAACAACCAGTTTCCGTTCTTCCACATCTCAGGCCGTTTGCGCCTCACATTTTCCCTCAGTCGTCTCAAAACCTCGCAGTAAAACTTCCCATTGACAGTCTGACC
>Ga0209629_10001416_pt1 | contig 15145 bp, 4 predicted proteins | sample TergutCu122P5_FD_187286 | JGI IMG/M metagenome (GOLD analysis project Ga0209629, IMG submission 187286) | Cubitermes ugandensis P5 segment gut microbial communities from Kakamega Forest, Kenya - Cu122 P5 (SPAdes) (version 2) | ecosystem: Host-associated > Arthropoda: Insects > Digestive system >...
TAGGCTGCTTATGTACAACTATGTCCTCCTGAAGATGAGTACTTGATACTCGAAACATGTAGAGGAGAGTAATAATATTTGACGAATAAATAATATTCAGTGCATCACGTTGGTAGTTTTAATGGTCAGTGTGTGTTCTGTTTTTCCTATAATAAGTGTAGCGTCTGCCACTTCTTATTTTTCTTTCTTTCTGCCTCTGTCCCCTAGGATAACTTATTTGTTATATTATTATTATTTTATTATTATTTGCGTCTCTGTATTATACATGCGTTGAAGGTTAAATATGACATATATCAAGAGACATTTTGTATTCTGAGTTAGATATTTTCGATATTGCCATTCTAACGCCATGTCTTTTGTTCTTTTCCAGTGGAAGCAGCGATGGGGTGTTGTGACGAAACTTTCTCCAGCAGCAGGTAGGAAGCAGCACTGTTCCGACTTGAGTTAGCGGATAATTTCAGCTCATACTTTTAAAATAATTAGTACACTTATGCACCTTATGCTATATGATGAAGTTAATTTGATTTCTGCTGATTTGTAAAACTTCAGTAGGCCTACCTGGTCTCACGAACTCTGTGTAGCAAGGTGACTGACTACGAAGATGCAAGCACCTTTGCATTCACTCTTAACTTTGTAATTCGGGTACTGATGTTGTGAAAGTAGAGGCGCTGCAATGTCTTGGTTTGCACATGTACATTCAATATAGTGTATACATTCTAAATGTTTAAATTCTGTAGGTAATGTGTCTGCATGTACCAAGCTGTTAAACCGTTTCGCAAAACTGCAAGGAATGATTTTTAGGTCCATCTTTCCATCTGTTCACATGAAATAACTCGGCCGTGGCGTGACGTATGGTCGTGAAATTATAAAAACATATATTTATTTATTTATATTTATATTTACAAAACTCTGTCGCGAAAATGCAGTTTCGGTTGAAATAAAGTGTTAAAACAGGCACCTTTCATAAATGCCTAGGTACATACGTGAATTTTTTGGTTAGCAGCATGAGTATGGTTACCGTCGCCATTCATCAATAAATATGTTAGTCCATATTAATCTGTCCTTTTCCTTGTGCGATTTACATGATGCGTAATTAAGGAAAACAAAAATGTACGCCCGTGATATTTAATATCTACTGGTGACATCTACGAACACGAAATTTGGTATGTAGATATACTACAAAAATACATTAAAATTTCATAGGAATTATTGTTTTCAAGTCAGCAATTACCAAATGATTCGAGGAGATGAATATTTGATGTGCGTTTGTGAGAGATAGACTTAAAAAATCGCGACAGAATGCAAATAAGAATTGTCAAGGAATATATTTTAATAACAGCAATATCATTATATATGTTCACAATTGTGCACAATAACAAACAAAGTGGTCACAGAGGTTTAAATGGTATGAACATCGCCACCAGTTTAAACTACACGTATACTTCGTAGTTTGTTTTGTACTTACAGATAAAATACGTTGGGTTGAATGATTATCTAGAATATCTGTCCTCAAGAAGCAGTCGACACGTGTCTATGTTTCGATCGGTATTGCGGCTATGGCGCTTTTCCTTTAACACAGTATACGTAGGTAAAACTCCGATTAACCTACGAAGCTGCCTTTCAAAATTTCGTCGTATTTATGGCACGAAATTTTAGTTGAATTCATTTCCCCTTCCTTACAATGCACCATCTGAAATGCCTTATCATAGTTTACATTTGCATGAAGTTTATTCACGTTACCTGTTGATCATAATTACGCAGGATTAAGGCATAATTTAGCAGGGATATGCGCTAGAAATAAATAATGTTGAAGAAAATTAGCTTGTGGTCTATGATTCCTTGCATTCAGGTACATATATGTCAATGTTTTAGAAGGAGGAGCAAAAGAAGAAGAAGAAAACAGAGTCGATGGGTATTAATTAGTATCAGTATACCAGCTGACATGACTACATGACTTTATACCACGTAACACTGTATAGTCATCACTTTAGACCCTTCGTAATAGGTGGTTTCCTTTTCAGCGCTGTCTGTTTTAAGAAATGTTCGGGCACTTCTGCTACCTTACGTAGTTAAAGATTATATTTCTAACTGTAAAGCATATTGTGTACGAAAACAGTATTCCATTATTAGTCCGTTAAAGACTGCATCTATACACGGTTCCATTCTACGAAATGCGCAAAGCCACATACTGTTATTAGAAGTGTTACGTATAATTACCAATTTGTGTGAGGTATTAATTATTCAGGGCAAAGAAGCGGTCCATCAGCTTTTTATAAACTTCAGGAACGCTTAAGAATCAGTTCAGAGGGAGGCCTTGTATAACATTCTCGTTGAGTTTTGTATCCCCATGAAACTGGTAAGGCCAATAAAATTGTGTCTGACTGAAATGTATAGCAGAGTCCGGGTAGGCAAGAATTTGTCTGACATGTTTTCTATAGAACTGGTTTGAAACAAGGGGATCCTCATTCGCCATTGTTTTTTAACTTTAATTTAGAGTACGCCATTAGGAGGGGTTCAGGTAGACCGGGATGGCTTGAAATTAAATGGTACACATCAGCTTCTGGTTTATGCTGATGAGGTTAATATATTTGGAGGAAGCGTACATACTATAAACGAAAACGCAGAAGCTTTCGTAGTGGCTAGTAAGGGGATTGGAATAGAAGTAAATACTGATACAACTATGGACATTGTCATGTCTCGAGATCAGAATGAAGGAAGAAGTCACAGTATGAAGATTGATAACAGATCCTTTGAAAGGGTGAAGGATTTAAAATATTTGGGAACAACCTTCACAAATCAAAATTCTATTCAGGCAGAAATTAAGAGCAGACTTAATTCAGAGAATGTTTGCTACCATTCGGTGCAGAATCTTTTGTCTTCCAGGTTGCTATCCAAGAATTTAATTATTAAGATATACAGAACTTGTTTTGTATATGTGTGAAACTTGGTCGCTCACACTGAGGAAGGAACGTAGGCTGAGGGTGTTTGAGAATAGGGTGTTGAGGAGAATATTTGGGCCTAAGAGGGACGAGTTGACAGTGGAGTGGAGAAAACTACATAATGAGGAGCTTTATGATATTTACTCCTCACTCAATATTTTTCGGGTGAGGAAATCGAGAAAAAGAAATGGGTGGAGCATGTAGCATGTATGGGGGAGAGGAGAGGCGTATAAAGGGTTTTGGTGGGGAAACCTGAGGGAAAGAGACCACTTGGAAGTCCCAGGCCTAGATGGGAGGATAATATAAAGATGTATCTTCAGGAAGTGGGATGTGGGGTATGGACTGGATCGAGGTGGCCCAGGATAGGGGCAGATGGCGGGCGTAATCAATCTTCGAGTTCCATAAAATGCGGGGAATTTCTTGACTGGCTCTAAACTGGTTGGCTTATCAAGAAGGACTCTCCTCCATGGTGTAAGTAAGTAAGTTATTTATTCAGGTATTTTATTTGTAAGCCAGGTGATTTTAAGTAACCCGCAGCAAGAATAGACACCCTGATTAGAGCTGTTTAAAAATTCGGCTTCTCCCTCTAAGAACACATGTCTCACTAATCTGCAATCTGCACTCCGCCGAAGAACACACTCCCCAGCATTTTCTGTGGGAGCCACAGAGAAACAATTATCAAGGTAGACGTTATTTAAAATTACCACTCTGTTGTGGTGTCGCGCGTGTATGTAGGTACAGAACGTGTGAAAAGATTAATTTTACGACTTTTGTCCAAAGATTTTCGTGAAAAATAACCCTTAGAGCAAAGCGGTTACTCTGTGTACCTCCTGCTTTATTAAGAAACTCTGTGCTTTACGAACACAATACATTTATGTTTATGTCCACGAAATAAACAGATAATATATTCCTAAAATTATTTACTGGTTTGTCTTTCTAATGGGTTCACACAGGGTTTGAACTGAGCTTGAAACCGAATACTTACATTTAATTTAGAATAATTGTAGGCCTCAAAGTTCAAACGCGTAATTATTCTCGCTCGTACGTCGCGGTGGCGGATTTCAAAGTGATTTTAGGACGTTCCGTTGGATATTGACAAACGAAGCATGTCTGAGCTCTTCGTCTGAAGCTGCAGTAAGTGCTCAAGGTGAGTGCTAACAAGACATCACAATAAGTAACGGAATCATAGCTCGTCTTCTTTCTTCACTCTGCGGAAGCAGGACTAAATTATAGGGAAACTGTGCTTTCGGGTTAATTGTGGATAATTTTAAAATGATGTGTAACAGTAATTATTTGTTACTTCGACTCAATAATTGTTCGCTTGAATTTAGTATGTGACGAATTGTAGAGTTGTTCAACTTTGGTTAATGCGTTATAATTTTTCCTTCATGGTCTGCCGAAAGTGATTTGAACTCAGGATTACACGTATATTGTTTCTATACTCTGTCCAATCTCACTGAGAAGAGAACCCAAGGCTTCGTAAACAGCATCTCTTCCCACCCTTATTTACGATTCTGGGGAGGCACCTACAGTCAAAACAAGCTTCTTTCAATCGATGTAAGCCAATACATTCTCCGAAATTTTGTGTTGTTTTCTAAGTATTATCCGCTGAACGAATTCCAGTAAAGCAGTAAAATTTTGTTTTATATTCTGTACTTACAGCATTTTACACTTCCCTCAACTAGACTCCTTAACGCGCGTTATTTATAGTATCTGAACTGACAGTATGCGGATAACGTGATTATATGTGGTGAATGTGCAGCTCAGGTTTGCGATATGGTGTGGATTACTACCAAAGGAAGGAGTAAAGTTACTGGAGTAGAAAAAAAAATTGGTTGACAGTTTGTAAGATGAAATTCATGAGAAAAATTAAAAGTTGTATACATTTCGATGTCAGAAGAATGTTAATGAGGTGTAGTTAGACCTTAATGAGGTGTATAATTTGGCGAAAATGAAAACAAGAAACTTAGATTAGACCAAGAGACGCTCAGAATATGAGATTAGACACAGATAGACGGTTTGTTGATAGCGAAAGGAATTTAGGTAGAAAAAACAGTGTTTTTAAAGAGAGTATTAAAACTTGACTATAAACAAGGAAAAGTATGAGACTCCATTCTCTCACATTAGAGAATTTACAGTTCTCTAATGTGTGTGGATGGCTGTCAAGGTTTCGGAAGGATATCCTATTGCCAGCTTCTTCGGAGGTAGAGTGAAGGTTAAGAGAGTGTGTTTCACCTACAAGGCTGGAAATCTAATACCAAAATACAGAGTGATACATTACATAGAAAGGCGATCTTAAGGAAAGAAAAGAGATACACTTGTTGTACCAGGCGGAAGAGTGACCACGACACGGAAAATAATATAAAATGAAGACTGGGTAAGGAGAAATTAAGAATGAAATGAGTAATTAATAATATTTAAAATTATTAATCACAAGAAAGTGGAACGAGGATGGTGATGTGAAGAAAGCTGTGATGAAAAATCCTGCCCAATTTGGAAAAGCGAATTATTACAGAGGTACGGTCGTGCAAGTTGTTATTTCCTTAGACTAGTGGTGTGATGAACGTCAGAACAATGAGTACTTGTTTTTTTCCAGCGACATGACATTTGTCGCTGTTTTCCTTTCTGGCATGTTTACTGGATATATGTGATTTTATTCAACTTCTACTGTAATTGCTAGATTAAAATTTGAGTATTTTGGTGCTTGTAAATGGTTACTGACGTTTTTTCGGAAAGTTATTTTCGTCTAAATGACAGTAATTATTCAGTTGTCGTCACGGTGTAACATACAGGGAGACTTGAGTTTTCATCATCACTGGTCTTAGAAAATAATTCCTAGCAGTTTCTGAGATAGTTACCGACAACAAAGCCTCATCGTGTTTGACGAAGCATAACCAAAGAGCGAGCAAGAGAGGAGAAAATGAAAGGGATAAAGAAGGACTAGAAGGGGAGAATGAAAGATGGAATGGAAAAAATACGGAGGGAAAGAAGAAAGACAAAGTCACAAGGACAGAAAAAAGAAATATAAAGAGATATTGTGGTAATGTTTAGATACTTGGGAACGGCAGTGATAGATAAAAATTTTATTCACGAGAAGTTAAGAGGAGATTATATTCTGGGAATGCTTACGAGCACACCTTCATGACTTTCTTCTTCCCATTTTCTGCCCAAAAGTATAATGATTAAAATATATATAATTGTTCTTTGCCTCTTCTTTCATACATGTTTCGAAACTTGGTGTGTCGCTTTGGAAGGAATGGCGTAGGATAAAGATCTTCGAGAACAGGGTGCTGAATAAAATGATTTGGCCTTAAGAGGAGACCTTACAATGATGCTTGACAAATCTGCATACTGAGGAGCTTCATGAATTGTACTCCTTGTCATATATTATTATATTTATAAAATTAAGTAAGAGTGAACGGCTCGATGTGGGGAAGGCATCTGAAGGAAGACAAACGCCTATGACGTTTAGGTAGTAAAGGCTGAAAGAAATGGTTGGCTTGGGAGATCTAAGCTTAGAAGGGAGGGTAATATTAAAAACATCTTAAATAAATATGATAGAATTATGTGGACTTAATTAATCTGACTTGAGCTTGGACCGATCGCCGAATGTTTGGACACAGTAAAGAATTCTAAAGCTCCGTGAAATGCATGTAATTTCTAGCTAGCTGAGAAGCTATTGCCATTTTATAAAGAACCTTGCTTCTAGGGTTTAGTTGTTATGAATTGAACTTAAGATAGGGCAAGACAAAGTTGGTGGAAATGTGTAAAAGGAGTTTACGGGGGAAAAAAATGGATAAAAAGAGAGGCCGAAAATAGAATATATTTAAAGAAACCTATAAACAAGATTTGCAATGCAACAGTTAACTGTATCTCTGATTAACTTAATGGAGGAATTTTCATTCTTAGCACGTTTGTGTGAAACAAGATGAGAATTCAGATAAACAGAATAAGGTGTAGAGAAGATAATAACAGGGAGCTGTTTGTCCGGTCCTGAGTCCCACATCTGCCTGATCTATGAGTTCTGTCGTAAATATCGCAACAAGAAATAGAAAGAATAGCTGGGAGTGAGGGAATCTGTCAGCTGCAGCGGAAGTTACGTATTAGAACGGGGGGAAATGACTTCCAGCAGCCTTTAAAAATGGATATAAAATTTTGTAGAATTTACCGTATGTGCAGCATGTGGAGTCGCTGTTGTGCTGAGGAAACACAGTACTAAAGCTGAAACTCTGAAATCCGCGTATGCCAAACTTACGGAACGAAACCACTCGTCAAATGTAAATACAAGTTGTCGGGCGACACAGTTAACATAAATCATTAGCTCCCAAAATATAGGCTTATTCAGTATCGACTGTGTATTTAACAGCTTGTTATCAGGTGTTCAAACTGTTGAATGTAGAAATGCATGTACATTGAGGATGCCGTTTTTGATTATTCTTTCACAAAGTCACTCTTTTACACAGGTAGATACGAGGGCGATTCAATAAGTAAGTTACAAATCGTGATTGAAAAGAATCGAATGGAGATAATGACATACAAACAACATTTATTTTCCAACATAATCTCCATACAAATGTAAACACTTGTCCCACCGTTTCACAAGTCCCTGGAAACCTGCGGCGTAAAATTCTTTTGGTTGCTGTCGGAATGTTTCCGGCGTGGCGATCTCCACCGGCCGACCGCCTCGATGTTCGTCTTCGATACTTGTCCGCTCTTCCGAGAACTTCTGCACCCAATTATGGATTGCCTGACGTAACAGGCAATGTTAACCGTACATGGGCAGCATTTTTTTGTGGATATCCTTTGTTCCATATTTTTTTCCCACAAAAAATCACAACGCCACGCCGTTTTATGGTGGTACATGTATTCAGGGGCGCCGCCATCTTGTAACAAATGCTACGTCTGTACAGTCATGCGCATACCGATCGTTGTGCGTCACAATAAAACTAGATAGTGCTGCTATCTAGAGGTGACAGTTTCCCGCACTTAATTCAAAAACGTAGGTCGCAACTTGGATTTGTAAATTACTTATTGAATTACCTATCGTTTTCTTACAGCTACGTAGAGTAAATTTTGAAAATAATATCCTGAAACTTTCTGAGATATTATTGGAAAATCCTTAGAAAAATATCGTCAGATGTACCTAAATTCAGTACAACGATTTGTTCCTGTACTGTGTTTAAATTTATTATAATATGAAATAAGCCGTGCTGTAAGCGGAAGGATTTTTTGTCGACAAAAATAACGTCTATAATACTGACTCAAGCATACGTTCCGCAGCTGCTGTCTTCTGATTCTGCTCGTAATACACATGTGGAATATGCGGAATGACAAAAGAACAAAACAACATCTTTACGTTTAGAGTTCTAAACAAAATTATTTTGCTGTTTCGACTTTCCCACGTCGCTGAAATCAAGTTGTGGGTTTTTCACGCGAGGAATAAAACCTTTGTCTACGGGTTTTCCTATTGTTTATTATACCAAAGGCGCCTGTTTAAATTCTTTTCGACCAGAACACATAGAGTTCGCATCGTCATCTGTCCCTTCACAGCCTGGATCGCCTGCCTTTTTGTCGTAACTTACTCTTAATAAATAATAGTATGTTTGGAATGGGCTCTAGTCACTTAACATCATTTTATGTTTTATGAAATGTGGTCATCTACTTTAAAATTTTAGATAAGAGAGCACGCACACACATGCACTCCCGCATAACACAGTGCTCTCACAGAATTATTCTTTTCGTTTTCAAGAAGGCAAGTGGGCTAATAAAATTTAGAACATTGAATTCTACGTCAAACATAAGGTTCTCTGGTTACTATTAAGATAGATTACTACAGTAATGTGCGGTGTGATGTCGTGTAGTCCAGTCCAAATATCCGTTAACTTTAAACGTTCTTACTTCACAAAAACTTATTAATTAAAATTATGCGTAGCTAATATTTCATAATTTCTTGTATAACATAATATTATTTTAGCTTAATGGTGACTGGCTGCTGATGAAGAATTGCTCTAAGTGGATGACTGACACTAGTTTACACTAACGTCATAACTCAGAATCAGAGTGGCTAAATCTTGAATTTGTGCTGAACCAAATACTCCGCAAATAGAAAAGAGGCATACGTTGGCTTTAACCCTTCATTAATCATGAGTTAAGACATAGAATATAATAGCGGTCGGTAAACCACGGGCCGCCAACGGCCAACGGATGCCTGACACTGGCAAGTAGATTTTAAAAAATGAAGCAGAAAATATGAGAAATTAGACCATACATAAATGAATGCTTTTTACAGCCGTGTGGTGAACGTTATGAATTTTAAATCACGAAAGCCGTTTTCAGATTCTGAATTTATGAAGAATTGTGTGCTAAACATGCCTGAGGATGTGTGTTCTGAGACGTCAGTCTCTCTGTCCGAACCTGTATGGTCATGGCGTGTTCGATAAGTAGTAAAAATAATTTTAACAACTTAAATTGCAGGCAAAATCTTAATTTTTAATCACTCAAATGAATGAAAGTAATGACATCACAAATACCGTGCAGTCGATTATATTTTAATTTTGACACTGAAAATATCTTTCGTGTTTATGAAGAGCTTGCTAATTTAAGTAGCGTGAAAAGCAAAACAACTGATGAAGTTTTATTTTCTGAAAGTAAAGACAAACAATTTCTTCTTTTGAAGTGGCCTTGGAAAAAACCGAAATGTTTGAAAACAAATTGTGGCAGAAATATATGCCTCTGTAAGACTGGCGAGGTACGACAAATCTGCGAGGAAATTATTTGTATAATCTCAGGAATCTGAATGTGTTTCATTGCATTATTCATCAAAAGACTCTGTGCTTTAAAACTTCTTTATTGGAAATGAAATATTTGTGGACATCTTGAATTCAACAGTGACAGTCAACGCAGAAATTTCAGTCACTGTCAGTTCAAATATTTTCGGGAAAAATTCCGATCAGTGTATGAAGATATCTACTGCTCGAGAGTGAGCTGCTTCAGGACGTGCAGTGTTAGCACACTTTGCTTTTGCAAAGTTTAATATATTTCTATAACGAAAGTAATCTAAATTGTGTCTTAGTTAAAGGAAAATTGATCATGGCTCTTACGTTTTATTGTGGAAATAAGGATTTGTCTGTATACATCAGTATGAAACTCCAAGGAAAGTGTAAATGACTGTTTAAGTGCACTTTTTTATGTTAAAGAATTTGAAGCGTGGCTGAGCCTACTGCACAACCACAAATATATCAGTGAACAATAACTTCGTAGCTTTTCGCCTTACCGAAATTTTTCCATATCCTTCATCTGACGAGGTCATTGTAGACGCTGGGGAGAATTTTCTGTACCATCACTGAACGGCTCCAAAATAAATTTCAAGTTTCTGATATATTCACAATTCAACAAATAAAATCCAATCGCCCCACAATATTTTACCATGTTATTGCGTAAATGGGAGTAAATGGGTAACTTAGATAAACTGAACCACTTAATAAGTACAAGACAAAATTACAACAAACATAGACACTCAAAATTAACATATCCTGCAACAGATTTTGCTAAACGTTCTCTTACTAGGTATTATCTCAACGATCCACATTGCCTTACGCTACCAGAATTTGTTTGTACAATCCATACCAATGACCAAACCTTCATTTTTAATGTCGTCGACAACAACGTCCGCATTAATTTACGTAGACCGGGATTTCCCAAATGTTTTTGCTCGCGGACCCCTTTTGGCTTCGCAGAAAAACCACGGATCCTCACATCCTTGCTCATGTAAAGAGAGAGTGTCCATGGATAGGTATCCAGAATTAAAAATTCATGTCTTGCAACTGATTTTAGGTAACAACATACACATATCAATATCATACCTAACAACGTATTGCATGTTTTGGTCTTAAATAAAATGACTTTTTCTCGCTTCGTGGGTACAGGGGTTTCTTAATTAGAGATCTAAGGGTCATACAAAATAAACATATATCTGGTTAAGGAAGTTGCGCGATTATTTTTAATAAAGCATTATTTCTTTAATTTAAAAATAGATAAACTTCAAAGTAGCCATCACAGAAAAGTATCCACGGATCCCTCGGGAACCGCGGAGCACACTTCGGGAACGGCTGACTTAGACAGCAGCGCTGCCTTCTGCTTCCTGTATCATGAACAGAAAAATCTCATCTACGTTTCTTTTACACCGCCCATGAAATATACCAGACAATACAGTATCATTCCCCAGGTTTTTATTTCACGTTCTTATCTACTACTTTAAACTGTACTGTAACACGCTTCGCATATTTCGTTTTGGACAGCCCCAGAAAAATGAGCGTCTACAACTACAGTGTTTTCAGGTTTCCACTGAAATGTTCCGAAATGATCTCGTGTGTCTTCAGTGAAAGAATATCGAACGTGGTGCGGCAGATTACGTGTTATCTGGATTGATGTAAATTTCCCACTGTAGAAATAAAGTTTACCAGCCAGTATCTGGATTAGCCTGCCCTGACATCTATTGTGTGGGGGTTAAACATGACAAGGAAAAAGAAGTAGGTCCGCGATAACTGCCTCCGGAGGAGAGAGTCGCTTCCACTTACACTGGATCCCGAGAAGTTGCCCTTGTGCCTGTGGCTAGTACACAGTTACGTCATGGAGCTGACAAGTGTCTCTTGGTAGTCTGTAACTCGTTCAGCTAACGTCGGTGCGTCATTTATACCATTTTGCATAAATAACAATTTATTAGCTCAGTTAAGTGATTTAAGTTTTCAAAACGAGAAGTTCTCACAGCGGTATTGATGAAGAATCATGTCCTATGTGATGTGATGGCACGTTGATTAGTAAAGATTTACCGACGTTTCGGAAGAGCTGGAGACTTCTCTGTTTAGTGTATAAACATTTCAAGACGTTAATAAAATTTTGACAGCTTTGATTCTGGAAATTGAATCAGCGAACGATTCCCAAACGTTGGTTTTTATTTACTAATCGATACGGCGCCGGACGCCATAAATCCTTATCATCCGACTGTACTTTTTTCATGAACGCGGACTACGTATTCAGAGCGTCAAGTGGAATGTCTACTTCGCAACGTCCTGACGGTTGTGACATAGACATGCGGACCTCTGGAACCACGTAGTCGTATCGTCTAATTGTTTTCGAAAATCACGTATGTAACATGTTACGATTATAAAAAAATAAATTCATCTGGTTTTTTGTTCAGTACCACTGTGAGAACTGAAATCTTCCACGTTTAACTGTCTGAGTTGTAGTTTATTGTCGTCTTCGTGGATGGTACTGTGTGTTGTGTAAACTACGTATTTCCTGTCCACAAAGTGATTCCATCTCAAAATCCATGAAAATATTTCGTAAATCAACCGCTGGTTAGAAATTCTGCACTCATTTGACGTGAGAGAATATTCGCAGCAGCGTTGTCGCCGTGTATTACACCGCTCTTTTCTGTCCTCACCTTTTAATTGCCACTCACAAGCAGGTGGATTAGTGTTAGAATTCATAATTTTCCTTCGTTACGTTCCGCAATTTCTGGAATAGTTCAGAAAATGACATCCTACTTCCGATAAGAGTAAAATAAATTGCAGGGCTGAATTTGTGTTCTTTTTTACCTGGGAATGAACTGAGTCCCCATTTGTGGCCGTGAATTACCTTGCTATCCACAAGGAATTAGGTAATATGTCTATTTTATACCGTTAGCCTATGCATGCGTCGGGAATTTATTTTGTCAGTTCGATGCTTAGTAATGTAGTCAGTTGTATACTCGTTGTAGAAAAGTAAAGTTGTCGGTTGCTTAATTAGGCACGACACCACATATGAAGTTGAAAGTGTCGCTGCACACTTTCTGACCTTGATATTAGATACAGGTAAATGGTCAGCTGCACGACCCGACGGATATTTCTAGCTAAGCATTGGATAGGAGGCTGGATGGATCCAAGAGTCGGTCTGGACTCTTTGAGAAAGAGATATTTCTCTTGGGTGATGAAAATCGATCCCCGATCCTCCGATCGACCGGACTGAACAATCAAATATTCATTCATGTAGTAGTAGCAACATATACTTCACAAATTTTAACAGAAGAGTTCTGCGGTTATCAGTATCATACTCAGTCACAGTGTACTGACATGGCTGTGATATCCCCCTATACATTATTACCCTTGATACACGCTGTGATAAGATTTTACTGAATATGCACGCTCTGAACTTAATTCTGGCAAGACGACGACGTATAATGTAAAAAAAAATCTAAACTTGATAGGAAGGATAGCAGTACAGACACTCCCCGACTTAGGTAGCATTTTTTTACCATGGCGCAACAATCCTAGTGGACCAAGTCCTCATTATCGAATATTCATGATCACGTTCAGACATACCACAATCGGTAGGACTTCTCTGGACTAGTGATCAGCCCGACGCAGAGACCTCTTCCTGACAACACACGACACTCGCAAGAGACAAACATCCATGCCCCCGGCGGGATTCGAAACCACAATCCCAGCAATCGAGCGGCCGGAAACCCACGCCTTAGACAGCGCGGGCATTGGGATCGGCCTACGCAACTTTTAGAAAGCAAAACAATAAAATAACATGTTGGAAACTTGCGCCTAGTTTTGCCTTATCTGGGTGAATGCGCAGAGCGATGATGCATGTGGAAGATTACTGCTGAACGATAACACAGGCGGCGGCGTGGCCGTTAAAATTTCAATATGCTGGAGTTTGGATTTCAGTTATACGTCCTTGTACACAGTCCTACCATAAGTTCTGTCCCAAATATATTGTGACGTAGAAGGAAAATGAAAGAGAATATCCATTTTTGAGCCAAATAATCTATTAGTAATAGTTTTAAATTTTTATTTATAATAATGCCACTCAAAATGACCGCCCTGTGCCTCGACGCAAGCCTTAAGACGCCCCGGCCAATCTGCTATCGCGGAACGCACCGTCTTCAGGGGGATCTCTGCCACTGCTTTCATGAGGGATCTCTTCAGACTGTCCAGGTTTTTGTGACGCTTTTGGCAAGCCCTGTCCTCCAAAACAGTCCACAATTTATAGTCCCGGTGGATGAGTTCTGGACTCCCCGAGGGCCAATCCTCGGCGTTGATAAAGGCCGGAAAGTTCCTCCGCAGCCACTCCTGAGTTTTCTTGGCTTTTGGGCAGGAACTGAGTCCTGCTGGAAGATCCATTCCTCATCAATAAAGAGGGTCATTTTAAGCCGTTTCACAACTCCTTGTAACACGTCCTATTGATACACTCGGACATCAGTTTCACTCCTTTCTTGCAAAAATGAGGATGGGTCACCCTCTGGTGGAACACCTCCCACCAAACCATGACGTAGAAAGTGTGATGGCATTCTTGCACCCTCAGAATGCACCTCAAGGGACGCTTGAACATAAATCTTGTTGTTCTGGCTGTTACACTGCTCCTCGATGGTGAAAAATTTCTCGTCCGTGAAGAGGATGTTCTCGTGCCCGTTCTTAACGTGCCGCTGGAGGAGACGCTGTGTTCTCGTCCGTCGGATTTCCTTCAAAACAGGAGTAAGGAGGTGTCCCTTTGAAAGGAGGTGCGCTCTCATGTGTAGATCGTCCCTGATGAGGCACGACTTGATTGGGTCCATATGTTCATCTCTCGGGACTTGATGCGTTTCCAAAGCGGATTTCGGTGAATCATCTCCCGTACTGTTTTTATAGCGGCTTCAGGCCTCACACTTTTCAGGCGTCCTGACCGAGCCCCGTCTTCAACACCCCAGATTTCCTTATAACGTTTAATTGTCCGACATGAAATTTCGCAAAATTTTCAATGGTTTCAAGAGTTCGAAAATTTGAGAATCTCATTTTCCGGATTTGTGAAGGGCAATCACAGCCACACGGTTTTCCTTGTAACCCCACTTAATGTTAACACTGCGAGAGACGTGAGCAAACTACCTTGACACAAGTACCCGAAGAGTCAATAGTCCAAAAATGGCCAAACTCTGAACCCTTGCACCTTATTGTCTCCAGCTGCGGACTACATGAAATTTGGGACAGAACTTCGGGAGAGTGTTCCTTATGTTAAAATATACCGATACTACCCCAAACACCTATATCCAAAGTTGAACAGTTACGGAGATAATGGCAAGAGAAGTTTGAAAGTATGGCAGCTGTTACACACTTACTGATTGCCAAATTCATATTGAAACTGGCAGGAATATGTGGTTTCTGTAATGTTAATATCTGTACTTAACA
>Ga0209629_10001417_pt1 | contig 15138 bp, 9 predicted proteins | sample TergutCu122P5_FD_187286 | JGI IMG/M metagenome (GOLD analysis project Ga0209629, IMG submission 187286) | Cubitermes ugandensis P5 segment gut microbial communities from Kakamega Forest, Kenya - Cu122 P5 (SPAdes) (version 2) | ecosystem: Host-associated > Arthropoda: Insects > Digestive system >...
CCTTGTTTGAACTTACTTTTTTGAAGCATTTCTGTCCATTGCGGAGTCCATAAATGGTATTCAACCACTTTCTTACCGTTTTGTTCATAGAAAACAGAGCCTTTATAAACTTCGATAGCGCCGGTATTCCATTGTCCAAAAGGTTTGGAGTTTTGCGGTTTAGCCGGAATCATATCATACAAAGAAGCTGATTGGCGATTTCCGTCCACTCCTTGTTTGGCATCGGGATGATTGGCATTATCCAGAATCTGATATTCCGGAGATGAAATATAAATCGGTTCTCCTTTAATCTCTTGTCCTAAAATAAATACGCCTGAATTAGAACCTTTGGCAACTTTCCAGTCAAAAGTTAATCTGAAGTTTTTGAACTTATGCGCAAAAATCAAATCTCCTCCGTCTTTTGCCTGCGCTTCGCCTGCGCCTGCGCCTGAAATTTTAAGCGCTCCGTTGTCGATCGACCATCTGCCGGGAACACTGTCTTGATTATAACCTCTCCAGCCTTTCAATGATTTGCCGTCAAATATAGTGATAAAACCGTTTTTATCTTTGGCATATCCGTCCAAACTTACTTGAGGTCTATCAACCAATACATACGATACCGTAGAATCTGTCACCGATTTCATGAGCTTTTCATAAGGACCGTCGGCAACCAATTTAGGATCAACGGGCTTTGCTACTGCTTCGGTCTTTGCACCGGCAGCGGGTTGCTCCGTTGCTTTTTTGGGGGTACATGCGGCAAACACAACTGCCGCTGCAATTACTAAATAATAACTAACTTTCTTCATATTTTTGAAATTAAAATCATTAAAGTTATAAAATTAAGCGGGCATATCCGGTAATTTCCAACCTTCTCTATAATTATGCTTAATTAATTCTTGAGCAAATGCTTTGGCATTAACTTCAAGATTGGGTCTATCGAATTTAGGATCGCCGTCAACAATTTTGAAGTTATCGGAAATCGTCAATCTTAATTTTTCGTTATCTGCGATATTGGTAAATTGCATATTGGGTCCATCCCATTGCAATTCTTTGTTCAATCCTTGGAGACGGACGGCTAATACGCCCATCACTACCATTTCATTGAACGGACCGGCTTCGCTGAAGTTGGAAGCTGTTTCAACGCGGCTGTCCGGACTTTCCTTACATGCGCGCACCCAATCCATTTCATGGCTTAAAGTCACTTCGCGCTGCGTTTTGGGAGCCGCCGGTTTACGACCTGAAAGCAGCCACGGATTAACGCCGTAGCATCCGCAAATCAAGGTATCTTTCGTTCCGTAGAAGATGCAAGCGCCGCCTGAATCGTTCATGTCTTTTCCTGCGGGCCATCCCTGAGGCATGACGGGTTTGATACCGCCGTCGTACCAATTCACGACCACTTCGGGGAATTTCACTTTTTTGATTTCCGGAACGATACGTTCGGGGAAAGTCAAGTGTACAGATTGTGCCGTAGGAGCGCAATCGGTGAGCAACAAGGTTGAGCTTCCCTGTACTTTGGTGGGATAACCCAGCTTCAACCCTTTGAAAATCGGGTGCATGATGTGGCAAGCCATATCGCCGAGAGCGCCTGTACCGTAATTCCACCATCCGCGCCAGTTCCACGGGGTATAAATTTCGTTGTAGGGAACCATTTTTGCCGGACCGGTAAACAAATCCCAATTCAATGTATCGGGAACCCATTGACCATTCGGCGCATTTAAGCCTTGCGGCCAGATAGGACGGTCGGTAAATGTGTCCACGCGTCTTACTTCGCCAATTTCGCCGTTTAAAATCCAGTCACAAACCTGGCGAACGCCGGGGCCTGAACTGCCTTGATTACCCATTTGAGTCGCTACTTTGTGTTTTGCCGCTAATTTTGTCAATAAGCGGGATTCATACACCGTGTGCGTTAACGGTTTTTGTACATACACATGTTTACCCAATGCCATACCCGTAGCTGCAACAATAGCGTGAGAGTGGTCGGCAGTTGCCACAATGACGGCGTCGATGGATTTACCCATTTCGTCGTACATTCTGCGCCAATCCCAATACTTCTTTGCGCCCGGATTTTCGTTGAATACATGCCCTGCGTATTTCCAGTCAACATCGCAAAGAGCAACGATATTTTCCGTACCCTTTACTGCTTTGATGTTGGAATTACCCATACCGCCGATACCGACGGCTGCAATATTCAGTTTGTCACTTGGAGCCGTAACTCCGCTAATACTTTTACCCATAGCAACACTCGGGATTATTGTTAATCCCAGCGCCGCTGCTCCGCCTTTTTGAAGGAATGACCTTCTTGTCATAGAGTTAGACATAGATTTCAGATTATTTTATAATGAATAAATTTAATTTAAAACAACGATGTCAAAGGTATTACTTTTATTTAATAAAATATGCAAAGTAAGCGAAGAAAATGAAAAATTTCACATAATTTAACATTCGGCACGGAAAGGACGCATCTTCATTGTGTTTGCAATAATGGAAAAAACATACAAATTTATTGTTATAACAAAATAAATATTTAATTTCGCAGAAATAATAATTCGAATAATGGTATTATCTAATAAAGCGTCTATTCATATTGTTTTGTTTTTTCTGTGTCTGTTCCTTTTTTCGATGCAAGCGTATTCTCAGGAACAGACAAGGGGGTCGCTTTTTTATCCGCTATTTGAACCCAATGCTTTTCAAGCGCCCAATCTGGTTGAATATCCGGATACGGTTATTTTATATTCGCCCCGTCTTCCTATAATTTTTGATGGAAACCACTTGAATATACTCAATACTCAACTAATGCCGGAATGTCCGTTGACGAAACCGCTGTTTCCTCCTTTTTGCTTTGCTACTCACCGGTTATTTGCAGACGCACATCATAAAAACGACATTGAGCGAAAGACATATAATTATCTTATAGCGAATAATACACACCAAATAAAATATACTACCGCCGATTTCGTTGGGAAAGTAGAGCCGTTGGAACAAATGCCGTCGAATATTTTTCACTTTCTATTTAAAGTCGATAACGATTTTTTGAGTAATAAGGACTCAAAAGCAAAGCCAAGTCGTTATCGACCTAAACGGAGGTACTGGATATATAATGGCAATCACAAAATCCAACTTTCGCAGAATTACATTTCAGAAAACTGGTATAATGGTAAAGCGAAATACCTAAACCTGCAAAATATGCACACGTTTACTTTTAATTATCAAAAGAATAAGTTTCAGAATAATAATACTTTTGAATTAAGATTAAACGTTTATACCAATCCGAATGATACGCTCCGGATTTACCGTATTGCAGATGATGCGGCTCGGCTATACAGCACCTTTGGTCTTCAAGCGGTTCATCATTGGTATTATTCATCTAATATTGAGATTAAAACCCAGGTATTCAATAATTTTGCGGAAAACACATCTAAATTGCTTGCGTCTGCTTTTTCTCCGCTTTACGTCAATATTGGATTTTTAGGGATGCGTTACCAGGTAGAGAAAAATTTTCCAAAAGTAAAAGGGCGAACGCTCAGGTTCAACACGGATATTTCTCCGCTATCCGTTCAATATGTCACTGTTTTTAATAAGGATATTGATCAGACCCGGTTTGGTATTGAAAAAGAAAAACGACACCTTACAAACTTGGGATCAACCATCAATGCATGGATGGACGTTAACTTCAATAGAAATATCAAATTAACTTCACGATTCAAATATTTTACCAATTACAAATCTATGATGGGCGAATCGGAAAATACGCTGAATATGCCTATTAACCGGTATTTATCTACAGTTATTTATCTGTATGTCCGGTATGACAATAATAAGCAATTGAAGCAACACCCAACCTGGGGTTTTTTTCAATTCAATGAATCACTAAGTTTTGGATTTAATTACAACTGGTGAATATTTATTCCAACGAATGAACCACCAATCCGGAACGCAATTTGGGTTCAAACCAGGTCGTTTTCGGCGGCATAATATTTCCCGTATCGGCAATATCAATCAATTGCTTCATCGAAACCGGATAAAGCGCCAAAGCAACCGCCATCTCTCCGCTGTCCACACGGCGTTTCAATTCTTCCAATCCGCGCAAACCGCCAACGAAATCAATACGCTTGTCGGTACGTAAATCCTTAATTCCTAAAATTTGGTCGAGAATCAAGTTGGAAGAAATCGTAACATCCAAAACGCCAATTGGATCCTGATCGTTGTAGGTACCGGGCTTGGCGTCAAGCGAATACCATTGTTTGTCTAAATACAAAGAAAAGTTATGTAATTTTGAGGGATGATAAACGGTTTCACCTCTATGCGTAACTTGGAAATTTTCTCTCAACTTTTGAAGAAATTCATCCTTGCTCAAACCGTTCAAATCTTTCACTACGCGGTTGTAGTCCATGATTCTTAATTGATTGGCAGGAAAACAAACCGCCATAAAGTAGTTGTATTCTTCCTTGCCGGTATGATTCGGGTTTAGTTTGGCTTTTTCTGCGCCCACCAAAGCGGCGGCTGCCGAACGATGATGTCCGTCGGCAATATATAAATAAGGAATTTCCGCAAACAGTTCCGTAATTTTTTGAATAGTCGCCGGATTATCGATGATCCAGAAGTGATGTCCGATTTGATCGCTGGAAACAAAATCATATTCCGGCGTATGCTTAACCGTTTCCTGCACGATGGCATCCAATTCGGGATTATCGGGATAAGCGAAGAAAACCGGTTCTAAATTGGCGTTGTTGATGCGGACATGTTTCATTCGGTCTTCTTCTTTGTCTTTGCGGGTCAATTCGTGCTTTTTGATTTTACCGCTCATGTAATCATCCACATACGAACAGACGACCAGACCGTATTGCGTGCGTCCGCTCATGGTTTGCGCATAGACGTAATAATATTCTTTTTTATCCTGTGCCAACCATCCTTTTTCCTGAAACTTACGAAAGTTTTCAGCCGCTTTCTCATACACTTCCGGCACATGTTCATCGGTTCCAACAGGAAAATCAATTTCCGGCTTGATGATGTGATACAAAGATTTTTCATTTCCTTGCGCTTCTTCACGCGCTTCTTCAGAGTTTAACACATCGTAGGGACGCGAGGCGACTTCGACTACATATTTTTGGGGAGGACGTATGCCTCTGAATGGTTTAACGGTTGCCATATTGCATAATTAATTTTGACGCAAAATTAGGTGAATTTATGGAAAATTGCAAGTTTCTTAAATAGGAGTTGTGTCAAAAATTTCAGGTTTGTAATGAAATAAAGAGTGAACGTAATCGGTTGTGGTTTATTCCTCGTCCGAAAAATTTTCTACTAAAACTTCGCGGTAGGCATTAAATATTTTCGATTTGGAGATAAAGCCGAGATATTTTCCCTGTTCATCAACTACCGGAAGATTCCACGCTTTCGTGTCGTCGAAAATGCGCATGATTTTTTCCATCGGCATTTGAATCATAATTTTGGCAGGAGGAGAAACCATGAATTTTTTCACTTTGAACCGGTCGTATAATTCCGGACGAAACATGATATTACGAATGTCGTCCAGCAAAACAATTCCGCGCAGAATATCCTCTTCATCCGTAACGGCAAAAACATTCCGGCGGGAGTTGGCAATTATTTTTACTACATCGCCCAAAGTCATTTGCGGATTAACCACTTTAAAATCATTTTCAATAACCGATTGAATATTCAAAAGCGTTAATACGGCTTTATCTTTATGGTGCGTCATCAGTTCGCCTTTCTGCGCCAAACGAATGGAATACAGACTGTAACGCTCGAAACACAAGATGGTGAAATAGGCGCTCATGGCAACAATCATCAAAGGCAGAAAAAGGTCGAATCCGCCGGTCAATTCGGCAATCAGGAAAACCGCCGTCAAAGGAGAGTGCATGACGGCTGCCATTACGCCTGCCATGCCCATTAAGGCAAAATTTTGTTCCGGCAGATTTACGTTCAGAGCAAAATGACCCAAGGAATGTGAAAACACAAATCCGACAATCGCTCCCAGAAACAGCGAAGGCGCAAAAATTCCGCCGCATCCGCCGCCGCCATTTGTTGCCGTAGTGGCAAACACTTTCATAAGCACAATCAACACCATGAAAAGAACAGGTATCCAGAAATTATCCTGAAAATGATAGAATAAACTTCCGGATAAAAGCGTGTCAAACCGGTTGTTGATAAGGTCGGAAATGGTGTCGTAACCTTCTCCGTACAAAGGAGGAAAAAGGAAAATAAGCACGCTTAACACAATCGCTCCGAGTATGAACTTTCGCCGGAAGTGTTTTATTTGGCGGAATATACCTTCCATCCAAATCGTTACTCGCGTAAAATACAAAGAAACCAAACCGCATACGGCTCCAAGCAAAAACACATACGGAATACGTTGAATGACAAATACCTGCTCCTGATGAAATTTGAACATGGCATCCATGCCGGTAAAAATATAAGAAACCGTGGCGGCGGTAACCGACGAAATAAGCAGCGGCAAAACGGAAGTCGTGGTCAAATCAAGCATCAATACTTCAATCGTAAAAAGCAATCCGGCAATCGGCGCTTTGAAAATTCCGGCAATAGCGCCCGAAGCGCCGCATCCAACCAACAGCATCAAGGTTTTCTGCTCCATTTTGAACAACCTTCCTAAATTGGAACCGATTGCCGAACCGGTTAATACAATCGGCGCTTCGGCTCCTACCGACCCTCCGAAACCGATTGTGATAGAACTTGCAACCATTGACGACCACAGGTTATGCCGCTTAATCCGGCTTTTTCGCTGGGAAATTGCATAAAGAATTTTGGTTACTCCGTGACCGATGTCGTCCTTGACAATGTATTTTACAAATAGTCCGGCAAGAAGAATCCCTATTACCGGATAAATCAGATAAAAGTAATTGGCTTTGGTTGCGTCGGCATGGGAAGTCAAAAAATGCTGAATCCAATGAATAGTTGTTTTCAGTAATAAAGCGGCTAATGAAGTAAATATTCCAATAAAAAAACTAAGTATCAGAATAAAATACCGCTCGCGGATATGCTTTTCCCGCCACAGTAAAAAAGAATCAAATCCGGTTTTTATTGTCATCTTAAATACCTTTCCCTGTGAGAATTGTCCGGAATGTATAGATTAAAACTTTAATATCCAACATCAAGGACATATTTTCGTAATACAGAATATCGTATTGCATACGTTCAATCATTTCGTCTATATTGCGTGCATATCCGAATTTAACCATTCCCAGAGACGTGATTCCGGGGCGGACATTGTGAAGCAAATAAAAATAAGGCGCCTGTTTCACAATCTGTTCGATGTAGTATTTTCGTTCCGGTCGGGGACCTACAATCGACATATCGCCTTTCAGCACATTCCAGAATTGCGGAAGTTCGTCTAACCGGTATTTCCGCATGGTTTGACCGAATTGCGTTACCCGCTCGTCGTGTTCTGACGAAAGCGTAGGACCATTTTTTTCGGCGTCTTTCTTCATCGTTCGAAATTTATACATCATAAACGGTTTTCCCAAATATCCGATTCGCTCCTGTTTGATAAAAACGGGACCTTCGGAATCATGTTTCACCCGAAGCGACAAATATAAATAAACCGGCGACAAAAATACTAAAAGAAAAAGAGAAACCGATTTGTCGAGGGTCAATTTTATGTTTTTCCCTGCTTCGGAAAAATGATTAATGGTTACATCAAATAAGGGGAGACCAATTATTGTTTTTATTTTAACGCTCCCTGTCAATAGCCGCGTTTGGCTGATAGGGAGCTTAATCGGCAGCCGATATTTATACAAAGAATACAATAAATTCAGTAAATTATCTTCCTCTTCTGAGTCAATCGCCACAATTAATTCTTCGGTATTTATATCATGGATAAGCGTTTCCAAATCTTCTAAACTACCTAAAATTAATTGCTCATCAATTGCCTGTTTGGAAGGCGATTGATTAATTTGAATAAATCCCTGAATCGTATAAGCCAATGAATTGGAAGGTTCGGTCAACAATTTTTGTATTTGAAGCGCTTTTTCGCCGGTTCCAAGAATTAACGCATTTGTCGTCCATTCGCGATTTCGGAGTTTTCGTGCAGTCTGATTGGTAATCAGGATACGAAACAAATAAGTAAAGCCGAAAGTAAAAAAGAAAATATAAGATAATTGTTCGTAATAAACACGAATCGAATCGGGCAGAATTTTCAGGAGGAATGCGAAAAAGAGAACGATAGTTCCTATTAGCACAGCGCCGAAAGTAGTAAAAAATTCTGATAATCGCGATTTATCAAACAACCGGTTGTAATAACCCGAATAATAATGTAGAATGAGCCAACCGAACGAAACGATGATTTGCCCTGCGATTACGTTCCGATACAGTAAAAAAACGCTCAATGTATCGAATCCCTCATATTGGGCAATTTGATAATATCGAACGATGTTAAACAGACACCACGCCAAATTGGCTGCGATATAATCGGCAATCAGATATTTGAATAATTGTGATTTTTTCCCCATAATTACTCACCGGATTATTTTTATTTCTCCGTTTTTTCCCAAGCGGATGATGCTCGAAGGCTTGGATTTTTGCGTTTCATCACTTCTATAATTAACCACATAATCTACTAAACGAAAAATTTCGGGATTTATTTCAGAAAAATTGGATGGCGAAGGTTCGCCGCTAAAATTGGCGGAAGTAGAAACGACCGGTTTTCCGAATTGCTTGCAAAGCGCTTGGGAGAAAGCTTCTTTAGTAATCCGGATGCCGACGGTTCCGTCCGGCGCTATCAGATTAGCCGCCAGATTTTTTGCTCCGGAATAAATGATAGTCAATGGTTTATCGGAACATTCTATCAAATCAAACGCAATGTCAGGTAAATCATCAACATACAAATGTAACCACTCGGAAGAATCCAACAAAGTCAGCATAGATTTTGAATCGGAACGCCGCTTGATTTCATAAATTCGTTTCACCGCATCTTCGTTCGTCGCATCGCAGCCAATTCCCCAAATCGTATCGGTAGGATAAATGATAACTCCTCCTTTCCGGAGAACTTCACAGGCTTTTTTCAGGTCGGAGTTCATATTTTTTTGAATGAATAAAGCTGTATAATAGGTTCTCCATCAAAGCTATAGTTGGAAAAATTTTCTAGAATATTGAAATGATAGGATGTCCCGTATTTTTGCAAAACTTTCTTAAAGTCGTTACTGCCTGTCAGGAAATACCCTTCAGTAGGCGATTCTTTTTCAAAATTGCGGAATGAATTGTGTAAATAAAAATTCAAGCCATACATATTGCCGTATTCTAATAAATTATTCATTACAAATATATTATTGCTTGAAACAGGATAACGTACCGCTATATTTTTTGCTATGGGTCGGACGCTGATTGCATTTTTGTAAGCCGGAAAAACCAAACCGTCCAGCACTAAAAATAAGCATAGATAAACCCCGATGACTGCATACAGCGTTTTCAAATACAAATGTTTACGAAAAGATCTAAAGAGAACATAAATAGAAAGAGCCAGAAGGATTAATAGAATTTCAGTAATCAATTGCGGGAATCGTGCCAATTGCCAAATCACAGAAAATTGCGCTGTCCAAGTGGTATTATTCGTTATATTTGATACTATACTTACAGGATTAATCCAATGAGTTGTTGCGGTAAGGAATACAAGTAAGCAAATAATACAAGCTATAATACCAATAACGAGAGCAAAAATCCGGGTAATTTTTGCTTTGTATTCCGTTAAGTATAAAACATATTGAGCAATAAAAATGGCGATAAAAGGATAAGCCGGCATTAAATAAACGCTTCGCTTACTTACCGGTATGGAATAAAACAAGAAAATAACAACGGTGGCAATCACTGAAAAAAGTTTGATTTTTTCCATTTGCATGAATTTATTCCATATCGGACGGATGCCGGAAAATGTAAATCGCTTATACGACAAGCCGAAAAGAGAAATAAGCAATAAAAGCGTCCATGGAATAAATCCGGCGGCTAATAAAGCCCAGTTATACCACCCCCCCCCTTTATGTCCTAAATCGTATTGAACGTTCAAATTGTTAATTTCAAAAAAACGACCGAAGTTTTCCGCCCAAACCAAATTCATAAACTGTTCTCCGCCTTTTTGATAAGCCAAAACATACCAGATAAGCGGCAGAATCGAAGCAATTAATGCCAAAAGAATCAGCTTTCCGGCTATCTTCCAAAAATTATAGCGCAAAACTAAAAGGTAAACGGCGAAAACAAGCAAAGGCAATACAATTCCAACCGGTCCTTTGGTCAAAACGGCAAAACTCATAATCAGCGGAATCAACCATGGAAATCCTTTCAGTTTTTTCTGCTCTTCCCATCGAAACAGTTTAAACAAAGCACAGACAATCAGAAAAGTAAGCAGCATATCTACTCGCGCGGACATAGCGCCGCGGTGCAATTCAAAAGTAGTAAGCAAAATTAATGCTGTAAGAAAAGACTCCTGCATTCGTAAATTCCTACCGAAATATAAAAAAGAACAAATAATTAAACCCGTGAAAGCCAATGCCGAAGGAAGTCGGGACGTAAATGGCGTTACTTTATCTCCGGGCAACGAGAAAGCAGCAATCAGCCAATGCATCAGAGGCGGTTTATATGCAATTTCATCGGCGTAAACTTGCGGTAAAATCCATTGATTTTTTTCAATCATGGATACGGCAACCGAAGCTTCGCGCGGCTCGCCTTTAGTATAAAAACTGCCGCGGTCAATCCACAGAAAAACGCTTACGATAATAATTATCAGCAATAAAATCGCAGGCTTTTCAAGATAGAATTTTTGCAGGGACGGAGGTCTCATTATCTATTTTTGTTTTTTGACTGCAAATATAGTTGAAATTTTATTTCAATGGAGTAAGTCTTACATTTCTGAATTGGATTTCACCTCCCTCGCTTTGTAAAGCCACATGTCCGCTTTTATGCAAAGATTTTGTTCCTTTATTCTGCAAAACGCCGTTTATATAAACGGTAATAGTTCCTTTATCACAAGTAATATCCGCATTATTCCATTCGCCGACAGACATTTCGGAAGAATCAGTTTTCTTTTTGACAACGGGAAAGGCAGGACGCGTTTCCCCCTTTTTTATTTTAAATTCAGCCAGATTAGAGCCGTTTAACAGGACAAAATCTCCAGCATCTCCGGCTTTTAATTGACATTCAATGGCGTTAGGCCAAACTTTATGGTCATCCTGAACATAGAGGAAAATACCGCTGTTAGTTGCTTCTTTTTGCCAGCGCCATTCCACGTGCAGGCGAAAATCATCATACTTGTTTAAGGTGTACATATAACCGAAGGGATTTCCCGCTATATGAATCACTCCATCTTTCACTTTAAATACCTCTTCCGGCTTTTTTGAATCGTCTTTTAAAACGAATCCCCAACCGTTGAGATTAGAACCATTAAACAAATTAATAGTCTGAGATTTAACCGGCAATATAACGGCTGCCGAAAACGCTATCCAGAGCGTAAATGATAAAATACTTTTTTTCATCTGTATGTATTTGTATGTTAATTTTTCTATTTATTCTTATCCTGTTGAATTTGCAAAATTAAGAAAAAATTGTTATAGTACGAAAGAAAAATTAATTCTACAGGAGAGTTTTTATTTACACGACCTGTTATTACAGGTAATTTCCCTGATCTTTCACTTATTCTAATACAGATTCCTTTTCACTATTTATGAAACCTGAATATTGTCATACTTGAGACAATATGTCCTGATAAATTATGTAAATATGAAACGTATATTAGCCAAATAGCGCCAATTGCCGGTATATGAAAAAAATAATTTGATAAAAAGTAGGAGATATGACATACATTCTTGTTTATCAACTTGATAAGAAAACAATTTTACAATACTTTTGACACGTAAAAACAATACTGTAACTATAAAAACAATTTTATTAACAATTAAAATATATAGTATGAAAAAAATTCTTTGTTTATTAATTTGCGTGCCTTTTCTTGCTGATATGGTAAATGCACAAGTCACAATCGGAAGTATGAACCCTCCGCAAAAAGGAGCCGTTCTTGAGTTGAAAAGCGATACGCTTGGTTTCCTGCCGCCCAGGGTTTCTTTGACCACTCCGAGCAGCGCGAGTCCTCTTCCCGCTATTAGTGCAGGAATGATTGTATTCAATACAAATCCGACGGATTCATTGGTAGTGGGACTGTACTATCATAACGGGTCTAAATGGGTACATCTTACCGCAAATCCTTATCTGCAACAAAACTGGTTTTATATGCCGTCCATCGTTTTGGATGTATCGCAACTGAATACTCCGATTACGGTGGATTTATACAGCAAATTTTTAACACAGTTTAAAACTCCGCCTGCTGCCAGTCCGAACGCTCCGACTTCGGTTGCTACTCCTCTGCCGAAAGCCACCGATTTATACTATTATGTAACGGGCTATGATACTTCGGTATTTTCGGACATAAGTATTACCGGCGATGGCAAGATGACTTATACAACTCTTACGGCATCGTCTGATTCAACTTACATGAATATCGTCTTTGTGGAAAAATAATTATGCATATAAAATATCTTAATGTTTTACTGGGAACGGTATTGCTGTTCTCAGGCATATCGGCTATACAGGCGCAAACGCCCGGAGGAGTTACGACTCCATACACATGGATAGCCTGGCTGACGCCGGATAGCTATAGCTCCGGCACTTGGACAAATATAATCCCCGGCAATACGGTGGGAAATTTCAGCATGATTCCGGGACAAAACGCGCCGTTAAAAGTCAATACGGGGTATAATTACCAGCCTTCGGTTAATTTCCCGTACAGCGGCAGCAATGCCAATGCCACCTATCGGTTGCTTTCGGCTAACGGCAACACTATCAATGCGAACGAAAATATTACGACTATCTTCGTATTGAAGCGTGATGTTACGAATTACAGTTACGACCATTTGCTTGCCTTTAATACCGGCAATGGCAATGGGTCTATTGCATGGTATCAACCGACGGCGGCAAACATGGATAGTCTCAGTATGACATGGAATACGACAAGACGTTATTTTTGGAAGGTGCGGGAAGGCATTGTCACCATCGACAACGCAAATAACAACACCAATATTTTGGCGTATGTGAATGGTGCAAGCCGGACGATAGCCACTGCTACCGCTGCTTCTCAGACAATTGCCAATCAACGGATAGCCATTGCCGGAGGAAATAACGCCGCCACCGGAACAGGAAATTACGGTTATGAAGGAATAATTCAGGAAGTAATCATCCTCAAAGGCAACGGCGCCGGTAATCACATCAATGCCGCCGACTTGAAAAAAATCCATTCCTACTTGGCGGTTAAATATGGCGTCACCCTGAATAATGCAGACGATTACGTCAATTCGGACGGAAATGTGATATGGTCACGTTCTGCTAACAAGGCATATTCCCAAGCGATTTTCGGTTTGGGACGAGACGACAAAAGCGGACTGTATGTGAAACAGGCGACAAGCAGCGATAAATCCACCTTGATTGCCTATCTCGGAACCTTAGCCAATCTGAATTCGGATAATAACTCCATTTTGGATAACGGCGCTTTTATTCTTTTCGGTTCAAACGGACAAAGCGGCATCGCTAATTATCCGGTTTTGGCAAATACCATTTTTGCCAACACAACGATTCCAGAAAGAATCGATTACCGTTTTAAAACAACCTATAAGGCGCAAATAACCGGAGTTGCCGCAGGAGAGATGACGGTCAATTTCAAACTTGGAACCGGCGACATCTATCTGCCCGATGCCGATATTCTGTTCGTTTCTTCCAATCCCGGATTTGCTCCGGCAGTGACGAGAGCTTATTCATTGACCGCAGGAGCAGCAACCAACGTATTGGTCAAGAACGGCGATTATTTGATGTTCGCGAAACGAACCGTCACGAAAGTGGTGAATTATACGCAAACCTTGTGGCTGAAAGCGGGCGATTTAGCGCAAGCAGACGGCGCTAATATTCCTTCATGGGCATCCTCAGTGGGTGGCGTTACTTTTGCTCAAGCAACTGCAGGTAACCAACCGCTTATGAACAAAAACGCCAATGGAGATTTGATGAACTTTCAGCCTTCGGTCAGTTTTCCCGGAAATAGAAATTTGAATATTATCGCTACCGCCGCATTAGACCCGAATAAGTCGTATTATGTGTTTTATGTATCGCAGTTCGATGGTACGAACCTCAACAATCAATACGTCGCTTATGCCATGCGTGGAGCCGGCAATTTCAACGGTTGGTATCAGAAGAATCCTTCTTTTACGACCAGCGGCGGTACGACTACGGCAGCGACTGCGGCTGCTCAACAGCAGTTTCAGCAAACGGGAACTCCTAAAACGTTCGGCATCACCGGCGTCATTCGCCCCAACAACACGACCGATTATCAATCTGTCTATATGAATGGCGACTGGCAAAAGAAACCGGCGGGAACTCTCAGCACGACATCTACCGGTACTTTTATCGGAGGCTCGACCAATGCAGCCACTCCTGCCAATGCCTTTAACGGGAAAATACAGGAGATTATGGTGTATGAAACGACCGACAAGGGACCAATGGATCCGATAGAAGCGCAAAAAGTCAATTCCTATTTAGCCTTTAAATATGGTATTACGCTCGATATCGGCGATTATATTGATAAATCGGGAAATGTTTTTTGGTCGCGAGGAAACGCTGTGGACGGCAACGGGAAAAAATACGAAAATACGATTTTCGGACTCGGACGTAACGATGCCATGGGCGTTTATCAAAAACAGGCGCGGGGCTACAACAAACCCTATAACGCTCCATTCGCCGTTTATGCAGGACCAACATTAACAACACTGAATCAAGATAATACCGGTACTTTAACCGACAATTCGTTCCTAATGTTCAGCGCCGACCAGGCTTTGCGCTCCTACCGTTCGCTGCCTGCTAATTTGCCGCCAACGATTGTTTATCGAAACGGCGAAAGTTTCATAACGGAAATGAATTATACTTCGGCGGTATTTCAAGTGCAGGCAAAAAACTGGGCGGCAGGAACAAAGGTAAATTTCCGTAATATGACTGCTTCGGGTATTACCTACCTGTTAGTGTCGAAAGACCCTACGTTTGAGGCAAGCAATACGGATATATATCAGTTTGAACCGACTACAAAATTGTTACTTGCCAATCCGATTGAAATCG
>Ga0209629_10001418_pt1 | contig 15132 bp, 13 predicted proteins | sample TergutCu122P5_FD_187286 | JGI IMG/M metagenome (GOLD analysis project Ga0209629, IMG submission 187286) | Cubitermes ugandensis P5 segment gut microbial communities from Kakamega Forest, Kenya - Cu122 P5 (SPAdes) (version 2) | ecosystem: Host-associated > Arthropoda: Insects > Digestive system...
GTCGAGAGAATAACCTTAATAAATGTTAAAAATACAAGACGATCGATAAGAAAAAACAATCTGACAATCTCAGTATTCTTCTCTAAACTCAAAAATACTTCAAAATAATGTAACGTGAAAGGCAATATGGGGGAGCGTCTCCAAATTGAAAAAGCATTTTAGAAATTTAGGTTATACTGTTTTTGTGGGTTTTTGTCTCGTTATATGTATTTAATCTGGTTTATTTTGGTTGTTTGAGGGGCTGTAAAGCCGAAATGTCTTACCACTCAAACCGGAGATGTTTCACAGTTTCCTTGTTTTCAATAATTGTTTTCAAAGACTCGATGCCTATCAAGACATGTTCTGCTACAAAATTCTCAGTAACGGCTTTATCGCTCTTTTCAGTTTTGATACCTTCCGAAATCATGGGTTGGTCGCTGATTAACAAAAGCGCTCCGGTTGGAATCTGATTGGCAAAGCCAACGGTAAACAGAGTAGCTGTTTCCATATCCACACCCATTGCCCGGATTCTCCGAAGATACTCTTTGAATGTTTCATCATATTCCCAAACTCGACGATTAGTCGTGTAAATAGTTCCTGTCCAATAGTCTTTTCCATGATTTCTCACAATGGAAGAAACCGCACGGAGCAGGTTGAATGCCGGTAAGGAGGGAACTTCCTGCGGTAAATAATCATTGGAAGTACCTTCTCCTCGGATAGCTGCAATAGGCAGAATATAATCACCCAAAGCGTTTTTTGATTTTAACCCTCCGCATTTCCCAAGAAACAAAACGGCTTTGGGTTTAATAGCGCTTAGTAAATCCATGACTGTGGCGGCATTAGCCGAACCCATTCCAAAATTTATAATGGTAATTCCATCAGCCGAAGCATTCGGCATATTTGCATCATGACCTACGATTGGTACTTTATAATAATCGGCAAAAATTTCGACGTATTTATTAAAGTTGGTCAATAAAATATAAGGAGTAAAATCGTCCAACTGCCTTTTGGTATAACGCGACAACCAATTTTCAACTATTTCTTGTTTTGTCTTCATAATTGTGTAATTTTGCAAAGGTAAATAAAAAATGGGAAACGAGAAAACATTGGAATTAAATCTTCCGCCGGCAGAATTGAAAATTAAAAAAGAAAACGGTAAAGAATATGTCTTTGACCGTTTACGGAAACTTTATGTGCGTTTGACTCCGGAAGAGTTTGTCCGGCAACACTTTGTATCTTTTTTAATTACATACAAAAACTATCCCCAATCCCGGATGACGAACGAAACAGGCATCGAATTGGGGAATGTGAAAAAACGCTGTGATACGGTTCTTTACGACGAATACCTTCATCCTTTGATGATTATCGAATACAAAGCGCCTTCGATTATTATCAAACAAGATACTTTCGACCAGATAACACGCTATAATATGCGTTTAAACGTGCCATGGCTCATTGTGAGCAATGGCATTCAACATTATTGCTGCAAGGTCGATTATAAAACAGGAAAGTATTCCTTTTGCAAAGAGATACCGGGGTATTCTGAATTGAGAATTGAAAATTAGGAATTAAGAATTATGGATTGCTTCGCTTCGCTCGCAATGACGTACTGCACAAATAAATTCTTAATTTATAATTTTTAATTCCTAATTTTTGTCCAGGAGCCAGGCATCTTGAAATTCAGGATAATATTTCTCCTTGATTTTATCTCTTGCAGCAGCAGCGCTGGCTCTATTGCTAAATGTTGCAGCAATTACGCGATACATACCTTTCTCATTCTGTGCTAAGAAAGCCTGATAACCTTGCTTTTGCATGCGTTCTTTCAGCGAGGTAGCATTGGTTTTGTTGATAAAACTTCCAATAACTACGTTAAATTGCTGAATTGTGGAACTTGGCTGATCAACTACCGTAACTTTTTCTTTTTGAACAGTCGCCGTAGAAGGCGTTGAATAAGTAGTAGTTTGGGGCTTTTCTACAGGGGTGACATCTTGCACGTCTTGTTCGGCTACTTCTTTTTGTTTCGCGGCTTCATAAGCAGCTTTGTATGCGCTTTCTTTCGATTTACATGCATCGAAAGTAAACAAAATGCTAACCACTAAAAAAACTAATAGATAAATCTTTGTCTTCATAATTTTTAAGTTTTTAATATTAATTATTTTTATGACTTTTTCTAAAATTTATGGAATGAAATGTCTTCATTATCCGATGATAAAATTAATCTTTTACTTGTTAATTGTTCTATTTTGAACGATTTACATATTGTATCATTCCCGTATGGACCCGGAATGGTATCCCATCCCAAATAATCCATTGGAAATGATGCGTATATCCTCAATAATCGCAAATCAATGCTATCACCCTGCATAATATAATATCCGTACACCATCGATAATTTGTTTTTTTCTAAATAAATCTGATACTGAAACAGATTATTCTGGAAATTATAATAAACCGTATCGGCATTGTCCATTTGCCATTTACCTTGTAAATCAGCTTCTTTTCCATCTACTCCCAAGAAAATTTTATCACAGGAGTAAAAGAAAAAAACGCTGCAAATTACAAAAAATATTTTAACTTTCATAAACTTCCTTTCGTAGAAGGCAATTCAAAATTAAAAATATCCCGCGTGATCGCCATTTTAATTGCTCTCGCAAATCCTTTGAATACCGCTTCGATTTTGTGGTGTTCGTTTTCACCTTCCGCCCGAATATTCAAATTCATTTTTGCCGCATCACTTAGAGATTTGAAGAAATGCATAAACATTTCCACCGGTACATCGCCGATTTTTTCCCTTTTAAAAGCAACATCCCACACTAACCACGGACGTCCGCCAAAGTCCAAAGCAATCAAACAAATACTTTCATCCATCGGCAGATAAAACCCGTATCTTTCAATCCCCCGTTTATTTCCCAAGGCTTGAAACAGGGCTTCTCCCAAAGCGATTCCTGTATCTTCGATCGTATGATGCTCGTCCACTTCCAAATCGCCTTTCGCTCGAATTGTCAAGTCCATTCCGGAATGTTTTCCGATTTGTTCCAACATGTGGTCGAAAAAATGCAAACCGGTTGACACATTGGTTTTTCCGCTTCCATCCAAATTGATTTCCACGTAAATATCCGTCTCTTTGGTGGTACGTTGAACAACTACGCGACGCTCCTTCGCAAAAAGAAATTCCGAAATTATGTCCCAATCTGTTGTTGCTAAAGCACAGAAAGGCTTTAGAGATTCTTTTTGTTCCAAAAACGATTCCTCATTGTAAAGAATAACTTTACATCCCAAGTTTTTCGCTAATTCCACATCTGTCAAGCGATCACCGATGACAAACGAATTTGCCAAATCATAATCTCCTGTCAGATATTCGCTTAGCATTGCAATTCCCGGTTTCCTTGTCGGCAGATTTTCTTCAGGCAAAGACGGGTCAATAAATATTTTATCGAAGATAATTCCTTCGTTTTGAAATATATCCAACATTTTTTGTTGTACAGTTTGGAAATTTTCCAAAGGATGGGCTGATGTTCCCAAACCATCCTGATTGCTCACGATAACCAATTCAAAGTCCAACTTTTTCCTGATAAAATACAGATTGCGTATCACAGCCGGCGTAAATTCCAACTGTTCAAGATTATCAACCTGAAAAGTAACAGGCGGTTCGACAATCAAAGTGCCATCGCGATCAATAAACAGGACTCGTTTCATTTGTCAAAACCATTAGAAAATTCCATTAAAGCGCTAATCAAAGTACTGTTCTCTTCGGGAGTTCCTACCGTAACCCGCAGGCAATTCTCACACATGGAAAGTTTGCTTCGATTGCGAACCACAATGCCTCTTTCCGTCAAAAAACGATACGTTTTATCGGCATCTTTCACTTTTACCAAAAGGAAATTAGCATCCGAGTGATATACTTTTTCAACGATTGGTAATGCATTTAACGCTTCTGCAAGCGGTTCTCGCTCAGCAAGAATCATTTTCACCCAAGTATCTTTCCGATTATTGTTAAGCTCATCAAGTACTGTTTTCTGAGTAAGGGTATTAACGTTGTACGGATATTTTACTTTATTGAACAGGGCAATGATTTCCTCCGAAGCAAAAGCCAATCCGCAACGCAGGGAAGCCAATCCCCATGCCTTGGAAAAAGTATGGAAAACAATGAGATTCTTATAGTTATCTAAATCTTCCAACCAACTTGGTTCGTTGGAAAAATCAACGTATGCCTCGTCAATAATAACAATTCCATTGAAATTATGCAAAACCGTCAGTATTTCACCACGATTCATTAGATTTCCCGAAGGGTTATTCGGTGAACAAAGGAAAATCACTTTTGTATGACTATCAATAGCTGCCAACAATTTAGACGCATTCAACCGGAAATTATCTTCTAATAACACAGGACGGTATTCCACATTATTAATATCGGCTGCGACTTTGTACATGTTGTATGTCGGTTCCATCGCGACAACGTTATCTTCTTTTGGTTCGCAAAAAATCCTGAAAACCAAATCGATAGGTTCATCGCTTCCATTTCCGACCATAATTTGCGCAGGACGTACTTTTTTAAGTTCGGAGATTTTTTCTTTCAGTTTATGCTGTAAAGGATCAGGATAGCGATTAAGATATTGGTTATAAGGACTTTCATTTGCATCTAAGTAAACAGAAGCCGTACCTTGAAACTCATCTCTCGCACAAGAATACGGTTTGAGATGAACTATATTTTTTCGAACCAACAATTCCAAATTCATTTGTACATAATTTGTTTTATTCGGCAAAGATACGTTATTCTCATATAATATGCAAACTCACTCTTCTTTCGGGGTAGCGCTTATTCGCGCTTTTATTTTAGCCCAGGCAGGAGTATTGTACAGGCAACACTCGGTTATGGTGTCGTACATTTCCCGAAAGCGTGACATTGGAATCATAAAACTCAAAATGTTTGCTTCAAAATGAGGGCGTACCGAAGGGTCAAAAAATCCGATATATGTTCGGCGTCTGTTTTTCAGATTATCCAGTACAGCGTATGTTACCACCGAGCAACATCCGGAGCCGAAAAGAGAAACTACCGCATCTTCGCTGTTGTTGTCGAAAGATGCCCAAGTTGCCAATCCTGATAAAACATCGGGCGTAGCAAGAAAAAGAATTCCTTCCATACCATCGAAACTTTCTATTTTATCAATACGGGCAAAGTTCAGATATTTTTTAGTTGCACGCGGTATATTCAGTTGTGCCACATAATCGGAAACCATTTCGGGAGTCTGCTTATACTTCTCTTTCAGCGACACAAAAGTAGGCACATGTTCGGGCATACCGGCGAATCCCGTATAAAGTTTACCGCCGCCGCAACTAATCACATCGGCATTCAGACTGACGGAAATTCCTGCTCTGACTTTTTTCATGCATTGAAAGAAACAGCCGTTTATCTTCTCTATTGGATTGACCGCCGTATCGGAATACCAAAAAAGAACAGGTAATTCGGCGGCTTCGCTGAAGGCGCCTTGAAAGTTTATGATGAATTGTTTTATTTCCATAAGTTGTGATGTTTTTATCAAACTTACTGTTATTATATTTGAAAAAATTTGTACGTTGTTATATATTCTTCATTCGAAGCGTCACCGCATTCCTATGCGCCATCAACCGCTCATTCTCCGCTAAAACCTGAATGACCGGACCTAAATTTTGTATTCCTTCTTTTGAGATTTCCTGAAATGTAATTTTCTTCCTGAAACTATCCAGATTAACTCCGCTATACATACGGGCGTAACCATTGGTTGGCAAAGTATGGTTGGTGCCGGAAGCATAATCGCCGGCGCTCTCAGGTGTGTAATGTCCGAGAAAAACAGAACCGGCATTGGTAATCCGGTTGGCAATCTCCTGATAATCTTTTGTTTCGATAATCAGATGTTCGGGAGCATAAGCATTGGTCAGTTCGACGATTTCTTTGCGGGTGCGCAGGACGATAATTCGGCTGTTTGCCAAGGATTTTTCCGCTATTTCTTTCCGTGGAAGTGCGTTTAATTGAACAGCAACTTCGCGTGATACGGATTCTGCCAACTCTTCGGAAGTAGTAACCAAAATAACCTGACTATCTGCGCCGTGTTCGGCCTGAGAAAGTAAATCGGAAGCAACAAAAGCCGGAATTGCCGTTTCATCGGCAATGACTTCCACTTCCGAAGGACCGGCCGGCATGTCGATGGCAACTTCTTTCAAGCCAACCATTTGTTTTGCAGCAGTTACATATTGATTGCCCGGCCCGAATATTTTGTAAACTTTTGGAACGGTTTCCGTACCGGATGCCATTGCGCCAATGGCCTGTACTCCGCCGATTTTGAAGATTTTATCCACACCTGCCGTTTCGGCTGCATAAATGATAGCGGGATGAATTTTCCCGTCTTTATTGGGTGGCGTACAAAGAATAATTTCTTTGCATCCGGCAATCTTAGCGGGAATAGCCAACATCAGAACCGTAGAAAACAAAGGGGCTGTCCCTCCGGGGATATATAAACCGACTTTTTCGATAGGTAAAGCCTTTTGCCAACAAATTACGCCCTGACTGGTTTCTATTTTCGGAAAATCCTGCTTTTGCGCCGAATGGAATTTCTCTATATTAGCTTTGGCAATTGAAATAGCTGCTTTTAATTCTTCCGATACCAACTTATCGGCTTCCATTTTTTCTGCTTCGGAAAGGAGTAAGCTATCCAATTCCACTTGGTCGAACTTTGCTTCGTAAGCTATAACCGCTTCATCTCCTCTTTGCCGGACATCATTCAAAATGTCAGTCACAATTTCCATTAATTGTGAATTTTCAATGGCTGGACGACTAATCAAGTCTTTCCATTCATTTTGAGATGGATATTTAATTATTTGCATATTATTTTTTATCACATCGATTCACAATATTATAAAATCATTTTTTCAATCGGGATAACTAAAATTCCTTCTGCTCCTAATTCTTTCAGTTTCCCGATGATTTCCCAAAACCGTTTTTCGTCGAGAACCGCATGTACCGAACTCCATCCTTCCTGTGCCAAAGGTACCACCGTCGGACTGCGCATGCCGGGAAGGACGCTGAATATTTCCGGTAAAGCATTATTGGGAGCATTCAATAGAATGTATTTTTTCCCTTCAGCGGCTTGCACGGCTTCAATTCTGAAAACCAAATCCTTGAGTATTTTCTTTTTGTCTTTGCCTAATGATTTGTTACCGATAAGCACCGCTTCGGAATTCATCACGATTTCCACTTCTTTTAATTGATTGCTGAACAGTGTACTACCAGAACTGACAATATCGAAAATTGCATCAGCCAAACCGATGCCCGGAGCAATTTCTACCGAACCGCTAATTACGTGGATATCTGCTTTTATCGCATTTTTTTTCAAAAAATCGGACAAAATAACCGGATAAGAAGTTGCTATTTTTTTACTGCTGAACCAATTCAAGTTTTGGTAATCTTCACCTTTGGGAATAGCCAAGGAAAGCCGGCATTTGCTAAAACCCAACCGTTTAATGACTTCCGCATTTTGTTTCTTCTCCATAAATTCGTTCTCGCCGACAATTCCGATATCGGCTACTCCGTCGGCTACCGCTTGCGGAATGTCGTCATCCCGCAGGAATAGCAGCTCGGCTGGAAAATCATTTGCCTGTATCAATAGCGTTCTTTTTGCGGACGATGGCTTGATTCCTGCTTCTTGCAGAAGGTTCATGCTTTCTTCGTTTAATCGTCCTTTAGCTTGTATTGCAATGCGTAACATATATTTTTTATTATTTACTTCTCCATATTTTATTATATGACTCGGGCAGGGTTTTAAGCGAACCTCGGGTCGAATCTTTGTTTGTGTGGGGACCTCCAACGCCATTGATGATGTGTTCGATACCTCCATCGGTTGACAAATTTACCGTAAACGGATAATGAACGGAAATATCGCCTTTCAGCGGAGTAAGGATAGCGTTTTCAAGCAATATAAATTCTTTTGTTCTGTTGAATACGCTGTAAACGCCGACTCCCCAAGCTTCATGCTTTTTCACGTTATTCGCCACACGATAGGCAGACCAACCGTTTCCGTTCCCGTCAGGGCCAATCCAGTCTTTTTGGTATGGCACATCATAAGCTTTTTCATTTTGGTAGAAATACATACGTCCGTTTTCTCCCGTCCAATAAGTGTCGTATTTTTGATAATGCTCCACAAATAAGCCGTAAATGGTTACATCGTTTCCGTTTACTATCAGCCCGTAATCAGCCTCATTGAGATCCCACCCGACCTGTTTGCCGTGGTCGGCGCGCCATATCCAGAAATGGTCGCCAATGGTAGAATTAGCATTTATTTCAAGAGAGATGTCGGCCTTGCAGGGAAGCGGAGTATCCACTCCTCCTACCCTGATGAAGATGTCGCTGAGTACTATCGGATTTTTGGAAAGGTCTTTTTTGGAACCTCTCGTACCTATCTGAAGCAGCATTTTCGATCCTTTTGTATCGGTATCCTTATTCAATCCCGGTCCGGCATCGAAAATAAGACCGGCAATTCGCACTCCTTCCATGTCCGCAACGTGCATACCGTCATTGCCGTTCGTGGGATGGATAGTTGCCATACCAAGACCTAAAACGACCGTATTGGCTTTCTTCACCTCTAAAGATTCAGTAATCGGATATATTCCCGGAGTGAACAAGATATGTTTGCCTTTTGCGAGCGCTGCGTTGATCGTTTTTGCATTATCCCTGTCTTCACGAGCAATATAAAAATCACTCAAGGGAATGGCCCTTCCGTTTTCTGTTTTTCCGTTGCTCCATGAAGTTCCGGCGGAATTTTCAGTTCGTCCGGGAACAAACACGAAATAATTTCCGTTCTCAAAAAACAAAAACGGTTTTTCGTATATCACAGGAGTAGTTTCTATAATGCTACGATTATCTTTCTTTTCGATTTCGCCTTTATTTCCAAGCGATACCAGATTCCAATTGACACCGGCGAAGTTGGTTTCGTTGTTGCGGATAAAAAACTGTTGTTGTGCCTGCGAACCCGCAGTACCGGTTACCGCCGAATTAGCAAGAAAACCGCCGCTGGCCCACCCTCCCATGTCAAGACTTATATCGCCCTGAATCATCAGGCGACGAATAGGCGCTGCTTGGGAAATGCCGTAAATCAGCTTCTTTCCGTCTTTGTTCAGAATAGAAATATTCTCAATGGAACGCCAGAAATTGCAGGTAGCATTGTTATTCCTCAGCCAATCCGTAGTTACATATACCTTGTCAATTTTCGTGTCGGTGGGAAGTTTACCAAGGCCTGACACTTGCATATAGAAACCGTTTTCAAATTGTAACCAGTCGTAATTACCCTGTTTGAACAAAAAAGCCACACGCTTACCGGTAAATTGGGAAATCCTGCCGTTGGCCATCTCTGTGGTTATCGTGTCGATAACTTGTTTCATCTCCTCGCGCGAATCGTGGGGATTGAAAATATAGGTATTCTTGCCGAATAATTCCATTTCAAGTGATTGGGGAGCAGATAGTTCTCCTTCCTTACCTGCGATTACAGGAGTTATTTTGTAGTAAGCGTATTTGTTATCGCTTTTACGGGAAAAAGAGGTTAGCGGTTTCACATGCAATTGACTAATCATTTGATAATTGCCAAACCGACTGTCCGAACGGTATATGTTATATCCTTCAGCTCCTTCGACTTTCGTCCACGATAATTCTACTCTATTACCTTGTTGCTTAACACTAAGTGTCATTGGCGCTGCATAAAGATTATGTGACAATAGAAACCAGGCCGCTACCAATAAAATATTTATTATTTTCATATCTTAATTTAACTATTTATCGTTTATCGGACAAAGGTAATAATTTCAGGTGATATATAGAATATTCATTTAAATTATATCATTCCCACCATATCAAGCAGCAAAGCAAAGTTCAAACCGATAACGACAATCGCCATGATAATGATAAGTATGGATGATCCCTTGGAATTGACGTATTTACCCATCACTTGCTTTGAAGAAGTGAGATAGACTTGTCCCAAGACGGTCACAGGCAGTTGAAGACTTAATAACATCTGGGATATGATTAATCCTTGAAATGGATTGGATATGAAAAGAATAATAATCAAAGCGCCGATGATTGACAGCAATACACCCCACTTGGAATGGCTATCTTTGATATCATAAGGTTCCGAAAAGATGCCTGCAAAAATAGAACCGCCCGCCATTCCTGATGTAACGGAGGATGCAATTCCTGCCATCAACAAAGCTACCGCAAAAACAACCGAGGCATTATTTCCCAACAATGGCTTCAACAGTTGATGAGCATCCTGCAGCTCTTCCACCGGTTTTCCCGCCTTAAAGAAAATTGCGGCAGCTACAATCAATATGGCACAGTTAATTATCCATCCGACAATCATGGAAAACAAGGTATCTACAAACTCGAATTTTAACAATTTGAGGATAGATTTATCATTTTTCTTATGCAACTGACGGCTTTGAATTACTTCTGAATGAAGAAACAAATTGTGCGGCATTACTACTGCTCCCAATACACTGAGAATAATCAACATCGAACCATTAGGAATCGTTGGAACAACCGAGCTTTTAACAACCTGTCCCCACTCGACGTTCACCAATGACAATTCGTAAATAAAAGCAAGACCTATGAACGATACAAAGCCAATGATCCATCGTTCAGTCTTTTTGTAGGAATGGGTAAACAATAAAATAACAACCAAAATGGCCGATAGAACGGCTCCTATTACAATCGGAATATGAAAAAGCATTTCCAAAGCAATTGCAGCTCCAAGCAATTCTGCCAAAGAAGTCGAAACGGAAGCCAGCATGGCGGTTCCAAGCACAGTACGTGAAACGGCAGGACGTGTATATTTAGTAATTGCTTCCGAGAGACACAAGCCGGTAACGATACCCAAGTGAGCCGCATTGTGTTGCAACACAATTAGAATAATTGTTCCCAAGGTGACTATCCACAACAACTCGTATCCGAAAGTCGATCCGGCTGCAATGTTTGTCGCCCAATTGCCCGGATCGATAAATCCCATAGTAACAAGAAGTCCCGGGCCTATATGCTTCAAAATATCCAACCCGCCAAGAATAGGGTTGTGCTTAATTTTTTCTAACACTCCATCCAAATTTTCCGATTAAACCACCCAATCCGTAATATTTTCCATGAACGTAAACCAACAATTTGGCTTTTTTCATATCGAAAGCGCCGGTCTTAGGATTAATATATTTCTCATCTGCCAAAATATTCACTACCTCCGAGATAAACATATCATGCGTCCCGAGCGCAACAACTTCTTTTACGCGACATTCGATGCACAGCGGCGATTCTTCAATGTAGGGAGCGCCGACTACATGCGCCCGAACGGGAGTCAATCCCATTTCCTTGAATTTATCATAATTTTTCCCCGATCGCACTCCCACCCAATCCGTTGCATAAGCCATTTCTTCGGTGGTAAGATTGATCACAAATTCCATGTTTTTTTTGAGAATAGGATAAGAATAACGTTCGGGACGAACGGAAATATAACACAAGGCAGGGTCGGAACAAATGGTTCCCGTCCATGCAACGGTGAAAAGATTATATTCGCTTTTGTCTTTTCCTACTGTAACTATAATAGCCGGCAAAGGATAAATCAGCGTTCCGGCTTTCCAGTCCTTTTTCATACTATTGTTATATTTAGTGCATCGTCATTGCGAGGGCAGAGCCCGAAGCAATCTCTCACCTCTCCCCCAAGAGGTTGTCTTTAAAGGTGTTTTACACGTCATTGCGAGGGCAGAGCCCGAAGCAATCTCTCACCTCTCCTCAAATTCCTCCTCAAAAGGGAAGGGAGCAATTCTCCTCCTTTGGGGGAGTTAGAGGGGGTAGATTGCTTCGCCTTACGGCTCGCAATGACGACTTCGACTTTTACAAGATCGATAGCCTATCTCTTTTTCCCTTGCCTCTTTTGCTGTTCTTTTAGCATAGCTTGTTGTTTTCTCTGCGCTTCTTCCAAGCGAGCCATAAATCCGCCGGATTTCTTTTTCGAAGGATTCTTTTTGTTGGCTTCCAATTTTACCAATAAAGCCTTTTCGTCCAAGAAGTAACGAAAAGCAATCGTTTGAAGAACCGTAATCAAAGTCGAAATGAAATAATAATAGTTCAGACCGGCCGGATAAGAATTTAAGATAAACAGCATGAAAACCGGCATAATGTACATCATGACTTTCATGCCCGGCATCTGCTCCTGTCCTGTACTCGTCTGATCCATGTTGAATTTTGTGTAAACAACATTAACGACAGTCATTAACAAACAAAAAAGGCTGAGATGATTTCCGAAAGTGTTGGAAATAAATGGAATATATGTGTCCCAATGGATAATCGCATCGTAAGTAGCTAAATCCGGAGCCCAAAGAAAGCTTTGATGTCGCAGTTGAATAGCAGACGGAAAGAACCAAAAGAGCGCCAGAAGAACAGGCATCTGGATGAGCATTGGAATACAGCCGCTCATGGGATTAATGCCGACTTGCCGGTAGAGTTCCATGGTTTTTTGCTGACGGGCCATCGCATTTTCCTGTCCGGGAAGTTTAGCGGTTATGGCTTCAATCTGCGGCTTCATTACACGCATCTTGGCCGATGACATTAACGATTTGAAAACCAACGGGAATAAGAGCATTTTTACGATCAAAGTAAGTAGAAAAATGGCCAAACCTACGTTTACAACGTGACCGATTAACCAGTCAAAAACAGGAATAATAAACCATTTATTGATATACCGAAACAGACTCCATCCCAAGCCGACTAATCTTTCTAATTGAGTATCTTGCCCTGCAAATACGGTTTTATCGTAAGTTCTCAACAAATGAAAATCGTTCGGGCCAAAAAAGAAATTCATTTGAATGGGATTATTCGACCGAACGTCAAAATCCACACTCGCAGTAGCGGAGTATGCTTTCAGATATTTCCCGCTATCAAAATATCTGGAATCCAATTGACTTGCGCCGAAACTTTCCTTGGTTATCAACACCGACGAGAAATATTGACCTTTATACCCTATCCATTTCAACCGCGTATCAGTTGTTCTGGAATCGTCTTTCGTTTCCCTAAGATTTTCTACATTATCATTTAAATATTTGAAAAACAATTGAGTATAACGTTGTTCAAATTTCCGGCCCATTTCCTGTTGCCGGATTTTCTGTTTCCATATAAGATCCAAAGAACCGGTTTGGGACGAAATATGATCAGATAAGTTATGCGGAACAATATTGAAATCAACGATATAACTGTCCGGATGCAGGGAATAAACAAAATCCAGATAGGCATCGTCGCCGGCTTTCAACCTGAAAGTCGTTGTAAATGGACTTTGATCTGCAACTTCGAAATATAAATCGCTTGTATTGATAACCCTGTTGTTTGTAGTGACCAAAGTTGCCGAAAAATAGGCTTCGTCCTCATCGAAAAGGATCAACGGATTCTCTTCGAAATTGACAAATTTCTTTAATTGAGCCGAATAGACCCGCCCGCCTTTTGATGAAAATCTTATTTTAAGAAATTCATTTTCCAAAGTAACAAATTCTTCTTTACCTTGAGCCACCTGTGCAAAATCACCATAAAGCGATGCGAGACGATCTGCAACGACTGAATCCGACTGATTGGCAACATTCAGAGAATCCTTAGCAACAGGCGTTTGTACCTCTTGGGTTGCTTGCCTCTCGACCATGGCAATTGAGTCTTGGTACCTTTGTTGTTGTGCGATTTGTTCTTTGGAAGGTCGATTTAAATAGGTAAAACCAATTACTACAAGTAAAATCAATATAAAACCAATAACAGTATTTCTATCCATAAAGTAACATTTATCTCTTAATTCTTAATTCTCAATTCTTTATCGCCGCCCCAATAAAACTCATGAACAGAGGGTGAGGATTCACCACTGTAGAGTTATATTCCGGATGATATTGCGTACCGATATACCATTTCAATGCAGGGAATTCAATTACTTCAACCAATCCGGTTTCAGGATTGATACCGGTACATTTCATGCCATTTGCTTCGAATTGTACTTTAAATTTATCATTAAACTCATACCTGTGACGATGACGCTCTCGGATAAGTTCTTTATTATATGCTTTATACGCTAATGAATCTTTTTCAATCTTACAATCATAAGCGCCGAGACGCATCGAACCGCCCATCATGGTTTGGTTCTTCTGTTCTTCCATTATATCAATCACTTTATTGGGTGTAGAAGGGTCCATTTCGGTAGAATTGGCATCTTTTAATCCCAAAACATTTCGGGCAAATTCTATAACCATACATTGCATTCCCAGACAAATGCCAAAAGTAGGCTTGTTGTGTTCGCGGGCATATTTGAGTGTTAAGAATTTCCCTTCAATACCCCGTTGTCCAAAACCCGGAGCAACCAAAATACCATCCATACCGGAAAGTAATTCATCAACATTACTTTCTGTTATTTTTTCAGATTGAATTAATTTCAAATTCAATTTCCGGTGATGATAAGTCGCCGCCTGTAGCAAAGATTCAATGATTGATTTGTAAGCGTCAGGAAGTTCGATGTATTTTCCAACCAAACCGATAGTAACTGTCTTCTCAGCCGTTTTCATGTTGTTTACGAAATCTTTCCATGCATCCAATTTCAATTTTCCTCCATTGGTAACGCCCATTTTCTGAAGAACAATTTCGTCCATTTTCTGTTGCGCTAAAACTAAAGGTACTTCATAAATGCTGGGTACATCATACGATTGAATAACCGCATCTTCATCCACGTTGCAAAACAAAGCCACTTTGTGACATATATTTTCCGACAATTTTTCTTCCGTTCGAAGTACTAATATTTGAGGCTGAACTCCTTGTTCCTGAAGCGCTTTTACCGAATGTTGAGTTGGTTTGGTTTTAACTTCTTTGGCTGCTGAAAGGTAAGGTACATAAGTCAAATGCACTGATAAACAGTTTTTTCCCAATTCCCAACGCATTTGTCGAACGCTTTCAATATAAGGTAAAGATTCGATATCGCCTACCGTTCCGCCAATTTCTGTAATGATAAAATCGTATTCGCCGGTATTACCCAACATACGGATATTCCGCTTGATTTCGTCGGTGATATGCGGCACTACCTGAACGGTTTTTCCGAGAAAATCGCCTTTCCGCTCGCGATTGATTACATTCCTGTA
>Ga0209629_10001420_pt1 | contig 15115 bp, 10 predicted proteins | sample TergutCu122P5_FD_187286 | JGI IMG/M metagenome (GOLD analysis project Ga0209629, IMG submission 187286) | Cubitermes ugandensis P5 segment gut microbial communities from Kakamega Forest, Kenya - Cu122 P5 (SPAdes) (version 2) | ecosystem: Host-associated > Arthropoda: Insects > Digestive system...
AGTTAGGATTTCCAAAACTGATATTTTTCGGGTCTGTATTATTTACATACGGATTCAGATACCATATTCCCGGTCGTTGGATACGCAAGTTATATCCGATACGGAAATTATGTATCTTTTTATATTGATAAGAAAATGTTGTTGAAGGAATTAAATTAAAATATCCGTTATCGAAATTTTGGGCTTCAGCTAAAGGAAATTGAACATTCAGCTTGGTATTTTCCATTCGTAATCCGGCTTTGAATCCGACTTTTTTATACTTTACATTATATCCTCCATAAGCGGAAAAAATGTCCTGTTGATGATGAAATTTGTCGTTGTAGGAATTAAACGGAATCCATTCATTGACAACCGGATTGAAAATATCCCGATAGCTGTCGCTTTCACTGATCCGGATAATGTATTTGAATCCGGCTTCAATGGTATGAATTTTACCTAATGGAGTAGTATAATCCAGTTGGAAAGTATGCTCTTTCGTATCCGCATTACTTGCCGACCGCTGAGAAGGAGCACAATAATTGAGAATGGAATCAACCTGCGTATTATATGCCTGATCGATCGGATTCAGACTTAACCGGTACGAAGCAGTCAGTAGTTCATCTTTTTTACTGAATGTTCGCTGATAATTTGCATTAAATTCGGAACTTCCATAGGTGTTTTTACCGGTCGAATTCATCAGATATTCATAGACGGGATTTTTGTTTATATCCGACATTTGCGAGTGACTTTTTGATTCGGATGTATTATTTCCGCCCCATAAATTAAACGCCGCACTAATCAGGTTAAGCGTATCGATTTCATAACTCAATTCTCCCGATCCATATTGATAGCGTCCGCGATTGGAAGAGGAACTTTTTGTGTCCAAATAATTATTAATTTCATCAAAAAAACTCTCGCGATAATAACTGTTATCGCTTGCCGGTCGTTTGTTGTAACTGTAATTATAATTTCCTGTTAATCCGAATTTCCCGTATTTTGCTGTCACATATCCACCAAGGTTATATCCCCACAAATTAGCTCCGGCGTTCACGGTGCCGGTATATCCTCCCATCGGCTGCTTATTGGTAATAATATTGATTATTCCGGTTACTCCTTCGGCATCGTATTTGGCTCCCGGATCAGTGATAACTTCGATTTTTTTAACCATATTTGCAGGCATACTCTTGAGTACCTGTCCGGGATTATTGGTAATCATATTGGAAGGCTTTCCGTCTAAGTAAATCTTAAAACTCGACGATCCGCGCAATTGAATATTATCGTCGGCATCTACGGTTACCATCGGAACTTTTTTCATCATTTCCAGCACATTGTTGGTTTTGGAATCCGGATCGTCTTCCATACTGTAGGATATTTTATCCAAATCGACTTGTACCAATGGCTTGATGGCGCTGACAACCACTTCTTTCAGCATTTGGTTATCATGAACCGTTAACTTACCCAAATCAATTGTTTTTTCGTCTCCCGTAATTTGGAATGCAACATTCAGACTTGTTTTACCCACATATTGCGAAGATAATAGAAACTCTCCTTTTCCGGGCATGGCAATTTGAAACTTTCCGGCATCATCGGTCGTAAATGACTTGATGGCTTTTTGAGGCGTGTTTTTTTCCGAAATCCACAAGGTGGCATAAGCGATTGGTTCATTTGTCAAAGAATCCGACACCTGTCCTTTGATTGTAGTTGTGGAAATACTTTGAGAGCCTGGCTGTGCAAAAGTTTGTGAAGCGCTAATTGTTACTGTAAGAATTAGCAAGAGAAAGAAGTATTTGCTCATGCGATATTTTTTACGATATGAATATTCGTTTTTATTTCTTTGCAAAGAAGTTGCAAATGTAAGTAGAAAGCGAATATAAAATATTACTTTTGCTCCCAAAAAAACTTAAAATTCACTAAATAAAATAATGCTTATATTTACAAATATATTGTTAAAGCGCTAATATATCATTCGATTAAGCACATTTATAAAAAACAATTTTTTTATTCAAAAAAAAGTATTACCTTTGCGCCTCAATTATAAAAAATAGTATTTATTAAATTAATTAAAAATCAATGAACAGTTACGAAACCGTTTTCATTTTAACTCCCGTTTTGTCTGATGCACAGATGAAGGAAGCGGTCGACAAATTCAAAGACTTTCTTGCTGCCGAAGGCGCTGAGATTGTGAATGAAGAGAATTGGGGATTGCGCAAATTAGCCTACCCGATTCAAAAGAAAACTACCGGATTCTATACGTTGATAGAATTCAAAGCTGATCCGACGATTGTTGCGAAATTGGAAACCCAATTCCGCCGCGATGAAAAAGTAATTCGATTTCTGACCTTCCGTCAGGATAAAGATTTTGAGGCTTATGCCGCTAAACGAAGAAATAAATCCAAAGAAACCGTAAAAGAAATTTAAATCATGGCAGCAAACAATAATTCGGAAATCCGTTACTTAACACCTCTAAATGTTGATGTTAAAAAGAAAAAATATTGCCGTTTCAAAAAGAACGGCATCAAGTTTATCGATTATAAAGATCCTGAATTTTTAAAGAAATTCCTGAACGAACAGGGGAAAATACTCCCGCGCAGGATTACCGGAACTTCTTTGAAATTCCAGCACCGTATTGCTCAAGCGGTAAAGCGCGCCCGTCATTTAGCTTTGCTTCCGTATGTAACCGATTTAATGAAATAATAACTAAGGAGGAAAATAACTATGCAAGTAATATTATTAGAAGACGTTACCAATCTTGGTTATAAAGATGATGTGGTTACCGTTAAAAGTGGTTATGGAAGAAATTATCTGATTCCGCAAAAGAAAGCGGTTATCGCTTCCGATTCGGCTAAAAAAGTATTGGCTGAAAATCTTCGCCAACGCTCTCATAAATTGGAAAAAATTAAAGGCGATGCGCAAACGGTTGCTGCTAAATTAGAAGGAACAACTTTGACTATCGGAGCAAAAACCAGTTCTACAGGAACCATTTTCGGTTCGGTTACCAATATCCAGATTGCCGAAGAATTGGCAAAGAAAGGATTTGAAATCGATCGCAAAACTATCCTTATCAAAGAACCGGTAAAAGAAGTCGGTTCTTACAAAGCGATTGTGAAACTACATAAAGATATTTCCGTAGAAATACCGTTTGAAGTCGTTTCGGAATAAAATTCAAAAGTCTGTTATGGCGGGCTTGACCCGCCATCCTTTTATTTCTTAATATTTCATAAAGAGAATAAAAAATCAAAACAAGTATATTTTTTTATTCGGAAAATAATTGTACCTTTGCAGTAATTTTACAGAATTAGATGTCGGTCTCTCAATTAGTATGGAACTAAGTTCATTAACAGCGATATCTCCCGTAGATGGCAGGTATCGGGAAAAAACAGAAGGCTTATCCGTTTATTTTTCGGAATACGCATTGTTTAAATACAGGGTTCTGGTTGAAATAGAATATTTTATATCGCTTTGTGAATTACCAGTTCCTCCATTAGCAATCGTAAATAAACCGGAAATCATTGAAAGATTACGAAATATTTACCGTTCCTTCTCAGAGGAAGATGCTATGCGGATTAAAGCGATTGAGAAAACGACTAATCATGATGTAAAAGCAGTTGAGTATTATATTAAAGAGGTCTTTGATAAATTGCATTTGGAAAATTACAAAGAGTTTATTCACTTTGGATTAACTTCTCAGGATATTAATAACACGGCAACTCCTTTGTCGATTAAAGATGCTTTGGAAGAAGCTTATTTTCCTGCTTTGAATGACTTACTTGAAATTCTGAAAAAGTATGCAACCGAATGGAAAGATATTCCCATGCTGGCGAGAACCCACGGGCAACCGGCGTCCCCTACTCGATTAGGAAAAGAAATTCAGGTATTTGTCAGCCGTTTGGGACAGCAAATCCGGCGGTTGAAAGAAGTTCCAATTTCTGCCAAGTTCGGAGGAGCGACGGGAAACTTTAATGCCCACCATATTGCTTATCCGGCGGTTGATTGGAAATCATTCAGCGATAACTTTGTAAAGAAACTTGGTATGGTACGCGAAGAATATACTACTCAAATATCCAATTATGATAATCTGAGCGCTTTATTCGATGGATTAAAAAGAATAAATACCATATTGATTGATTTATCGCAGGATTTCTGGCTGTATATTTCGATGGAATATTTTAAGCAGAAAATCAAAGCGGGAGAAGTCGGGTCTTCGGCAATGCCGCACAAAGTGAATCCCATCGATTTTGAAAATGCAGAAGGAAATCTGGGAATTGCAAACGCACTTTTGGAGCATTTATCGGCAAAATTGCCTGTATCGCGCCTGCAAAGAGATTTAACGGATTCCACTGTGTTGCGGAATGTCGGCGTTCCTTTTGCGCATAGCCTGATTGCATTTCAAAGCCTCCGGAAAGGGTTGAACAAACTGTTATTAAATGAATCGGCAATTCACAACGATTTAGATAATAATTGGGCGGTAGTAGCTGAAGGCATTCAGACTATATTGAGAAGGGAAGGATATCCCGAACCCTACGAAGCATTGAAAGCGCTGACACGCACCAATGAAAGTATTACGGAAAATTCAATAAAAAATTTTATAAGCACACTGAATATAAACAACGAGATAAAAAAACAATTAAACAAAATTACTCCTCAAAGCTATATTGGGATCTAATTAAAAAGAGAACTAAAGCAACCGGGAGGTTGAGAATTAACAACAACACATTAAATTTTTACAAAACATGACTACAGAGAATGATGACTGGACGCCGCGCAATCGTTATAACGAAAGCGGGCAAAATGAAGATGGGAACAGAGAAAGAAAGCCGTACCAATCTTACAATCGCTCAAACTATGGAAATTCAGGCGGAAATTACCGGCAATCCGGTAATTACGACCGGCAGGGAGGAAATTATAACCGACCGAAACCGAATTACGACCGTCCGAATAATGGTAATTACAATCGACCGGGGAACAATTATAATGATTATTCCCGCGGTAACAATTATGATCGTCGTGAAAACGATTATAACCCCAGACCGCAACGTTCTTCGTATGACAATAATTACTCCCGTCCGTACGATAACCAGCAACGTATGTATGATGGCAACAGGCAACCCAATTCGAGCGAAAGTTCTCCTTTGAAAAAAAGGAGACCTCGTGTCGGAGAAGCTCCTGTACCTGTTAGAAATACCAATTATTATTCCGGTCCTCAACAAAACAGGGACGGAAATTATAATCGGAACTCTCAAGGAGGATATCAGCAGCAACAACGTCCTAATAATAGGCCTTTTAATAAAAATAATCAAGGTAACAGAAATGTTAACGCCGCTCATAATCCGAATGCAAAATACAGTGTAAAAAAACAATTAAAGTATCGTGAAGAACATTTTGATTTGAACGAACCTATCCGCTTGAATAAGTATTTATCTAATTCTGGCATTTGCTCCCGAAGGGAAGCCGATGAATTTATCCGCGCAGGATTGGTGAAGGTAAATGGGGAAACCGTTACCGAATTAGGTTCCAAAGTCAAACGAAGCGATGCAATCACATTCCACAACGATCCAGTTAAATTGGAACACAAAATCTATGTTCTTTTGAACAAACCTAAAAACTGCGTAACAACCGCCGACGATCCGCAAGAGCGTTTGACTGTAATGGATTTGGTAAAAAATGCCTGTCAGGAAAGAATTGTCCCTGTCGGACGTTTGGACAGAAACACTACCGGCGTTCTGCTCTTAACCAACGACGGAGATTTGGCTTCTAAACTAACTCATCCTAAATTTCTTAAGAAAAAGATTTACCATGTTTGGTTGGATAAGGAAGTTTCCGTTGAAGATATGCAAAAATTAGCCGAAGGCGTAGAATTGGAAGACGGAGAAATTCATGCCGACGCTGTCAGTTATGTATATGAAACAGACAAAACCCAAGTGGGTATCGAAATTCATTCAGGACGAAACCGCGTAGTACGCCGTATGTTAGAAGCGTTAGGCTATCATGTGATAAAATTAGACCGGGTATATTTTGCCGGACTAACCAAGAAAAATCTGAAACGCGGACAGTGGCGTTACCTGAACGATAAAGAAGTTTCCATGTTGCGCATGGGGGCGTTTGATTGATAAAGAAATGAAAAGAACGAAAATAGTTGATTTATTAAATGCTACCGATTTTGGTAAATCCGTATGCATCAAAGGTTGGGTACGCACCCGTCGAGGAAGTAAGCAAGTAGCATTCGTCGCTCTAAACGACGGCTCTACGATTAACAGCATACAAGTAGTTATCGACCTTGCTCAATTTGATGAAAATCAATTGAAAGATATAACTACCGGCGCTTGCATTTGCGTAACCGGCTTATTGGTTGCATCGCAAGGGCAAGGGCAAGCGGCTGAAATCCAAGCAAAGGAGATTGAAGTTTACGGTAAAGCCGACCCTGCTGTTTATCCTTTACAAAAGAAAGGACATTCGCTGGAGTTTCTGCGGGAAATCGCTTATCTTCGCCCGCGTACTAATACTTTCGGCGCTATTTTCAGACTCTGTCATCATTTGGAGTATGCCATTCATGATTTTTTCAACAAACAGGGTTTCTTTTGTTTTCATACACCAATTATTACCGGCTCCGATGCGGAAGGAGCCGGTTCTATGTTTCAGGTTACTACTTTGGATATGAATCGTCCACCGCTAACGGCTGAAGGAAAAGTCGATTATTCGCAGGATTTCTTCGGTCGGCACACCAACCTGACCGTTTCCGGACAATTGGAAGGCGAATTGGGTGCGCTGGCTTTGGGCGGAATTTATACTTTCGGTCCTACTTTTCGCGCTGAAAATTCCAATACGCCACGACATCTTGCCGAGTTTTGGATGATTGAGCCGGAAGTCGCTTTCAATGACATCAACGACAATATGGATTTGGCGGAAGATTTCTTGAAATATGTGATTTCTTACGCTATGGACAAAGGGAAAGACGACATTGTTTTTCTGAATAAAATGTACGATGAAGAATTAATCGCCCGATTGAATTTCGTACTCGACAATAAGTTTGTACGTCTGACTTACTCCGAAGGAATCAAAATACTTGAAGAAAGCGGCAAAAAATTTGAGTTTCCTGTTTATTGGGGCGCAGATTTGCAATCGGAACATGAACGATATTTGGTTGAAGAACATTTCAAACGTCCGGTGATTATGACGGACTATCCGAAAGAAATTAAATCGTTCTACATGAAACAAAATGATGACGGCAAAACCGTGCGGGGCATGGACGTGCTTTTCCCGCGTATCGGAGAAATTATCGGAGGGTCAGAAAGGGAAGCCGATTACGATAAACTGTTGAACCGAATTAAAGAACTGAATATGTCGATGGACGCTTTATGGTGGTATTTGGAAACACGTAAATTCGGAACGGCTCCTCATGCCGGATTCGGATTGGGCTTTGAACGCTTGGTCTTGTTTGTCACCGGTATGACTAACATCCGGGATGTAATTCCATTTCCGCGAACACCGAATAATGCGGAGTTCTAATGTAAAAAATATACATAAACAATTAAAAATTTAATACCCATGTTTAATTTTAATAAAAGAAAAATTTCTCTGTTTGTTACCGGTATTTTGGCAATAAGTTTTATATTCCCCTGTTTCGGACAAACCCTGAAGGAAATAAAGGAAAACAGGGTTTCACTTCCTAACGGATGGAAACTTTCACCTGTCGGGAAAATGTTGCCGCTCGGCGACCTGCCGCTAAATATAGCTGTCTCGCCTTCAAAAGATTTACTTGCTGTCACCAATAACGGCGAAAGCACACAAAGCATTCAACTGATAGACGCAAAGTCAATGACAATGCTCGATTCGGCGATTATCAAAAAAAGCTGGCTTGGACTTACGTTTTCAAAAGATGGAAAATCGCTTTACGCTTCGGGAGGCAACGACAATTGGATTATTCGGTATGAGGTTAAAAACAATAAATTAACGGCAAACGATACGATTGTCATCGGTAAACCGTGGCCCGAAAGAATATCCGTTGCCGGTATTGCCATCGACGATAACAAACATTTATTATATGCGGTTACCAAAGAAAATAATTCGCTGTATGTTATTGATTTGAAAGAAAAGAAAATTCAAAAGCAATTTCCTTTGGGAGGCGAAGGTTATACCTGTCTTTTGTCGCCCGACGGCAAAATGCTTTTCGCTTCCTGCTGGGGATGCAATAAAGTGATTCTTTTTGATACGGAAAAGCAGGTAATAACAAACTCGATTCCGGTAGGAGATAATCCGAATGATATGTGTATTACCGGAAACGGTGACAGACTGTTTGTCAGCAACGCCAACGATAATTCGGTTTCAGTGATTTCGTTAAAGCAGAAAAAAGTAATTGAAGTTTTGAATGCCGCTCTTTATCCGGACGCTCCTCCGGGTTCTACTACCAACAGCTTGGCTTTGAGCGAAGATGATAAAACGTTGTATGTCGCCAATGCCGACAATAATTGTTTGGCGGTATTTGATGTCAGTAATCCCGGCAAAAGTTTCGGCAAAGGATTTATCCCGACCGGCTGGTATCCGACTTGCGTGCGTGTTGCGGGAAATACCATTTTTGTCGCCAACGGAAAAGGACTTACATCCAAGCCGAATCCTTACGGTCCAAGTCCTATGAGCAAAGAAGAAAGAGTTGAGCATCATTTGGATTTGCAAAATATTCAGGTACAATACATCGGAGGATTATTTACGGGAACCTTGCAGGCGATTGCTACCCCTTCGGACGAACAGCTTGGCATTTACTCTCGAGCCGTGTATCAGAATGTTCCTTACAGCAAGGAAAACGAAATGATTTCAAGCAGCGAGGAAGGGAATCCGATACCTCGAGTCGTGGGTGAAAAATCGCCGATTAAATATGTTTTTTACGTAATAAAGGAAAACAGGACTTATGATCAGGTTTTAGGCGATATGCCGCAAGGGAACGGCGACGCACGTCTGACGCTTTTCGGGAAAGACGTAACGCCTAATCAACATGCGCTGGCGGAACAGTTTGTTTTATTGGATAATTTTTATGTGGACGGAGAAGTAAGCGCCGACGGGCATAACTGGACAATGGGAGCTTATGCAACCGATTATCTCGAAAAGAACTGGCCTTCCAACTATAGTGGAAGAGGCGGCGATTATCCGGGCGAAGGAGGACGTGAAATCGCAAATAGCAAGATGTTTTTGTGGGATGTTTGTAAAAAATACGGCGTTTCTTATCTCAGCTACGGCGAATTTGTTGATGATAAAAAACCGAAAATTCCCGCTTTGGAAAATCATTTCTGTAAAGAGTATGTCGGATGGGATTTGTCTATCCGTGATACCGTCCGGTTCAGGTGGTGGAAACAGGATTTTGAAAAGCTGCTTGCCGAAGGAAAAGTTCCGCAATTCAACAGTATTCGTTTCGGAAATGATCACACCGAGGGATTAAGTATCGGACGCCCGACTCCTAAAGCGCATGTCGCGGATAACGATTTGGCGGTCGGTATGTTTATTGATTATTTAAGTCATTCGCCTGTTTGGAACGAAAGCCTTGTTATCATTGTTGAAGACGACGCACAGAATGGTCCCGACCACGTAGATGCTCACCGGTCGCCGGTTTACATTGCCGGAGGTTTTGTAAAACAGGGTTATGTCGATCATACTATGTATTCCACTTCTTCTGCGCTGCGGACGATAGAATTGGTTTTGGGCTTGCCGCCGATGACTCAGTATGATGCTTCCGCCGAACCGATGTGGCGTTGTTTCAATAAAACGGCAAACCACCCCGCATTTAATGCTTTGCCTAATCGCATTGATTTGAATTTGAAAAACAGGAAAGAATCCGCTTTGTCGCGTCTGAGCGAAACTTTTAATTTTGAAGAAGAAGATCGAATTCCCGATGATCTGTTTAACAAAGTCATTTGGGCGGCAGTGATGGGACCGGATTCGCCTTGTCCCGCTCCGGTGCATGCGGCATTTTTTACTGCGGGAACAGATGAAGATGATTAAGATTTTACCTTAATTTGTGCCTGCAATTGAAAAACAATCCGTAATTTTGCATAATGATTTACCCGCAAAATTTCGAACAAAAAATAGGATTTGATTCAATCAGGGAATTGACCACAGCCCGTTGTCTTTCACCTTTGGGAGAGGAAAAAGTCAGAGAAATGGCTTTTTCTTCCGAGTTTGAAATTATCCAAAAGCGCTTGTATCAAACCCAAGAATTTGTACGAATCCTTCAAGAGGAAGACCAGTTTCCTTCTGACCACTTTTTCGATGTTCGCGATTCGTTGAAAAAAATTCGTGTTGAAGGAACTTTCTTGCTCGCAAGAGAACTGTTCGACGTTCGCCGTTCATTGGAAACAATTAATGCCATTGTAAGGTTCTTTCAATCCAAAGAGGAAGGGCTTTATCCTCAATTGCAAGAATTAGCTTCCGATGTAGCTACTTTTCCAAAACACGCCAAGCAAATCGACATTGTCATCGATAAATTCGGTGACATCAAAGACAATGCTTCGCTGGAATTGAGTAATATCCGTAAGCAGTTGGCGCAAACCGTCGGCAGTATTTCCAAAATTCTGAATGGCATTTTGCGGATAGCACAGTCGGAAGGCTTGGTAGAAAAAGATGTTGCGCCCACCATGCGAGACGGTCGCTTGGTCATTCCGATATCACCAGCTTTCAAACGGAAACTGAAAGGCATTGTACATGATGAATCTGCATCAGGCAAAACGGTTTTTATCGAACCTGCCGAAGTTGTAGAAGCCAATAATAAAATCAGAGAATTAGAAAGCGAAGAAAAACGGGAAATCGTCCGCATATTGACGGCTGTCACCAATCAAATCCGTCCCGAAATTCCCGAAATCCTTCAATCGTATCTGTTTCTTGCCGAAATCGATTTTATTCGCGCCAAAGCGTTGCTGGCACTGAGTATCAATGCAGTTTTTCCTAATATCGAAGATAAACAGCAAATCGACTGGATACGAGCCATCCATCCCCTACTCTATCTTTCTCATCAAAAACAGAATAAGCCAATTGTTCCTTTAGATATAGAACTGAAAGGTGAAAGGATTTTGATCGTTTCCGGACCTAACGCCGGCGGAAAATCCGTACTATTAAAGACGGTAGGACTATTGCAATATATGCTGCAATGCGGAATGTTGATTCCGGTTTATGAAAATTCGCATACTGGTATTTTTAAAGATATATTTCTTGATATAGGCGATGAACAATCCATTGAAAACGATTTGAGTTCATACAGTTCACATTTGACCAATATGAAATTTATGGTTAAGAATGCTAATCCTCAATCACTGATTCTGATTGACGAATTTGGCGGAGGAACCGAACCGCAAATCGGGGGAGCTATTGCAGAAGCTTTGTTGCACCGATTCAATGAAAAGCAGAGCTTTGGAATTATCACTACCCATTTTCAAAACCTGAAAACGTTTGCTGAAAATCACGAAGGAGTTGTCAATGGCGCTATGCTTTACGACAGAAACGGGATGCAACCGCTGTTCAAATTGTTAATCGGACAACCCGGTTCTTCTTTTGCCATCGACATTGCACGGAAAATCGGACTGCCGGAAGAAGTCATCGCCGAAGCGTCAGAAATTGTAGGTAAAAACTATCTCGACATGGATAAATACCTGCAAGATATTATTAGAGACAAAAGGTATTGGGAATCGAAACGGCAAAGCATTCGACAGCAGGAAAAACGGTTGGAAGAAATGAAAGAACAATACCAATCCCGTATAGAAAAAATCGAAAGCCAGCGCAAGGAAATTATCTCTAAAGCAAAAACCGATGCCGAGCGTATATTGTATGACACCAATGCCGTCATCGAAAAAACCATCAGGGAAATCAAGGAAGCGCAAGCGGAGAAAGAGAAAACCAAGGAGGTCAGGAAAACGCTGGATGATTTCAAACAAAATGTAAAACAAGGTGAAGGGTCCAAGGTGAAAGGTGAAAGGAAAAAAAATTTTTTACCTTTTACCTTGGACCCTTCACCTTGTACCTTTAACCTTGTACCTGAAATCGGTGACATCGTCCACATCAAAGGGCAAAAGGCTTTGGGACAAGTGATGGAAATCAAGGACAAGACAGTGATTGTTGCGTTTGGCGCTATCAAAACTTCAACCAAATTAGAACAATTGGAAAAAGTCAGTAACAATCAATTGAAAAGGGAAACAGTCCGTAATTCAACGGCGCTTTCCAACAGCATTGATTTACTTTCGGAAAGGAAACTGCATTTCAAAACAGAAATCGATATAAGGGGAATGCGGGGTGAAGAAGCATTACAGGCTATCATATATTATATCGACGACGCTATTCAATGCAGTGCCGGACGAGTGCGTATTCTGCATGGCACCGGTACAGGTGCGCTGCGGCAAATCGTTCGTGATTATCTGAAAACCGTTCAAGGTATAAAAAAATTCCACGACGAACATGTACAACTTGGCGGAGCCGGAATTACGGTAGTGGAATTGGAATAGAAGTTATCTTGCATATTCCCTACACCTTTCACCTCATTTCATCAAAACCTTCCCCATCTCAACTTTTCCGTCTTGCAGAGACCTTTTACGACAAGGATGCCGCTTTCTATCCGGATAGACGAGCCTGTGATTACGCGAGAATACTCGCAAGCCATAGTTATTTATTCTTCAACAAATCTCTAATTTCCGTCAACAAAGTTTGGTCAGCCGTAAGTGCAGGCGGAGCGACAACCTTTTCTTCTTTGCGTTTCAGAGAATTAATTCCTTTGATGAATAGAAAAATAACAAATGCCAACAACAGAAAATTAATTGCCACAGTGATGAAATTCCCGTAGGCAAAAATCGCAGTTCCAGCTACTTTTCTTGCTTCGGTCAAAGGCGTTCCTTCGGGAATCGTACCTTTTAAAACCACATACAGAGCGCTGAAATCCGGTTTGCCGATGATAGCGGACACAAGCGGCATGATTAAATCGTTGACTAAAGAATCGACAATCTTTCCAAAAGCGCCTCCAATAATTACGCCGACAGCCAAGTCGATAACATTCCCCTTGAGCGCAAATTCCTTAAATTCTTTTACAAATCCCATAATTCTTTTGTTTATTTCGTTTAGTGAATATCTGTCAACAAAAGTAGAATAATTATTTCATATTTTCAAATAGCAGTATATAAAAACCGTTTGATACTTTTCTTTGGCGTCTTTTCAAATTCAGTCGGATAAAGTTGAATTTCTGCAATCCGCTCGTAGGAAGCAACTAATTTATTCAGCGCTTCTTTATTTTGTTCCATGATTGCCGGTAAATCTTCCTGCGATATTTTGGCTTGCCCCATAGCATCCTGATCGGGATAAACCAGCGCAATCAACCGTTTATTTTTTTCGACCACTAAACTTTCCATTATATAAGGAAGATTATTTAACTTTGATTCAATCTCTTCCGGATAAATATTCTGTCCGCTGGGACCGAGAATCATACTCTTGGAACGTCCCCTGATAAAAATATTGTTGTTTTTATCAATAATGCCGAGATCACCGGTTCTCAACCATCCATCGTTTGTGAAAGCCATTCGGGTTGCTTCTTCATTTTTATAATATCCAAGCATAACGTTTTGTCCTTTTACCTGAATTTCCCCTACAACCTTGTAAGGGTCTTCGGAATCGACCCGCACTTGCATACTGTCCAAGATTTTTCCGCAGGAATGAGGAACATAATCCTCACAAAGAGAAAAACTTATCAATGGCGCACATTCGGTCATCCCGTATCCGACCGAAACCGGAAATTTGATTTTAAGTAGAAAATCTTCCGCTTCGCTGTTGAGAGCAGCGCCTCCGATAATCACTTGCCGGATATTTCCGCCCATCGCCTTCATTAACTGTTTCCGTATTTTTGCATATATTTGTTTATCCAATAAAGCAATACGAAGCGCCAACTTTATGGGTCGCTTGCCTAACAAAGGAATAATCATTTTCTTATATATTTTTTCAAAAATGAGGGGAACGGAAATAATGAGTTCCGGCTTAATTTCTTCAAAAGCGTCCAACAGTATCTTAGGGGCAGGTGTTTTACCCAATAAAGTGACGTGGCATCCGGCTGTTAAAGCATAGAGAAAGTCAAAAGCGATTCCGTAAGTATGGGCTAAAGGCAGAAACGACAACATCCGGTCGCCTCTTTTTAAATGGAAGGAGTTCTCAGCAAAATCCATGTTTCCGGACAAGTTATTTCCCATAATCATAACGCCTTTACTAAATCCGGTTGTTCCGGAAGTATAGTTTATGACAACAACCTCTTTGTTCGACCGTTCAGAATAATTGATATGCTTAGGAGCAAATTCTTTCGGATATTTTTTATCGAATAAAATATCCAAGTTGGATAAACTTCGATTAATATTTTCTCCTTCGCGCTGATACAACAAACGGAAATTGTTTAAAGAGAAAGCGCCTTTTAATTCCGGAAATTCGCTTTTATCCAATTCATTCCAAATCGAATCGGAACAGAACAGCAACACGGAATCCGAATGACCGATAATGTGACTGATATCCTTTGAATTAAAATCCTGTAAAATAGGGACAATCACAGCGCCGTAGGTGAAAGTGGCTATATGCACGATACCCCAATTCGTTGTGTTTTTCCCGACAAGCGAAATTTTATCGCCTTCTTTCAGACCGCATTCTTTAAATAAAATATGGAGTTTAGCAATTTCTTTTGCCAAAGCGCCATAAGTGTAAGTTACTTCAGTTCCGTAATCGGATAAAGCGGGAAAATCAAAGTTTTCCCGAAAGCTTTTCTCAAAGAGTTTAATAAAAGTCATAGTATTTTGCACAATTTATTGTTTTGTGTGCAAAAATAGAAAATAATTATGAATTATAAGTTATGAATTATGAATTATTTTAATGTAGCGCTTTTCTAATCCACACCAATTTTTCCAATAAAGACTCCAATAAATCCAGCGGCAACATATTTGCGCCATCCGACAAAGCTTGTGAAGGATTGGGATGCGTCTCGATAAACAAACCGTCAACGCCAACCGCTACTGCTGCTTTGGCAATTGTCTCAATCAGTTGCGGCATTCCGCCGGTCACGCCGCTGGCTTGATTCGGTTGCTGCAATGAATGAGTGGCATCCATCACAACCGGATAACCAAACGATTGCATTTCCGGAATCCCCCGGTAA
>Ga0209629_10001422_pt1 | contig 15109 bp, 13 predicted proteins | sample TergutCu122P5_FD_187286 | JGI IMG/M metagenome (GOLD analysis project Ga0209629, IMG submission 187286) | Cubitermes ugandensis P5 segment gut microbial communities from Kakamega Forest, Kenya - Cu122 P5 (SPAdes) (version 2) | ecosystem: Host-associated > Arthropoda: Insects > Digestive system...
GCGGGCGCAGGATCGCGCTGGCGTCCGACGGGACGGGGTAGGTCGCGATCGCCGCGCACGCCGGGGGAATCAGCGTCGCCGCGCCGGGTTCCTCCGGCAGGCGCAGCATCGGGTGCAGCCCCAGGGGCAGCCGCGCGTCGCGGCGCATGGCGATTTCGTCCGTGATCGTCACGGCGTCGTCTGCGCAGCTAACTTCGCGCGCGACCCACGCGACGGCGTCCCCTTCGGGGTAGTCGGCCCGCAGCCGGATCGCATCCGCCTGCGCCCACTCCACGTCCCACTCGGTGTTGGCCGCGTAGCCGTGACCGTAGGGCGTGCGGCCGGGAGACAGCTGCGACCACCCGGCGGGGAAGTGTTCCAACGATTCCGGCGCGATCCCGAACGGCACGCACAGGAAATCGCCCTTCAGGTGCCCGAGCATGGGGTCGGCGGGATAGTCCGGCCACGGCGCCTCGTAGAGCGGCGACACGTCCTGACCGTCCACGCGAAAGTGCCCGGTCACCATGGCGCCGAAACGCTGCACGCTCGCGCCGACGTTGCCTGAATCGATGCGAATGTCCATCGCACACCTTCTCTCCGGTTGGGGATGTTCAAGACGGTAGCGGACGATCGGCCCGAGCGTGCAGCGAAGCGGAGCAGAACACCGGGGCGATTGCGCTACTCGGCGCTTTCGCCTGCCTCGGGTGGCGGAAGTCGCGACTCCCAACGAATCGTTTCTGGTCAGTTTCCGTCGCCGCCCAGATGGTCGCGTCAATCCCACATGACCCGGTCGGAATGCTCAGACAGCCGAGATGCCCAGGCGTTTGGATAAGATGTCCCGAGTCTGAAAAATCTGTCGTCAGGAGTAAACCGTGCCCAGCACCGTCGAGCAGCTCAGCCCCTCCCGGGTGAAGCTCACCGTGGAAATCCCGTTCGCCGATCTCAAACCGCATATCGACCGTGCGTACCGGGACATCGCGGCCCAGATCACCATTCCGGGATTCCGCAAGGGCAAGGTGCCTGCCGCCATCATCGACCAGCGGTTCGGGCGCGGCACGGTGCTGCAAGAGGCCATCAACGCCGCGCTGCCCGCCGCCTATTCGGACGCGGTCAACGAGGCCAAGGTGACGCCGCTGCTCGACCCGGAGATCGAGGTGACGAAGCTGGAAGACGGCGATGCGGTGGAGTTCACCGCGATCGTGGACGTGCGTCCCGAATTCGAGCTCCCGGCCCTCTCGACGGTGCGCGCGACGGTCGACCCGCTGCCCAGCGTGGACGCCGAACTCGCCGAGCGCCTGGAGTTGCTGCGTGCGCGGTTCGCGACGACCAACGAGGTCGACCGTCCGGCCCAAACGGGCGATCATGTGACGATCAATCTGGTCGCGACGCGCGACGGCGAGCCCATCGAGGACGGCAAAGCCGAAGGCGTCGGCTATGTGATCGGCGAAGGCGGCATGCTGGACGGCCTGGACGACGCGGTAACCGGCATGTCCGCGGGCGAGAGCGTGACGTTCATGTCGACGCTGGTCGGCGGGGCCAGCGAGGGCGAGGCTGCCGACGTCGAGGTCACCCTCGTCAAGGTTTCCGAGCGCGAACTGCCGGCGTTGGACGACGAGTTCGCGCAGATGGTGTCGGAATTCGACACCATCGAAGAGATGCGGGCGAACCTGGCGAGTGACGTCGAGCGCTACGCGAAGCTCGACCAGCAGACCCAGGGTCGCGATCGCGTGCTGGAGGCGTTGGTGGACGCCACCGAGTTCGAGGTTCCGCAGCGGCTGGTCGAGGCTGAAATCGACTCGCGCCGGCAGGACATCACCGATCAGCTCGGCCGCGCCGGCCTGACGCTCGAGGCCTACCTCGAGAACGCGGGCGAAGACGCGCGGACGCCGGAGGAGTTCTGGGCGCAGCTGGAGAAGAACACCGTGCAGGCGCTGAAGGCCCAGCTCATCCTCGACAAGGTCGCGGCTGAGGAGAACGTGCCGGTCGAGCAGGCCGATCTGTCCGCGATGCTGGTGCGCCGTGCCATGCAGAACGGCACCTCTCCCGAGCAAGAGGCACAGCACATGGTCGAGCACGGCCATGCGGCGATGTGGATGCAGGAAATCCGCCGCAACAAGGCGCTCGCGGTGATCGTGGGCCAGGCGAACGTTGTCGACACCAACGGCAAGGCCGTCGATCTGACGCCGGAAACGCCGTCCGGCGCCGACGCTGCGCCGTCCGACGAGGGGGAGTGAGCTACCCAGGTGGCTGCCGCTTCCGCTGTCGGAGGGGCGGGGGTTAGGAGGGGGTCGTCCCCCTTCACTTCCGGACGACGCACGGGTGTCCGGAACCAGTTCGGCCAAACGGTCGCGGCGCCACCCGGCGATTGCAATGCGCCGTCAGCGAACAGCGGCGCGAACGATCCCGAAATCGAAGATTCGCTTGGTATGTTCGCTCACGTGAGTGACAGTCCGTTTATTGAACCACGCCTTGCCGCAGCGCCGGCCGGAGCGAGCATGTCCGATTCGGTGTACCAGTCATTGCTGGCCAACCGCATCATCTTTCTCGGGTCGGAGGTGCGCGACGAGAACGCGAATGCAATCTGCGCGCAGATGCTGTTGTTGAATGCCGAAGATCCGCACAAGGACATCTTCCTTTACATCAACTCGCCCGGCGGTTCCGTCGATTCGGGCATGGCGATTTACGACACGATGCAGTGGATCAGCAACGACGTGGCAACCGTCGCGCTCGGCCTTGCGGCGTCGATGGGTCAGTTCCTGCTGACGGCGGGCACGAAGGGCAAGCGGTTCGCCTTGCCACACGCGCGCATCCTCATGCACCAACCGTCCGGCGGTCTGGGCGGCACGGCGTCCGACATCCGGATCCAGGCCGAGCAGTCGCTGCATATCAAGCGGACGATGGCGCGCCTCACCGCCGAACACACGGGCCAGACGGTCGAGCAGATCGAGACCGACTCCGACCGCGACCGTTGGTTCACCGCCGACGAGGCGCTGGCCTACGGGTTCATCGATCACGTCTACGAGCGAGCCGCGCAGATCACCTCTGCGGCGCCGAACAAGTGAGGGAACGGCCAATGAGTTCACTGCTTTCCAACACCGTCGCGCCGTCGATGGACTACTACATCCCGCAGTGGGAAGAGCGCACGTCCTATGGCGTGCGGCGCGTCGACCCGTACACGAAGCTCTTCGAGGACCGCGTCATATTCCTCGGCACGCCGATCAGCGACGACATCGCGAACGCGGTGATGGCGCAGTTACTGTGCCTTCAGTCGATGGATCCCGACCGGAAGATCAGCATCTACATCAACTCGCCCGGCGGTTCGTTCACGGCGCTCACGGCGATCTACGACACGATGCGCTACATCAAGCCCGACGTCGAGACGGTCTGCCTCGGGCAGGCCGCATCGGCGGCGGCCGTCCTGCTGGCAGCCGGGACGAAAGGCAAGCGGCTCGCGCTGCCCAACAGCCGCATCCTCATCCACCAGCCCGCGATGGGCGGGGAGGGCAGCTACGGCCAGTCTTCCGATCTGGAAATCCAGGCCAAAGAGATACTGCGCATTCGCGATCTGATGGAACAAATGATTGCGGACGATACGGGCCAGCCGAAGGAGAAGGTCAGCCACGATATCGAGCGCGACAAGTACCTCACCGCCGAAGAAGCCAAGGAATATGGCATCATCGACGATATTCTCGTCTCACTGAAGGATGGGTCGCGCTAAGCGACCGGCGAAGGGAATATCATGGCGCGCATCGGCGAGAGCGTGGACATGTTGAAGTGCTCGTTTTGCGGCAAGGGCCAAAAGCAGGTCAAGAAGCTGATCGCGGGCCCGGGCGTATACATCTGCGATGAGTGCATCGATCTGTGCAACGAGATCATCGAGGAAGAATTCGCCGAGACCCCCGCCGTCGGCGCCGTATCCGAGTTGCCGAAGCCGCGGGAGATTCGCGAATTCCTCGATTCCTACGTCATCGGACAGGACACGGCGAAAAAGGCCCTGGCCGTGGCCGTCTACAACCATTACAAGCGCGTCCATGCCACCACGACCGGCATCCGGCGCGGCGACGACGAGTCGGTCGAGCTGGGCAAGTCCAACATTCTGCTGATCGGCCCGACCGGCTGCGGCAAGACCTACCTCGCGCAGACGCTCGCCCGCATGCTGAACGTGCCGTTCGCGATGGCGGACGCGACCGCGCTCACCGAGGCCGGCTACGTCGGCGAGGACGTCGAGAACATCCTGCTCAAGCTCATCCAGGCCGCCGACTACGACGTGAAGAAGGCCGAATCCGGCATCATCTATATCGATGAGATCGACAAGGTGGCGCGCAAGTCGGAGAACCCGTCGATTACGCGGGACGTGTCCGGCGAGGGCGTCCAGCAGGCGCTGTTGAAGATTCTGGAGGGGACGACCGCGTCCGTTCCGCCGCAAGGGGGACGCAAACACCCGCACCAAGAGTTCATCCAGATCGACACGACCAACATCTTGTTCATCGTCGGCGGGGCGTTCGCGGGCCTGGAGGACATCATCAACGCGCGGGTCGGGCGGCGTCCCTTGGGGTTCAACAACGACGAGGCGGTGCGCCGCCCGCAGTCGCAGGATCCGTTCGCGGACGTGCGTCCCGAAGATCTCCACGCCTACGGCCTGATTCCGGAGTTCATTGGACGCCTGCCCATGATCGCGACGGTGGCGTCGCTCGATGCAGACGCGCTCGTGCGTATCCTCTTGGAGCCGCGCAACGCCCTGGTCAAGCAGTTCCGCAGACTTTTCGACCTGGACGGGCTCGACCTCGAATTCACCCCGGCAGCGATCGAAGCCATCGCGCGCACCGCGTTGGATCGTGGCATTGGCGCGCGTGGCCTGCGCTCCATCCTGGAGGAGACGCTGCTCGGCGTCATGTACGAGGTGCCGAGCGCGGACGAGGTAGCCCAAGTGATCGTCGACGAAGACTCGATCCTGGAAGGCGTCGAGCCGCGACTGGTGACCCGTTCCGAACTGACGCGGCAGCCCCGGAGCGCCTGAGACCCTCGGGCGTTCGGTGCGTCAGTTAGCGACGTCCAAGAGGCCGTTCGCACGTGCCAGCGAGACCGCGACGAGCCGGTCATGGACGCCGAGCTTGCGGTAGATATTGCCCAGGTGTTTGTGGACGGTACGCGGCGACAAGTTGAGCCGGGACGCGATCGACGTGGCGAGCAGCCCCTGTGCGAGCAGGCCGAGCACATCGAGTTCGCGGCTGGTGAGGGAATACTCGTGCCGCGCCGCGCGCTCGCGGGCATAGGCGCGAGCGGCCAGCGGCCACACGGCGCGCAACGGCTGGCACGAGCGTTTCAGCAGCGTGCAGCTCGCGTCGTCGTACGGTGTGTCGCGGGCGAAGGCGAGAACCTGCATGAAGCGGGCGTCGGGCGCGGGCGGGATGACGATGTAGACGACGTACCCCACGCCGGCGACGTGGCCAACGGTCACATGGCCGGACATGCCCGTCGGCCACTCGGACGCCACATCGTTGAACAGCGGGGCCGCGGTAGCCGCGTCCGGGAGGCCGATTACGAGTTCGAGCGCCTGGCGCGGGTCGCAATGGACGCTCACCCCGATTTCGGCGTCCAGCGCGTTATAGAGGTGTGTGACGATTGCGCGGTCGGCGGACTCACCGGCATTGATTGCGCCGATCGCATCGGTCAACATATTCAGGACGATTTCGGCTGACTTATCGCTCACCCGTGGGGCCCTTCCGTGTTGCCATTCTGAATGGCCTAGCTTGAGGGGCGCACGGCGATTCTATGTCACCGCAGAGCGGGTTTGTGTCGTCTGACTACTGGCAATGACGGAATTAGGGCGTCGTGAGGCGGTGAATACGCACCGATGGGAGTAGAAATACGGTATTGCTGGAAAGGATCACCATACCTACATCGAGCCCCCCAGTACTCAGCGCCTTCCGGTTCTTCGACGGGACTGTGAGGCCGTCCACTTCTGGGCCGACCCCAGGTGATCACTTGGTCGGGGTCGCGGTCGGCCGCTCCACACCGTCCAGACTGCCGGTGACGTTGCCCGCGCTGCGTCCGGCGAGGCAGACGATCTCCCGGTCGCCGAAGCCTTCCCAGGACGCCTTCGTGGGCTGCAGGTAGGTGAGTTCGTAAGCCGACTTCGACCGCTTGACGCCGATGAACGTGGTGAAAGCGTCGCCACAGAACGCCGCCGCCGCGTCGCCGACCGCCTTCGCCCCCGGGAAGGCGTCGCCTTTCAGCGTCGTGCGCGCGAACGCCTCCCAGTTGTGCTTGTCACCGCATGGGATGAGCGTGAACTGGGTGGCGTTCCCGGAGGGGATCGGGCCGGTGCAGTCGCCGACTTGTAGCGAATAGGTGTCGACGGTGGCGGTCGCAGTGACCTGCCCGGTCGGGTCGCGCGGCCCGGCCGGGGACGCACAGGCTGCGAGCAGCGCCAACCCGAGGCAGGCGGTCGCCACCCGACGCCAGGACACGCCGGTCACGCCTGCGCGTCGGCGAGCGTCACGTCCACTCGCAGGCCGCCTTCGTCCGGCGTCCAGAGCAGGTCGCCGGTGATCCGGCCGACGGCGCGCAGATCGGCCTCGACGAGGCGAAGCCGGTCCAGGACGTCCGCCGGGCCGGTGAGTACTGCCCGGCTCACCTGTGTCTTCATGGACGCCTTGGCGCTCGATTTCGCGCCCCGGATGCCGATGAGGACGGCGGCGACGTCGTCCAGTAGCACCGGGTCGCCGGCGTCCGGGATCTCGGTGACGGACGGCCACGCCGCGCGGTGCACCGAGCCGGTCTTCCACCACGACCACACCTCGTCGGTGACGAACGGCAGGAACGGCGCGAACAGGCGCAACAGCACGCCCAGGGCAAGACGCAGCGCAGCGCGCGCGGAAGCGCCCTGTGCGTCGCCCTGCGCGCCGTACGCGCGTTCTTTGACCAGTTCCAGGTAGTCGTCGCAGAACGACCAGAAGAAGCGCTCAGCGGTCTCCAGCGCCGTGGTGTAGTCGTACGACTCGAACGCTTCGGTCGCCCCGGACACCACGCCGCGCAAAGTGGACAGCATCGCTTGGTCGACGGGGTTGCTGATGCTCGCCTCGTCGAGGGATTCCGCGGCCTCGCTCGCGCCCAGAATGAACTTGCTCGCGTTCAGCACCTTCATCGCCAAGCGGCGGCCCACCTTCATCTGGGCCTCGTCGAAAGGCGAATCCTGGCCCGGACGGGCCATCGCGGCACGCCAGCGGACAGCGTCCGCGCCGAACTTCTCGATGATGTCCGTGGGGACGACGACATTGCCCTTCGACTTGCTCATCTTCTTCCGGTCGGGGTCGACGACGAAGCCGGAGATTGCCGCGGTGTGCCAGGGCAGCTGGTCGTGCTCCAGATGCGCCCGCAGCACCCGCGAGAACAGCCAGGTGCGGATGATGTCGTGCGCCTGCGGCGCCATGTCCATGGGGAACGTGAGCGCGAACAGCGCCGGATCGGCCTCCCAGCCGCACACGATCTGCGGCGACAGCGACGACGTCGCCCAGGTGTCCATCACGTCGGGGTCGCCGACGAAGCCACCGGGCACGCCGCGTTGCGCTTCGTCGTAACCGCGCGGGCACTGGTCGGCGGGATCGACGGGCAGGGCGCTGGCGTCGGCCAGGATGGGCGTGTCGTAGCAGGGGTCGCCCGCGGCGTCCAGCGGATACCAGACGGGGAACGGCACACCGAAGAACCGTTGACGGGAGATGAGCCAATCGCCGTTCAGGCCGTTGACCCAGTCCACGAAGCGCTGGCCCATGTAGTCGGGCACCCAGTGCAAGTCACGGCCGCGCGCCAGGAGCGCCTGTTTCAGGTCGTCCTCGCGGCCGCCGTTGCGGATGTACCACTGGCGCGTCGAGACGATTTCGAGCGGCTTGTCGCCCTTCTCGTAAAAGTTCGCCATCCGGCTGGTCGGCGTCGGTTCGCCGACGAGCGAACCTTCGGCGCGCAGCATTTCGACCATGGCCGCGCGGGCCGCGAACGTGGTCTTCCCGGCCAGTTGCGCGTAGGGTTCGGCGTTCACCAGCCAGTCGGGGACGTCGGCTTGGACGCGTCCATCGCGGCCGAGGACGGTGCGGTTGGGCAGGCGCAGCTCGCGCCACCACTGGACGTCGGTGAGGTCGCCGAAGGTGCAGCACATGGCGATGCCCGCGCCTTTGTCCGGCTCGGCGGCCGGATGGGCGAGCACGGGCACTTCGACGCCGAACACCGGCGAGGTCACCGTCTTGCCGAACAGGGGCTGGTACCGCTCGTCGTCGGGATGCGCGATGAGCGCGCACACGCTCACGATCAGCTCCGGCCTGGTGGTTTCGATGTAGATCGGCCCGTCCGGCCCCGCGAAGGCGACCCGGTGGTAGAAGCCGGGGTACTCGCGCGCCTCGATCTCCGCCTGGGCGACGGCCGTGCGCAGCGTCACGTCCCATAACGTCGGCGCGAGGGCCAGATAGGCCTCGCCGCGCTGGAAATTGCGCAGGAACGCCAGTTGCGCGATGCGCTGCGACTCGTCCGAGATGGTCGTGTACAGCGTGCTCCAGTCGACCGAGAGCCCGAGCGTGCGCCAGAGATTCTCGAACGCTTGCTCGTCGACGGACGTCAACTCATGGCACAGCGCGACGAAATTCCGGCGGCTGACCGGCACCTGGTGCTTCGGGTCGGGCGTCGCCGGCGGCGTGAAATCCGGGTCGTACGGGACGGACGGGTCGCACCGCACCCCGTAGAAGTTCTGGACGCGGCGCTCGGTGGGCAGGCCGTTGTCGTCCCACCCCATCGGGTAGAAAACCGACTTGCCGCGCATGCGCTGGTAGCGCGCGATGAGGTCGGTGTGGGTGTAGCTGAACACATGCCCCACGTGCAGCGACCCTGACACCGTGGGCGGGGGAGTGTCGATGCTGAACACCTGGTCCCGGGATTGCGGACGCTGGAACGCGTACGTGCCCTCCTTCGCCCATACCTGCTGCCACTTCGACTCCAATCCTTCCAGGGCAGGACGATCGGGAATGGCGGCGGACGCGGGCAAATCACTCATGCCCGGCATCTTATCGGTTGGACGGTCAGCGCTTCCCCAACTGAATCGTCCTTACGGCGTCGGGGACGCCTTCGCAGCGGGCGTGGCTGGGACTGGCGTAACCGGCGCGGGCGTGCCCGGGACTGGTGTCGCCGTTGCCGGCTGGGGCGTGGCGGTCGCCGTGGTCTGGAGGCTCGCGAGCAGGTTGGTCAGCGCCGTGCCGGCGTTCGTCGCGCGCGTCCCGTCGATGTCCACCTGCGGCGTGGCGTTCACGCCCGCCTTTTGGGCGGCCTCGGACACCTGCTGGACGAACTGCTGGGTTTCCCGGTTGTCGTAGCACTTCTGGAAGGCCGTGAGCTTGGCGGCGTCCGTGATGCCGGCGCCCTTGGCGAAATCGGTGCGCAACTGGGTGGTCGTGAACCCCGTCCCTTCCTGGGTGGGCTGGTTGGCCATGACCTGGTCGTGATACGCGGAGTACGCGCCCACGGTGTCGGCGCACGCGGCGGCGACGGACGCGCGTAGCGACGAGTCGTTGGAACCGCGGTCCAACAGGACGACCGAGCGGTACTCCAGCGAGATCTGGCCGGCGGTCGCGGCGCTCACGAGCTGCGCGCCGTAGGCGTCTTCAAATTGCTTGCAGGCGGAACACTGGTAGTCGAGGTACAAGGCGACCTTGTGCTTGGCGCTGGCGGCCTGCGGGTTCACCGACAGGCCCAGGTGATCGGCAGTTGCGCTCGGCGGGACGGTCGACCCGCCGCGGTTCATGTTTTGGAGGATGACGATCGTGAAAACGACGACGATGACGACCGCCATCGCCAACGCGACTGCGATGATGGTGCGGCGATTGCGGGCCTGACGCGCTTTCTGTGCCGCCTGCTGTTGGCGCTGGACCTCGCGGCGGTTCGACTCCGCGACGATGGACGGCTTCTTCTTTTTGGCCATGACTCCTGCTTCTGCGTTCGACGGTCAGATATTACCCAACTGGAGTGGTGGAAGGATTCGGTGTCGCGCTCGCGACGACAACAGGCGTCGTGGAAGGATCCGGTGCCGCGGTCGCCGTCTCCTGAATGACGGCGCCGAGCTTCGTGGGGTCGGTCACCTTGGACAGGTCGAGTTGGTGCCCGTTGACCGTGATGGTCGGCGTGCTGAGGATCTTGGCGCGCTGCGCGTTCTGGTACACGGTCTTGACGAATTGCTCCGGCGTGCGCTGGTCGTAGCACTTCTGGAACGCGGTGAGCTTCGTGCCGGTCAGCCCGACCTTGGCGGGGATCGTCTCGCGCAAGAGCTGGTCGCTGTACCCGTCGCCCTCGACCTGCGGCTGGTTGGCGAAGATCTCGTCATGGAATTGTTGGTAGACCCCCTGGGAGTCGGAGCAGGCGGCCGCGATGGCGGCACGTGTCGAGGACTCGGAGTTGCCCTTCTTGTTCGCAGGGTCGAGGAAGGTGAGCGTCCGGTACTGCAACTGGATGGAGCCGTCGGACGCGAGCGATTCGAACTGGGGGCCCAGGATGTGCTCCATTTGGTTGCACGCCGGGCACTGGTAGTCGAGGTAGATCGCCACGACGGGGGCACCCGGCTTCGCCACTCCCGGGTTGGCGATGATGCCGGTGGCGTCCGCGTCCGCGTTCGGCGGCCCGCCCGGCACGGTTTGGCTCTGCCCAGGTTCAGGGAGTTGCACCTGGTTCGACATCTGTACCACTACCACCACCGTGACGATGATGGCCACGACGGCGACGACGCCGATGCCGACGCCGATGATCCGATTCCGGCGCTTTTTCGCGGCCTGCTGGGCTTGGGCTGCCCGGAGCCGCTCGCGTGCGTTCTTATTGCTCATCGGAGATCTCCTGTTCGGTTTGGTCGGCTGGGCGGAACAACCACTCGTCCACCGCGAACGGGGATTTCGGCTTCCAGGCTGCCCATGCGCCGACCAACAGCAGGCCGGCGTCGCGGGCGATTTCCCACGGGTATTGTGCGATTGCTTGCTCCTTGGCGATCTCGCCGCCCTGGCCGAAACAGCCGCAGTCGATTGAGATGCCGCGCGCCCACACTGAGGCGATCGCGATGATGAAGGCCACCATGAAAAGGCCCCCGGCGATGGCGGACAATCTGGTGAAAGTGCCGGTGACAAGCGCCAACCCGACGGCGACCTCCAAAATCGGCAACGCATATCCGACGATGGCCGTTACTTCGAAGGGCAGCAACTGGTAGAGCCGCACCGACAACACGGATTGGTTCAGGTCGACGACTTTCAGCAGACCGGCGACGGCCAAGACGATGCCGAGCAGCAGGCGGCACCCGAGGGTGATCCAGTGCGATGCCGGACGCGTGGCGAGCTGGGCGGTAAAAGACACGACGAGCAGTCTACCCGGGTGCGAGGACGCACTTCAGGTCGAGTCTTGGGCGGCGTGCGATAATCGCGCGCGTGCCGGGGACCAACGCCGTCGCGTCCGCCAAACCGGGTGCCGGACGGGTGAGCCCTTACGCGCCACCCTCGTAGAGCGCGAGTTGCGGGGTCTGGACGTACACGCGCGCCTGCATGGCTTGATCCAGCGTGTGCAGGCCCATCGCGTCGCCGCCGAAGTTCTTCAGCCGGCCGATGCTCGATGAGGCGTTGTCTTCTTCTTCGACCTGTTCTTTGATGAACCAGTCCAAGAACTGGAGGGTCTTGAAGTCTTTGGCGGTAGTCGCCGCGTCCGCGATGTTGTAGATGAGCGAAGTGACGAGCCGTTCGTGCTCCAGCGACTGTTCCAGCACATTCTGCAGGCTGTCGAACTCGTTCGGCGGGGCGTCGATGGCACCAAGTTTCACGGTGCCGCCCGCGTTGAGGACGAAATTGTAGAAGATCAGGGCATGGTCCATTTCTTCTTTGTATTGTATGTAGAACCAGTGGGCATAGCCATCGAGATTCTTTTCCCGCAGCCACGCCGACATTGCCAGATAAAGGTGTGCCGAATATGTCTCGTGGACGATTTGTTCGTTCAGGAGTTTTTCGATTTCCGGTTTGAACATCGCTCATCCCCCTAGTTGATGCCGTCGGGTTCACTCTAGCGTCTAGCGGACGATTGAGCTGAGAGTGCAGCGAGTTTGCTCGTTGCACCGAAGCGATTGAGTCCCAGGGAAGCGCTGTTTATCAGCGCTTCCCCAGCGCGTGGCGTCCGGGGCGTTTTCGGGTCAGGGCAATCCGGCGCGGGCGGCGACGGCGTGCGCGGTGAGATCGTCGCACACCAGATCGGTCACAACTCCGGCGCGCAGCGCGCCGAGCGTTGCCGCCGCGCGGGACGGGTCGCCCACCACGCAAATCCGGCGCGGCACGTTCGCCAAGTCCGCCGGCGTGGGTCCGGTGCTGCGTTCGTTGCCGGGTATGCCGTCCCACGTGCCGTCCTCGCGCAGCAAGACCGTGCACACGTCACCCACCGCGCCGAAAGCCGCCAGACGGGCGTAGTCCGCGTCGCCCAGGTAGTCGCCCGCGTACACGTGCGATGGAATGTCGGCTCCGAGACTGCCGACCCCGAAAACGGCGAGATCCAGGTGCTCGCGCAACGCCAGCACGGTCTGGATCGAGCGCTCGCGCCACATGGCTTCCCGCGTCTCAACGAAATCAAAGAAGGCGGGGACGGGGAAAAGTACCACCTCCGCGCCGAACGATTCGCCGAAGCGGCCGAGCATGTCGCTGGCGTAGGTGACGCCCGAGGTGCGCGCGTTCCCGCTGCCCATCAGTTGGACGACTTTGATACCGGTGAGCGGACGCCGGCCAAGGTGTTCGGCAACCTTCGACATCGTCAACCCCCACGCGACGCCGATCACCTGGTCGTCTTCGACGAGATCGGTGATCAGGCGTGCGGCCATCCTGGCGACGCCGTCGAAACGTGCTCCCGGATCGGTGCGCGCCTGCGCGGTCCAGACGTGGACGCGCACGCCGAAGGTCATGCCCAGTGACAAGGCCAGCATCGTCTGCGAACCCGTCCCCACGCTGATGCGCACGAGTCCGATCTCGCGGGCGCGGGTCAACAAGCGCGACACGGACGAACGGGACAGGTTCAGGTCTCGGGCGATCGATTCCATCGTCTCGCCCTGGATGTAGTAGTTCGTGGCCGCCCGGTACATCTCCTCGGTGATGAAACCTTCGCCCGGCACGCGTTTCTGCATGACTCGGATTATCCTCGCAAGCCGGGGGCGCGGAGGACTCGTCCCGTCACTTTGACCCCCGGAGTATCTCGTTCAGTTGCGAAATGTCGCGGAGCACGATATCGGGCTTGACGCGCGATTCCGCGATTGTCTGTAACGTCGATTCACCCGAGAGGACCAGCACCGAGCACACCCCCGCGTTCACCCCGCTCGCCACATCCGTGTAAAGGCGATCGCCGACGACTACCGTTTCTGGTGGCGTGTGGCCCGTCCATTTCATCGCCAGTTCGATCATCGCCGGCTCCGGTTTTCCGATCACGTCGGGCATTCTCCCGGTCGCGTTGCGCAGAATCTGTGCTATCGATCCGCAATCGGGCACGTAGCCGTATTCGACCGGGCAGACGAGATCGGGGTTGGTGGCTAGGTAGGTCAGGCCGGGGTCGGCGAGCAATTGACAGGCGTCCTGCAGTTTGCCGAACGTCAATTCGGTGTCGAAGCCGAGCACCAGCGTCGTTATGCCCGGCTGCAGTCTGTCGGTGACGGGCAGCGCGTAATCGTCGCGGAGCGTCGTCAGCAACGCCCGGGTGCCGAGGACGTAGATCGCGCCACCGCGATGTGTGGCTGCCAGGTGCAATCCGAGTGCCTGCGTCGACGTCATGAAATCGTCGGGGCCGACTTCGATGCCCATGTGGCGCAGTTTGGCGACGTAATCGGTGACGCTCTTGGACGAATTGTTCGTCACGAAAACCGCGCGTCCACCGATGTCGCGAATCTGCTCCAAGAGCTCCGTCATGCCCGCGAACAACACGTCGCCGAGGTAGATGGTGCCGTCCATGTCGAACAGGAACAGGCGCTTGCGCCGGAGTTCGCGTTCGTCGGCAGCCGTTATAGCTGCCATTTGGCACGCATCGGGGTCGTCAGCGCCTGCCGCGGTCATGGCGATACTTTAGGCCAATCGCGCACGCACCGGCGATCAGCGCTACCAGAGTGCTGTAGATGCCGATGTAAATCGTGTCGCCGTTGCCGTAATTGATGAGCAGCGTGCACACCGTCGGCACGATTCCGGCGGCGATGAAGCTGGGCACGTGATAGACGAATGAGATGCCGGAGTAGCGCACTTCGGTTTCGAAGTAATGCGACCACAGCGAGCCGAGGCATGCCCAGATTAGGTTGTAGGCGATGCTCCAGCCGAGCACGATTCCGATGGTCGCCACCACGAGGTTCCCGCCGCTGATCTCTATCACCTTCAACGTCGGAATACTGAGAATGGCCGCGGAAATCGCGCCGATCACGAACGTCCGCGTGTCGCCCACTTTGGACGCGACCCACCCGCCGAACAGCGTGAATGGAATCTTGAACACGCAGGCGATGATGGTGATGATGTACGTCTGGTACAGCGGCATCTTCAACCAGCCGACAAGGTAGGACAGAATCCACACGATGAAGATGTTGTAGAACGTTCCGTCGACCCAGCGCGTTCCGCAGCCCAGCAGCAAGGTGCGCCAATAGCCCTTGACCATCGGGACGAAACCGACCTTCGCCTTGCGTTCGGATTCTTCCTGCGCCTCAAGCTTGGCCTGCGCCTTCTTGAAATCGTCGGTCTCCATGACGCGTCCCTTGATGAAGACGACGATCACGGTGAGGATGATGGCGGCCAGGAACGGCACGCGCCAGCCGTACGTCAAGAACATATCCTGGTCCATCATGATGGACGGAATGGCGATCAACACGGAGGCCAATCCGAAGCCGACCGGAAGCCCGATCTGCGGAATGGCGGCGTAGAACGAACGCCTTTCTTGGGGCACATTCTCATAGGCGAGCAGAATCGAGCCGCCCCACGTGCCGCCGCGTCCGAAGCTTTGAACCAGGCGCAGCAATTGCATGATTATCGCGATCCAGGCGCCAACCTGTGCGGTGGGCGGCAGCATGCCCATGATCGACGTGGAGATGCCCATCATCAACAAAGAGACGTACATCGTGAACTTGCGT
>Ga0209629_10001423_pt1 | contig 15109 bp, 15 predicted proteins | sample TergutCu122P5_FD_187286 | JGI IMG/M metagenome (GOLD analysis project Ga0209629, IMG submission 187286) | Cubitermes ugandensis P5 segment gut microbial communities from Kakamega Forest, Kenya - Cu122 P5 (SPAdes) (version 2) | ecosystem: Host-associated > Arthropoda: Insects > Digestive system...
TTTGTAGTGTTTCATCAAGAAGTCAACAGTGAACATTAAAAGGAAACCCGCAAGCGCTACGTACATCACCGTCATTATGTCGATGCCGTAAGCGTCGCTCTCTCGGACCGCTTCCGGAAATAGTATAAGGAATAGTATCCCTAGGAATACCCCCGTACTGAATGCGATCATCAGATGCATCTGTTTGTCGGTTGCCCGGGTGGTCATCGGCAGATATGCACCGACAAATGATACAATAAGTATCACAGCCACAAAGACAAGGAACTCGACGATAGTATCCATCAATAACAAAAATAAAAGATAGTTATTAAAAGATTATGATAATGTTATTAACTTTGTATTACTAATCACCGATTTGTTAACAAGGTGAAGAGATGGTGATCGTAAGCATTTCTCTGAGCGAAGAGAGCGCAAAGGAGTTGGACGAGATCCAATCGATATTCGGTTTGAAGGGAAGAAGCGAAGCCGTGAGGAGAGCGATAAACGCCGCAAAAGCGGAAGCGCAGACGATGGAGGACATGGAGGGGACCATCGAGGGCGTATTGATAGTCGTAAAAAAAGATCACAGCGATCCTTGGATGAATATGATCCAAGCAAAACATCAAAATGAGATAAGAACGCAGCTTCACTCACACCTAAAGGATCAAAAATGTCTGGAAGTAATGGTCATCTCAAGCGAAGCTAAAAAACTGTCCTCAATGCTCAAAGAAATACATTCTATCGGGAAAGCAGACTATGTTACCTTCGTAAAGAGTTAAGGTGCAACTATAACTTTTTAATATCTATACTTCATACCCTTTCCTCGGATGGGATGGTAGCATGGGTGGTAACTCAGGCAATAATGACAGCGTAAGCTCGCAGAGGAGCTTTTTGAAGCGGATGCTTGGTCAACAAACAATCAAGCCCGCTATGCAAGCGGAAGTGAAACAAAGACACCCGGGTTTCACTGCGTCCAACGAGACGGCAGTAGCGCCCGGAAGAACGGCAAGGCCGCAGGAGACGATAAGGTCCGAAGCGGTCAAACAGCTGAATAGAGAAGGATATTATGTGTACAATACTCCTGAAAAACAGGATGTTTACATAACGATCCAGCCGGATACAGCGTTCTTTGACGATGATGAGCCTAAAATGGTCAGAATGGCCGGAGGCAGTTTCGTCAGCGGCAGCAAACGCGCGGATTCATTCACGGTACCGGTGAGGTCCGAGCCCGAACCGGAACCGATGGATTATACTCAGCCGGCAGACATCTTCAACAATGCAAAAAGAAGGCCGGTCTATGAAGAGATCGACTTCCAGATAATAATCAAGAAGAATGATTCGTTCGAAAAGGAACTGGAAGAGGCAGAGCTATACTCTCCCCTCTCTTGCAGAGAGGTTGTTGATCCGGTCCTTGAAGAGCAGGTCTTTGTGAAGAAACAGGCTGATATGGCATTTACTTCGGCAGATGCCGCGGCGCCCATAATGATGAAAGAAACGATCATCGGGTATGCGGAGCCCTCCGATTATGAAGTGGAGGACACGACCGCAGCAGAAGAAACGACAAAAACAGAAGAGAAAAAGGTGCCTATCAAAGAAGAGCCGATATATGTTGAAAAGGTTGTGATCAAAAAAGTTCACACAGCCGAGGTTCCCGCAGGATTGCATGTCGAAGGCAAGAGGCCGACAGATGTTGCAAAGATGAACGTCGGTGCGACAGAAGAGCTGTCGTCTTTCAACGGTAAATCCACAGCCGCACAGACGGCCGCAACTTCCGGGTCAAAACCTGCGGAAGCCGCACTTCCGATCGCAGAACAGATCCCTGTTGTTCATAAGACAAAAGGGGTTATCAACGTAACGGAAGCAGTGCCCTGTGCCGTTGCGGAAAAGAATTCAGAGACAGTGACAGGCCCCACGATCATTGCGATAGCCGATGAGATAGAGATGCTGAAGATAACCATCCCCGGCCTGTGCATATGCGATGAACTGATGTCCGATATGTCTGCGGATTGTATAATGGTCATCCCGGATGATGGCCTTGAGGCATATGACTGCGCCTTCAAGAGTGCACCCACTGTGACATCATCTGTCGCAGCGCAGGCAGCTTCTGGTTCGGACACATCCCTGACCAACGTAACCAAGACTACGCCATTCAAATTCAAATTCAAATAAACCCCCACCCAAACCATTTCCATGATTTTTCTATGCCAATATTATAAATGATGAACAACATCATCTCCCATGGACTTCGGCTCTATACTCATAATGTTAGTGGTGCTGATAGTCCTGGCCCGTATAGGCTCCTATGTTTTCGATCGCTTCGGCGTACCCGGGCTCATAGGCGAGATAATAGTGGGGATAATCATCGCCAACCTGATATTCGGCGAATGGTCCTTCCTCGGGATGCTGAGCGTAGAGATAGGGAACGATTCGAACCAGAATTATGAGGTCGTGAAACTCTTTGCAGAGCTTGGAGTGATATTCCTTCTGTTCTCGATAGGTCTGGAGACAAAGGTAAGGGGGTTGCTGTCTGTCGGTAAGGCCGCTACACTTGTGGCGACGATGGGTGTGATAATCCCGTTTGTGGCGGGGTTCGCATTGATACAAATATACGACGGGAACCTCACGCACGCATTGTTCCTGGGAGCGGCGCTCGTTGCGACAAGCGTCAGCGTTACCGCCCGCGTGATAAAAGATATGAATCTGGTCGATACCAAGGAAGCAAGGATAATCATCGGCGCTGCGGTGATCGATGATGTTCAGGGAATGGTGGTCCTTGCCATAGTTGTGGGAATGACCGCGACAGGCGAATCGGCAGCGTTCGATATCGCGCTTACAACCATTGAGGCGATCCTCTTTGTTCTTCTTGCGATAGCGGCCGCGCTATGGGGTGTTCCCCGGCTGTCGAAATATTTCAACGAAAGAAAGGAAAAGAGCCCTGCCGTTAAAAAAAGAAGCAGCGGTCCCGGTACGAGCATGCTCATCATCGCGATAGTGGTCTGCCTGGGCCTGTCGTGGCTTTCGGATCTGATCGGGCTCGCAGCGATAGTCGGTGCATTCTTCGGCGGCATGCTTCTGGCAGACAAAGCGGACGAGTGGAACCTTAAGGAGAAGATGGAACCGATAACAGCCCTTTTCATCTCCTTCTTCTTCCTAAATGTGGGTATGCAAGTGAACCTTGGAAGTCTGGACAACGGGCCCGTGATAATCCTGGCTGTTGTGATAATACTCCTTGCCATAGCAACAAAGTATATCGGCTGCAGCATAGGTGCAAGGGTGGGGGACAGAACCATATCCAAGGGTTCAAGGAACATTATCGGGATGGGGATGGTACCCCGCGGCGAGGTAGGGATGATCGTGGCATCGATCGGATTGGCATCCGGGGTGATGTCTTCCGAGATCTACGGTGCGGTAATAGTGATGGCGGTATCAACGACGATAATAGCCCCGCCGCTTCTGGCATGGGCGATCAGAAAAGAGTATGGGTCAACCCGGGTCGACGCATCATGATGTGCAGACGTCTAAACTGGTGAAGAAGATATGAACTTACATCGGGATGAATACCGGCAACAGCAAGATCAGAACTGTAAAAGCGATAGCGGCACCGATGACCAGTCTCGGGTTGATCTTGAGGCCTCTGTCGTCTTCCACGTCAAAGTACCTCATCAGCCCCGCTGATGATGAGAATCCGCTGTTCTTCTCTTTTGCCATAAGTAAAGGAATTAAGCATCAATATAAAAACCTACCGAGGTGACAGGCAGAAATATCCAGCAAACGACCGAAAATCTCTTTTATAGTTGTAATGTTACACGCGTGGTAAGAATGCACTGGGCAGACGTTATTGCGAAAGATGTCGCTGATACATGCGAAAAGCCGCTGATAGCGGCGGGTATCAGCCCCTCAGGCACCATACATGTTGGGAGTCTTAGGGAAGCTATTACTGCGGAGTCGATAAGGAGCGCAGTAAAGGAACTGAATGAGAATGTACGCATGATCTATCTTATTGATTCATTCGACCAGTTGAAAAAACGTTCCGACTTCCTGCCCGAATCATATGAGGAGCATGTCAACAAGCCGATATCCCAGATACCGTGCCCTTGCGGAAAACATCACAATTTCGCCCACCACTTCATACAGAACTTCCTTGATGCGGTGGAGTCCCTCGACATCGACTGCGAGGTGATATGGACGCACGAGCTTTATGAGCAGGGTAAATTCGCTCAGGCGATAGATCTATGCTTCAAAAAGAGGAAAGAAATAATCCAGATACTGCACGAGGTATCCGGGAAAGAGCAGAAAGAGGACTATGCCCCGTACAACCCCGTCTGCAAGGACTGCGGAAAATTCACCAATCCCATATTCGAGACCTATTCCTATCCGACGGTGGAGTATCAGTGCAAATGCGGATACCACGGTATCGCAGACATAACCAAAGGCGACGGAAAGCTGACGTGGAGACTGGAATGGCCCGCCAAATGGTTGATATTCGGGACATCAGCCGAACCATTTGGCAAAGACCATGCTGCCGCGGGCGGATCATATGATACCGGCGAAAGGATCGCCAGAGAGATATACGGTATCGAACCGCCGCTTCCCATACCATATGAATTCGTACAGCTCAAAGGCGTCGGCCAGATGCATAAATCGACGGGTTCGTCCGTTACTGGTCTTGATGCTATCGGCATGATGCCGCCGGAGGTTGTCAATTATCTTTTCCTGAGGATCCAGCCCAATAAATCAATCGATTACGATCCCGGTATCGGGGTCGTGGAAATGACCGATGAGTATGACAGGATGGAGAGGATATTCTTCACAGAGGGGTACAAATCAAAGGAGGTGGGAGAGAATTCCTTACGGGCATACGAGATAGCGCAGCATAACCATGTTCCGACAGAGATGCCCCTGCAGGTCCCGTACAGGCACTTGGTCAGCGTCGTGCAGATGGCAAGTACTTTTGAGGATGTATTGGCCATACTCGGCAGGACAACGGACATGTCCAAAGCAAAAGAAGAGGATATAGAAAGACTGAGGAAGCGAGTCGACTGCGTAAGGTACTGGCTAAATGGGTTCGCACCTGACGATGTGAAATTCTACGTATATCCGACGATCCCTTGCGGGACAGAAATAACAATGGGAGATAAAGTATTCTTCCAGAAGCTGGTGGAAAGGCTTAACGATGCCAACTGGGATGCGGATACGATAAGCCAGATAATAACCGAGACGGGAAAGGAGACCCCCACAGGCGTTAAAGCGGCTTTCAAAGTGATATATATGGTGTTGATCGGAAAGCCCGCAGGCCCAAGAGTAGGTCCGTTCTTGGCAAGCATGGACAAGCAGTTCGTGATAAACAGGTTCATTCAGGCAGTAAGACACACCTGAGAAAAACAGATCGGCCCCACGGGGCCGATAAAATTATTTTTTTTGATTTACAAGACTCCCATATCTGTAAGTTTCTCGGGGAGATAATTGTCCGTCACGAAGTCGAGACCGTATTTCGCCAGGGCCTGCTGCTCAGACTTCTTTTTCATCTCCAGCATGGCTTTGATCTCACTGTCCCAGAACCCATCATTGAATCTCGGGTCGGATAGCTCGGCATTCAGGGCACCGACATCTTTGTCTGAGAGCTTGTCGGTGGGCAGATCATAATTCAGAATGTCGGATGCCGTTATCCCGATGAATTGTGCGGTCGGTGTCGCCAGATATTCTGATATGTGCGCCGTTTTGATAGCGCCGTATGCAACGGAAGCGAATATCCTGAATGACCACGGGTCGCCGTCGGTGAACACGGTCACGGGCAGGTTCCTCTCTTCATTCAGCCTCTTTATCAAACGCCTCGTGCTTCTTGCCGGCTGTCCGCTGAGGTGAACAAGTATCGCCCCATACCTTTCGGGGAAACCGTTCTCGATAAGCCTTGCGAACATACCGCCTGTTTCTATCGCCATGATGAATTTTGCATCGCTGCCGACGATCTCGAAGTTCTCTTTCTCCACATTATAGGGAACAGCGAAACCGGTCTCCGCAACATCATCGATGCAGTTGAACTTCTTCATTCCCTTCTTTGTCATCGTGCTTATGTCAAGGTTCCCATACACGTGCGCACCGCTTTCCTCGGGTCTGAGCTTGAAGTCCTCCCTCATACATCTTGAGATGATCTCCAGATCTTCGGCGAGAAGGTTGCTTTCGTCCTGGGTATTGAACTTTGCATGCTCCCATCCTTCGGATATATAGTACATTTCCCTCAATGTAGAGGATTTGTTCTCTTTAATCATCTCGTTGATGAAATCCGCTGTGTAAACAGTTCTGAGCATCATTTGTGCTCCCTGAACTGTTTTCGCCGTACGGTTGGTCCTCAGGTCACCGTATTTCCATACGTTGTGCTGAGTGTCGAATTCGATGTTCTTCTTAGACCTGAGGGGGAGCTCCATCAGCGGCACGCTGCCAGCATCTAATTGATCATAAATTTTACCCACAATGGATGTGAGGTTATTCATTGCCGTGGTCTGTCTTTCATTCGTCGCCAAGGTCTTCAGCCTCCGTTTCCTCTTCTTCGTCATCTGCAGGGATGTTCTCGTCGCTCTCGATTATCTCCAATCCTTTTATCCCCCAATCCCCGGGAAGCGCTTCGGCCCCCATCACTAATACCGGATTGATGCCCGAGATGTACACATCATCGGCATCGAAGGTATCTGCCAACTCTCCTTTCAACTCAAATGATATCGTGAGCGATGTAGAGGGCTGTATGTTTTTTACCTCCCACATTACCTTTCCGTCATCGGTCATGTTGTTGACGAAATATGGGTTAGAGAAGAGCGTCAAGTTAGTGCAGCTCTTCGGAAGATGCGTATGCAACCCGATCGTACGCTCCTGTGTTGTGTAGTTGTGGATGGTGTATGTGATAACAAAGCCCTTCTGCGGATCCTTCTTTTTCTCAGCTTTGATCCATACGACGTTCATGATCTTACTGATGGTCCTGCTGAGGTCGGGCATCGGCCTGTTGAGCATTGCCGATGACTTCTTTGCTATCGCAGGAATGATCTCCTGAACGATCTGGAATTTAGCGCCGGTCTTAGTCTTCCTTTCCATTTTGTTCAAGTGGCTCTTTAGATTTCTGGCACATAGTCTCAGAGCCTGTTCTATCTCACTCTGAAGTTCGGCAAAAGAGGCTATCGCTTCCTTGCCCTCGGATGTGAACGGGACCTTTGTGGATGCAACATGGACCAATATTATAGCTGGGCCGAAAGGTATCCCCTTTCCGCCTCTCTGTTCCAATCCGTAACGTCTCCAATCTACTTCCGAGATGGCTTTTGTTATTGCGCACGCTCCCTGCTGATACAGCAGCGGAACGCGGTTCGCGAATCTGAGTATCGTGACCTGATCATCGGACGGTATCTCGCCGCCGTACACTATCCCCGCCTCGACTATGAACGGGTTACCGTTCACAGACTTCGGGGAACGGGAAACGGGGGTCGCATAGTAATCGGGCCTCAGCCCATCCAGAACATGCATGAGCCCCTTTTTGATCAGAGTGTCTCCGATCGGTGACAGGCAATCGGTCTGAGGAGCCATTATCTTGACCTGCGTGATCGCCGAGAGTATCGCCTTACATTGATCTCTCGAAAGCGCCGAAGGTTTCATCGAAGGATCGACGCCTGCTTTTGTGAGGATCTCGTCTGCGATCCTCTCTGTTATCCTTGAGAAATCGTTCTTTAGGAACGCATTGACCGTTTTCTGCTGAGTGTTCTGAGTGTATTTCATCAGATCCCCGATCTCCATTCCTTCGGGGTGCGGTTTGATCTCCTTTGACTTCGGAGGCATCTGTTCGGTCGCCCTTTCGAATATGTACTTCTTCCCTTCGGGGTCATGGAACTCGATCTTGGTGTGAGGGTTGACGATGGCAGTGTTCCTCAGGTATTCGAAGATCGACTGCTTTCCGGTGATGTACCTCCCCTTTGTGGTGTATTCGATCTTTGTACCGTGGTCTTTCCCTTCCCAGATGAATGCAACGTCGTTCTTTACGATAGGGCGGTTGGTCTTGGTATCGATGGTGATGTCCATCTTCCAGGCCACTTCGTCCTTCCCTTCGATCTTTGACTCGACATGGGCGGGTTTTCCCGTTGAGATGTTGCCGTACATAACTGTCGCGGAGATACCGATACCCTGCTGCCCCCTCGACTGTCTGAGGGCGTGGAATCTCGAACCGTAAAGCAGACGCCCGAAAACATTGGGTATCATCTTATGGATGATCCCGGGTCCGTTATCTTCGACCGTTATCCTGTACTCCTCTTCTTCCTGAAGACGTTCCACCCGTACGTAGATATCGGGCAGGAATCCCGCTTCCTCGCAGGCGTCCAGAGAGTTATCGACCGCTTCTTTGATCCCCATCATAAGGGACTTAGATCTCGAATCGAAACCGAGGATGTGTTTGTTCTTTTCGAAGAACTCTGTTACAGAGATTTCTTGCTGTTTAGCCGCCATTTTATGGGCTTGCGTATTCCCTTCGGAATAATCTTCAATATTGTTAGAGGGCATCCAAAAGTGTATCCTCCGAATCTTATTTATTTTATTGCTTTAGATTGAAAAAGAAAATGGAAGTTTAAACAGTTTATTTCTTCTCATCAAAGGATTTGCCGCACCTCGGACAGAACCACGCTCCCGCCGGAGAGACCTCTCCGCACTCGGGGCACACAACCGGTTCTCTGCCCGATGAGCGAGAATCCTCTTGTACAGATTTGCTTTTTGATGCCGACTCTTTGTCATTGACGGGAGCCTCAGCGGTATGTTCCGCGGGTGTGATAACGACCTCATCTTCTTCATCGAATGCCGCACCGCACTTGGGGCATTGCTTTGCGTCCGCCGGGACCTCCGCGCCGCATTCCGAGCACTCGAAGAAATCCTTCTTGTCCGGCTTTATCTCATCGGGACGGTCGATGTACTCTCCGCACTTCCTGCATGTGACCTCTCCCGGAAGGACCAACGAACCGCACTTTTGGCATCTTCCATGGCCCCGCGGGTACAGTCTGCCGTCCTTCTCCATCTGCTCTCTGGTCTTCTCCATCCTGCCCTTCATCACATTTGAGAGGATCATGATTATGAAGAACATGATAACGATGGTTATGACGCTCATAAAGGTCCCCACCAGTGCAAGGCCCGTAATGCTGCCGTCGAACGCTCCGGTCAGGAAAGAGGAACGCGTGCGCGAATCATCGACAGGAACCGGGTTATCGCTGTCAGTCACATCTTTTACTACAAGTCCGCCGATGTGTAAAGTGCCGGAATTGAGTGGGATAAAGGTTGGCCCGCTCAGATCCAGCCTGATATCGTCCTTCGACGAACCGTTGACCGTTCCTCCCAGCCCTATGCCGCTTACGGCAGCATACTGGAAGTAAACCTCTTTTGAGGTCATGTCAACCCCTTCTTTTATACTGGCGGTTATCTGTACTCCGTTATCGTAGCCGGGAATATCATAATTGAATTGGACATCGGTAAAATAGTTGTTGTCTGGTGGGTTACCTTGATTGTTCTTTACAAAATCAGGTGCAATGAGCAGCCCTCCGACGATCAGGGTAACAGCAAGGAACAATACCCCGACCAACGCCATCAGCTTGATGTGCTCTACGCCCAGCATGCGGGGCACCATGTAGAGTATGACCGCTATTATCAATGCGCCGAAACACATACACCCGTTACCGAATCCGAATAACGTCAGGACAATAGCGACCACTAAGGACCCGAAAACTCCGAGTATTTGGATCGGTGTCCATTTTCCGAACCATTTCATGTCGATGGTCTTCGCATCCGCAGTACCATTCATGGAAAGACCCCACACACTGAACCGATTAAAAACTATCGTATGTTCAGGCGGATATTTTCGATTTGCCGGATAAAACCTAATTATACTTGTTGACTATCACACAACTATCACATAATCAGGAGGGAACCGTGGCAACCATTGATGAGCAGATCAAAGAGTTGGAGGAACAGATATCCAACACTAAATACAATAAATCCACGGAGGCCCACATCGGAAAACTGAAGGCGAAGATAGCGCGCCTGACAGCCGAAGAAGAGAAAAGAAGATCTTCTAAGGGGCCGACAAAAGGCTTCTACGTCAAGAAAGCCGGGGATGCCACCGTCGCTCTCGTAGGATTCCCTTCTGTGGGAAAGTCCACGCTTCTCAATCAGCTCACAGGGGCGAAATCAGAAGTGGGAGCATACCATTTCACAACTTTGGATATAATTCCCGGCGTTTTGGAATACAATCATGCGAAGATCCAGATCCTGGATATGCCCGGTCTGATCAAGGATGCTTCAAGAGGGAAAGGAAGGGGAAGAGAGGTCATTGCCGCGGCAAGGGCGTCCGACGTGATACTCCTGGTGGTCGATGTTTTCAATCCCAAGATGGATGTTCTTCTGAAAGAACTCTATAACGCAGCCATAAGGATGAATCAATACAAACCGGATGTAGTTATCACAGGTTCGGCCCAAGGCGGTCTTTCTGTTAAACCGACGGTCAAGCTGACGAAGATCGATGTTGAAACGATCAGGGACATGGCCGCCGCATACGGCCACATCAACGCAACAATAGTAGTGAGGGAGGACATCAATGTGGAACAGATGCTGGATGTCCTCGCCGGGAACAGAGTTTACGTCAAGTGCGTGATGGCGATAAACAAGGTGGATTTGGCTAAACCCGGAGAATTGGAATATGCTCAATCGTTATATCCCGAATACAGGACCGTCGCGGTATCGGCGGTCACAGGCTTTGGAATAGGGGAGCTGAAACAAACGCTTTACGACACTATCGAGATGATACGTATTTACCTCAAACCCCAGGGGAAAGAGGCGGATATGGCGGAACCTCTAATTGTTAAGAGGGGGAACACGGTCGGGGACGTTTGCGAGGTCATACACAGGGATTTCAGGAATAATTTCAGATATGCGATGGTCTGGGGGAAGAGTGCTAAGTTCCCCGGACAGACGGTCGGAATGGATCATGTCGTAGAGGATGAGGACATCCTTACAATTATTGTGAAAAGATGAGTCAAAGAGGGATCTTCCAAAGTTTTTAACTATCTGAGGACAATATCATTATTATGCCATCAGCGAAAAAAAAGATACACTCTATCAGTGAACTAAAGGAAATAGTGGCACCGGTAGCGGAGCGATATGGGGTCGCTAAAGTGTATCTTTTCGGATCAGTCGCAAGAGGGGACTACGACGAAAACAGCGACTATGATTTCTGCATAGAACCCGGGAGAATACAAGATCTGCTGGCATTGTCCGGATTCTTTCAGGATTTACGCTACGCCGTTGGACGCGAGATCGATCTTGTTGACACAAAATCTCTAAAGCCAGACTTTCTGAACGCGGTCCTGTCAGAAGGAGTAATCGTTTATGAAGAATGATCAACTTCTTTTGAATAAAATAATAGAATGTTGCAATGATATCGAAGAATGCATTGAATTCTTTGGCAACGACGAAGCGGATTTTCTTGAAAGCAACATTTATCAAAAGAGCTGTGCCTTCAGTATCATCCAGATAGGGGAAGCAGTGAAGTCTCTATCATTTGGGGTGACAAATGATAACAGGGACATACCATGGAAAGACATTGCAGGATTCAGAGATGTTATTGTCCATAATTATGGGGCTGTAAACAAAAGATACCTTTGGAAAACGATAACGAACTTAGTTCCAGAGTTAAAAGAAACGTGTGGGCGTATTTTAGTGGATATAAGCTCTGAATGATTCTATAAAAAAATGAGAATTCCCAATCTGCGACATACAACATCCTAATATATTCTCAATCCATCGCTCACCATATGTTGCAAAGCCCCAGGGGCACAAGGGATTTCCTGCCGGATGAGATGGAAAGGAGAAGATTCTACGAAAGCGTCCTGAGGCAGACCGCAAAGAGATTCGGATTCAGAGAGATACAGACCCCGATTTTCGAGGAAGCGGAACTGTTCATTCTTAAATCTGGGCCTAACATCCTCAACGAGCTGTACGCGTTCAAAGACAAAGGAGACAGGGATCTGGCACTCAGGCCGGAGCTGACGGCGCCCACGATGAGGTTCTTCGTGAACAGCATGAGCAACGAGCCGAAACCCATCAAGGTATTCTATTTCGGTCAATGTTTCAGATACGAAAGGCCGCAGAGCGGAAGATACAGAGAGTTCTTCCAGTTTGGCATGGAAATAATCGGCACAGCCACTCCGCAGACAGATGCGGAAGTAGTTGCCGCTGCGACCACAATGATCAAGGATCTCGGTTTGAAAGAATATAAGGCGCGCATCGGCCACATCGGCATACTGAAAAGAAAGCTCACACAGGCGGGAGTAATATCTGAGAAAATGCCGGAGATCCTGCAGAAATTGGATAAGAAGCTCTATGATGAAGCATGGCCGCTGATGGAAGCGGCAGGCGTCGCCAGAGCCGACGCGGACTCGATATTCGAACTGACAGAGACGGTCGGCGGCGTCGAAGTTCTGAGTAAAGTCCCGGGCGAGGAATCGGAATATTTGAAACAGGTCCTTTCATATCTGTCTGCGATGGGAATAGATGCTCCCGAGATAGACATGGGGGTCGTCCGCGGCCTCGATTACTATACGGGGATGGTATTCGAGGTAGAGGCCCCCGCGTTGGGCGCGGAGAAGCAGGTCTGCGGCGGCGGATCTTATACATTATCGGAGTTATTCGGAGGAGAGAAAGTATTCTCCACAGGCTTTGCGATAGGGTTCGACAGAGTACTGCTGGCACTTGAGAAAGAAGGCGCAGTATTTCAATCAAAGAAGATGGATGCTTATGTTATATCGGTGTCTGATGACATGAAGATGAAAGCGTTCGAGATCGTCGGCATGCTCAGGAAGGAAGGAATATCCGCCGACATAGATCTTGCTGACAGGAAGATGGCGAAAGCGATGAAATATGCTTCATCGATCGGTTCGAAGTTCGTCGTTATCGTAGGAAGCGAAGAAATGAAGAACAATTCCGTCACTCTGAGGGACATGTCGTCAGGAGAGCAGAAGTTGGTGAAAATAAGCCGCCTTAAGGCCGAGATCGATCACTGATGGTTATCCAATTCGATATTCAGTAAAGCATCGGCCATAGGAATTAGCATTTCCGTCCGTCTGACATTCCTGAATCTTATATTGGGGATCATCGATGACAGTGCTTTAGCGTCCAGATAGAGGTTCTTTATGTTCTCCGCCTTGACCTTATACTCGCCGTTCATCTGTTTTATTACAAGCTGAGAATCCATTATGAAATCCACGTTCTCGGCCTTCAATTCGATCGCTTTGGTCAGACCTGCGATCAGTCCGCGGTACTCGGCATAGTTGTTGGTGTTTATTCCCAAATACTCCGAGCCTTTGAATATCACTTTATCGTCCTTTGTCACAACGATCGCATATGCAGAAGGCCCCGGATTACCTCTCGATCCTCCGTCGGAGAATATCTGGTACATCACAATTCCTTGACAGCTTTATTGTTGCCGTCTACAAGGACTATCTTGGCTTTGATAGGTTCCGAGGTCAGCTCATAACCCATTATGATTATCTTATCGCCTTTCTCGCAGAGTCTCGCCGCAGCGCCGTTGAGCGCAATTATGCCGCTCCCCTTCTCTCCTTTGACGACATATGTTTCAAAGCGCGCGCCGTTGTCGACATCGGCGATCATGACCCTTTCTCCGGCCCATATCCCGACCTTTTCCAAAAGAACCTCATCTACAGTAATGCTCCCTTCGTAATCGAGCCTTGTCTCGGTGACGGTCGCTCTGTGGATCTTGCTTCTGAGCACGAAACGCATGATAGCGGGGTAGTGTATATGATAAAAAGAATTTTCGGTTATGAGTTTCGTTCGTTGCGTTACAAAATTCGGAAACAATGGCGCCCTGGCCGGAATTCGAATCCGAGTCGAAGCCTCGACAGGGCTTCATGATAGGCCGCTACACTACCAGGGCAGTAAGCTCTGATAATAAGAAATAATATTTAATGGTTCTTTCAGACCCCGATAAGAAGCCAGATTCCTTATTCCCTGTATGAGCCGAAAAGACGTACGGTGGTCTTTCCGGTGCGCGGGTCCTTTTCCAACTCTGCATCGACGTTGAATACGGTCCTCATATTCTCTTTAGTAAGGGTCTCTTCAGGGGTCCCCATGGCAAAGATCTTATGATCATGGATAAGCACCACGCGGTCGCAGTACCTTGTGACCATGGGAAGATCGTGCGAGACTATTACAACAGCGAGATCATTCTCTCTTGAAAGTCTCTGGATCAGGTCGAGGACCTCGAACTGCATGTTAATGTCCAAGTGCAAAGTGGGTTCATCCATGAGTATTATCTTAGGTGTCTGGGTAATTGCTCTGGCGATTATAGCACGCTGCCTTTCTCCCCCGCTGAGCGTGTTAACGTATCGGTCGGCGAACCTTGTCAGGCCGGTCTGCTCCATCGCTTTTTCTATAATAGTAAGATCATCTCGCGTTTCCCCCCTGAAGGATTCCTGGAAAGGCATCCTGCCCATTGTCACTATTTCCTTTACGGTAAAAGCGAACCTTATCTCATTCGATTGAGGGACCGCGGCAATGCTCTGTGCGATCTCTCTCTTTGAGATGCCGTCGATGTCGGTCCCTTCGATCAAGACGCAGCCGCCGTGAGGCTTCAGGTTCCTGTTAAGGTTCTTTAGAAGAGTGGTCTTTCCGCATCCGTTCGGTCCGAGTATCCCTATTATCTCTCCGCCCTTTATGCCGAGCGTTATCTGATCGAGAACTATTTTCTCATCATATTTGTATGAAAGCGATTCAATATCGAGAAGGCTCACCATCCCACCTCGCTTCTCTTTCTGGAAAGCAGATATATAAAGAACGGAGCTCCGATGAATGAGGTAATGATGCCTATGGGCATAACTCCGTAGAGCGAGGAGCCGAGATGGGCTACGTAATCGCATAATAAAATGAATGTAGCGCCCCCGAAGGCACTTAGCGGAAGGATCAGACGATTATCCGGCCCCAGGAGCAATCTGAAGATATGCGGTATGACCAATCCGACAAAACCTATAGCCCCTACGAATGCCACGGCGGCAGCGACAACCAGAGAAGACACGACCAAAAGGAAGATCCGGGCCCTTCTGACATCTACTCC
>Ga0209629_10001424_pt1 | contig 15104 bp, 11 predicted proteins | sample TergutCu122P5_FD_187286 | JGI IMG/M metagenome (GOLD analysis project Ga0209629, IMG submission 187286) | Cubitermes ugandensis P5 segment gut microbial communities from Kakamega Forest, Kenya - Cu122 P5 (SPAdes) (version 2) | ecosystem: Host-associated > Arthropoda: Insects > Digestive system...
ATTGCCGGCGCTTATACGGCGCTTGATTTAGGAATAAAAAAAGGCGACCCGCTGCTTCTAAAACCTATGAATTATGGACTTACGATTGGGTTGGGATGCGATTTCTATCTCCCGCTTATTAAAATAGCGCCTGAACTTCGTTTCTGTTTCGGGTTGAATAATACAGTAGAGAAAAATCGTACTGATTTAACCGATTACAGCTTAATTAAATATTCAAATGCCATCGCGAAAGGATTGCCCCGAATGATTATTCTTACGTTCAATTTTGAATAAAGATTAAAAAGATTTTACAAATGACAGCCATTGCATCGTTAGGAGAATTTGGATTAATCCGGCATCTGACGGAAAATATACAAATAAAAAACACAAGTACCCAAAAAGGAGTCGGTGATGATGCCGCCGTTTTGGACTATAAAGACAAACAAGTATTGGTAACAACCGATTTGCTGCTGGAAGGCATTCATTTCGATTTGACTTATGTTCCGCTCAAACATTTGGGTTACAAAGCAGCCATAGTCAATTTCTCTGATATTTACGCCATGAACGGGCAGCCCAAACAAATAACGGTTTCTCTGGGAATCTCCAAGCGCTTTTCGGTGGAAGATTTGGAAGATCTTTATTCCGGATTGGAATTGGCATGCAATATTTACGGCGTTGACATTGTTGGAGGCGACACTTCCGCTTCTTTAACCGGATTGTGCATCAGCATCACTTGTATTGGAGAGGCAGACAATGACCGGATTGTGTACCGGAATCAGGCGAAGAATACGGATTTAATCTGCGTATCGGGCGATTTAGGCGCTGCCTATATGGGACTTCAATTGTTGGAACGGGAAAAGACCGTTTTCGCAGGGGAAAAAGATTTTACGCCCGACTTTGCAGGAAAAGAGTATCTCTTGGAGCGGCAACTCAAACCGGAAGCCCGAAAGGACATCATTCAACTTCTGAACGAAAATGAAATTCTCCCGACTTCAATGATAGACGTTTCCGACGGTCTTTCTTCCGATTTACTGCATATTTGCAAACAAAGCGATGTGGGTTGCGTTGTTTACGAAGAACGACTTCCAATTGATTATCAAACGGCTATGATAGCGGAACAGTTTAATATGAATGTAACGACTGTCGCTTTGAACGGAGGCGAAGACTATGAACTATTATTCACTGTCCCGCTCAGCTTTCACGAAAAAATAGAACAATTGGACGGCGTCAAACTAATCGGTCATATTTGCGACTCTTCATCAGGAACAAACCTCGTTACGCGCGATGGGACGCAAATTCCATTAGTTGCCCAAGGGTGGAATCTGCTGAAAAATGAATGATTGTCAATATTCACTTTCCGGAGCGCCCAGATAACTGGGTTTCAAACCGCCTGTATCCAACACGATTTTTTGTAAAACAATAGCGGGATCTAATACTCTGAATCGTAAAATATGCTTCCCTTTTGAAAGATTGTGTTCGGTGGCAGATATGATGATATGTTCAGCCTGCCATTGTCCCAATTCTCCTCGGTAGTGTCCGTTGAAATTGACGATCTGTTCTTCGCCGCTATCGAACGAAACGGCATAGCGTAAACCTTTATTCGCATTGAAATTCAGTGTCGGAGAAAGATAAACATACAGTTTACATTTTCCTTCGCTTTGTAGTTTCATGTCATATTCCAAATAAATTGGCTCATCGGGAGTCGGCGTGGCGGTTACGGGGAAAGTCGTTATTCCCGAAAGCGTTCTTCCCAAGCCGGGAATTACTTTCCAAATAATCGTCTTCCCGTTTTGCAATCGTGAGTAATTCTCAGCTTCTATGGATATATAGCCGTCTTTTTCAATAAAAAACGGAGCATTTGAAGAAGCTGCAACCTGTTCAACTTTGGGCATTACGTTATAGTCGGGCTGTTGCCAATAGGTATAGCCAATCCGTGTTTGATCCATCATGTGCGCCCATTTTCCTCCGGCAATCTGTTGATTATAATGAATAGTCAGTAATGAATCCCGCTTAAAGCAGGTCTCGGTTTTATCCGCCCAAGCATTAGCCCTCATATTGCCCTCCTTTGCATAATAATGATTTTTGGCTACCGCATAATACATTTCATAGAGGTTCGAGCAGGCATTGATGGGAAACAAAACCAATTGGTCGAAAGCATCCCTGTATTGTGGATCCATTAGATTATACAAACGCAAGGCATCCAATGCCAAATCTTTATAGTCGTTGGTTACACGCTCAAATTCGTTGTAGTTTTCCAAACTGTAGGTTTTTTCATTCAGCGTTTCGGGCGTAACGCGGCGATTGTATTTCGTATAAAGATTAATCATACGGGCAGCTTCTTTGGCATATTTTTCCCCGAATTGTTGGGCGCACCATTGTTCGGTATGCTGCAACAGATTATCGGGATTAAATCGGTTGGGATTCCAAGCCATATCCAAGAAAAAGCTGATGTGGTATTCCATTGGCTTCAAATCTCCTACGTTGACCACCCAAATTTTATCTACTCCATATTGATAAGTCAGATTCATCTGTTCCCAAACCCGCTGAATCGGACTGATATTGATCCATTTCGAGTTGCGCGGCGCTCCCACGTAGTCGAAATGATAATAGATTCCGTATCCGCCTTTTCGTTTCGGGGCATTCAAATCGGGAAGTTTGCGCACATTTCCCCAATTATCGTCGCACAACAGGAGCGTGACATCGTCTGGAACACGCATGCCTTTGTCGTAATAATCCTGCACCTCTTTATATAAAGCCCACACTTGCGGCGTTTCTTCCGGTTTTTTCTTTGTTACTTTTGCTATTATATTTCGTTGGTCTTTGATAATTTTCTCCAACAGGGCAATATTGCTTTGTTCGCTCATGGGTTCGTCTCCATCGCCTCGCATACCGACCGTTACGACCGTTTCAAAGTCTTTCATGCGCTCCATGCCGCCTGTCCAAAAGTTGCGCAGCACTTCCGGATTCTTGCTATAGTCCCAAGCGCCTTTCCCGTAGCGCCGCCATTCGTCGTGTGCGCGTCCCATCGGTTCGTGGTGGGAAGTTCCGATGACAATTCCATATTCGTTTGCCAATGCTCCGGTTAAAGGATCATCATCATAAAGCGCATTTCCCCACATGGCAGGCCACAAAAAATTTCCTTTCAGCCGCAGAATCAGTTCAAATACTTTTTCATAGAATTGATGATTAAATCCGCCGAAAGTAGCCTTTGACCATCCGCTTAATGCCGGCGCTTCGTCGTTCAGGAAAATACCACGATAACGAACAGCAGGTTCTCCGGCGGTATAACTGCCGGGTTTTACATACAAATTTTCTTGCTTAACAACCGGAACGTCCGCCCAATAATACCAGGGGGAAACGCCAATTTGGGACGATAATTCATAGATTCCGTAAATCGTTCCCCGTCGGTCGCTTCCGGCAATAACCAAGGATTTTTCTATGCCTTCCGCAGGATTTGAAACAGTAGTAATCAGGTATTTTTCGTTTTTCCCTTTTAATTCCTGACCGGCTATTTTTCCATTTAGAATTAATTGATCAATCATAGCGGATTTACCCACTGTTCCTACGATTATAACCTGTTTATCAATTCCTTCGGTCGGAAGATTGCCTGATACTTTACGAAAATCGTCTTTTAAATCGGCAACCGCGCGAAGCACGCCTTTATCGTCTTGTTTATCTACCACGATATTTACCGCTTTTCCATTGATAATTAGTGGAAAAGAAGATGATTCACTTGATTTGGGAAATACAAATTGCTCAACCCCAAAGGTTCGTTGTCCAAAAGCTATTCCATTAGTAAATAGATTCAGAGCGGAAATAAAAGTAATCAATAATAATTTTGCCGTTTTCATACATTGGTTCATTCGTATAATTGTTCCAGATTTGTTTTTATCGCTTCTATTGTGAAATTTTCCTTTACCCGTTGAATAGCGTTTTCACCTAATCGTTTTCTCAAATCATCGTCTGCCAGTAAACGATTGATTGCACCGGCTAAAGCTTGCACATTTCCATTTTCAGATTCCAAACCGGTTTCTCCATTCAGGCAAAGCCAGTTCACTCCGGAATAAGGAATGGTAAAGGTTACAGCCGGAAGCCCGCAATACATCGCTTCGGCTAAAGCCACCCCAAAAGCTTCATTGCGCGTAATAGACGGAAAAGCATACATAGCGGAAGCATACAAATACTGCCGCAACTCGTCTTCAGAAAGTCGTCCGATGAAATATACCGATGATAGTGTGGCTGCTTTTTCTTTCAATTCTTCAGTCAAAGGACCTTGCCCGGCAATAACAACCACTGCATTTTCAGAGATTAACGGTACGGCATCTATCAGATAGCGAAGTCCTTTGTAGGGAACATGCCGCCCGCAAGTGAAAATTATTTTTCGTCTTTCATACTGATTTTTAATCTGTTCGATAGCCTCATCATCCCCTACCCTTTTCTTCCATTGATCAACGTCCACTGTGTTTGGAATAATCGTTAATTTGTCTTTCCAAGTCGATAAGGCTTTTGAACCATCTATATAATAAGGACTTGTCGCCATTATTTTATTTGCCCGCTTCAATAACAGTTTTTCTATCGGATGATAAAAAAGATATAAAAAATCTTGCTCTATGATGTCGGAATGCCAATGGACAAGCAGTTTTGTCTTTTTAGGAAGCGACAATAATAAATAAACGCTACTCAATGGATTAGGCGTATGAAAATGTACAATATCCGGATCAAATGTTCTAAAAATCTGTTTCAATTCTTTATAAAACGAAAATGAAACGGATTGACTGAACAGCTTTCTCCAAACGCTGCAACGGGTTACCGGTACGCCTTCATACAATTCTTTTACCGTCCGGCTTTGATCGTTGAAGCAAATAACCTGATGATCAAATTCAGGCAAAGCGCTTACAACACTGTAGCATACGCCTTCTATTCCACCGATGTGCGGCGGATAATAATTAGGGATATGAAGGATTTTCATTCTCAATGAATCCAATTACTTTGAGATGCAAAGGTAATACTGTTTTATTAAATGTCAAAATTGTTTTGTCATGTGACAAATTCTTTATACCTTTGCAGCACAATCTATGAAAGAAAAAAGAGGATATACGGTTGATTTGTCTGTGGTAGTTCCCTGCTATAACGAGGAAGCTACTTTGCCCATATTTTATCAGGAAATTTCTAAAATTTTTGCTTCGCTTGAAGAATCGGGAATAATTTCTACCGGTGAATTTATTTTTGTGGACGATGGTTCTTCCGATTCCACACTGTCGATCTTGCAAAATCTCGCCGAGCAGGACAGCCGTGTTCATTATGTCGCTCTATCGCGGAATTTCGGAAAGGAAGCTGCCATGCTTGCAGGTATGGAACGGTCGGATGGCAAGTATGTTGTTACAATGGATGCCGATTTGCAAGACCCGCCCGCGCTTATTCCCCAAATGCTTTCCGTCGTTGCTTCGGGATCTTTCGACTGTGCAGGAACGCGCCGTGTAACCCGCAAAGGAGAGCCACCCATCCGTTCGTTTTTTGCACGGAGATTTTACCGTATTATAACAGGGCTGAGTAATATAGAAGTAGTTGACGGAGCAAGAGATTTCCGCCTGATGAATCGTCCATACGTTGATTCCGTTCTTTCTTTGCGCGAGCGGAACCGTTTTTCCAAAGGAATATTTCCATGGGTAGGATTCAAAACAAAATGGTTTGAATACGAAAACGTTAACCGCGTTGCAGGAGAAACCAAATGGTCGTTTTGGAAACTATTCATGTATTCCATGGATGGGATTATCGCATTTTCTTCTAAACCACTCTCCTTGGCGTCCATTCTTGGTATGGTATTTTTTCTGCTTTCGGTTGTTGCTATAATCTTTGTTGCCATTCGCAGGATACTATTCGGCGATCCGGTTGCCGGTTGGGCTTCAACAATCGTTATAATTCTATTTTGCAGCGGAATACAGCTCCTTTCAATCGGTATTTTGGGGCAATACCTTGCCAAGGCATATACAGAAGTCAAACAACGACCCCATTATATAGTGAGGGAGGAAAAATAAAGGATGAGAAATAAAGATAAAATAATCAAGTATTGTCTTTATATTGTTTTAATAACAGGCTTAGCTATATGTATTGCAATGCTATTCCCGCAAGTCCGGCAAATGATTATTGGATTAGCGGAGCGAATGTTGCACAAGAAAATATTGTCCTCTCAAGATTGGATTAAAATACTGCTGCTTGATGCAATTGGAGGTATCTTTCTCATTGCCATCTTTGGTTATTGCTTGCTGACAGCTTCGGGAAAAATGGTTGTGCACAAACTGAGGATGGAAATCAGGGACAGTCTGGTGGAAATCGATTGGCGTTCATTCACTAAACCGGTTTTGATAATGTCAGGTATTTATCTGTTAGGAATCATCAGCCTTATTCGTGCTAACTTTTTTTATAATGACGATATTGAACGTTCTATTTCAGGTCTTCGCGGTTTTTATTTCTTTAGCCGTTATGTGTCGGAATTTTTATCCATAATTATTCATGCCAATTTTCGTCTAACGGATATTTCACCTTTGCCGCAATTGATAGCAATTCTTATTTTGGCTGTCAGTAGCGTTTTGCTTGTTTATGTACTGAACAACAAAAAAATAACGATAACAGGTCTTTTAGCGAGTATTCCTATCGGACTTTCGCCTTATATGCTGGAATGTTTGTCGTATAAATATGATTCCCCTTATATGGCATTATCAGTGTTGGCAAGTATTGTTCCGTTTTTGTTTATCAACCACCAAAGAATCTTTGTATTTTTTTCCGTTATCTCCCTTTTGATAGTGTACATGACTTATCAAGCTGCATCTGGAATCTACCTTTTAATTCTGTTAGTTTTATGTTTCAGCGATTGGAATCATAAGAGGAAAACCAACTATGAAATTTTTTTATTCTTGGGAAGAGCAGTCATTTCTTTTTGCGTAGCAACGATATTATTTAAGGTGTTTATAATGAGACCTTTCAACGCCACATACGCATCAAATACAATGCTTCCATTTCCGCAAATGCTTTTCAGCATTTTGGACAATTTTCAAACCTACGTGCACACCATAAACAGCGATTTCAGTTTTATCTGGAAAGCGCTCATTGGAATAATTTTTTGTTTCTTTATTGCCAAATCGGTTTGTAAATCAGCACGAAATAAAATAATTTCATTTTTAGCCGCTTCTTTCCTTATTTGTATGCTGCTGTTCCTTTCTTTTGGCGCTTACATTGTTTTGGAACACCCTCTTTTTGAACCGCGCTCTTTTTATGGATTCGGAGTATTGCTGGCGATTTCAAGCATTTTTGTCGTATATGAATTTAATAATATAGCAAGAATATTTGCTATAGCCTTGAGTTGGTCTTTTTTAGTCTTTGCTTTGTCTTATGGAAATGCTTTAGCCGATCAAAAGCGTTATGCCGATTTTCGAATAGGCATTCTATTACACGATTTAAGCGCTTTGTATCCCGAAAAAGATAAAGAGGAAAATAAAATAACTATCCAACTAAAAAACAGAATTGGCTTCACGCCTTCCATAAGAAATATAGCTATACATGACCCAATTATTTACAAATTAGTACCCCAGCTACTGCCAGAAGATAGACCTTGGTTTTCTTACATTTATGATCTGGAGTATTTCAACTATTCAACCTTCAGTATAGCTAACGTACCGTGGAAGTGGAATATCAAAACCGGTGAGCCTTATGTTGATTTCAGCGCTTTGAATTTACCGGTAGTTCTGAAAACCTATTACCATACGATAAGGAGCGATGGGAAACGTGTATTAATAGAATTAAATGATAACTATCAGTAATAAGTGGATTGAATTTTTGCGCTTTTCCATTGTCGGATTGGTTGCAACAGCAATTACATACGGGTTGTATTATGTATTGCAAAAATTCATCAATGTAAACATTGCGTATACAATCGGTTATGTGGTTAGCTTTTTTTGCAATTTCTACCTGACATCGTATTTTACATTTAAGGTAAGACCTTCGTTTGTAAAATTATTTGGATTAGGCGGGGCGCACGTAATCAATTATTTGCTTAGCATCGGACTATTAAATTTTTTTTTGTATGTAGGAGTAAGTAAGACGTTGGCTCCATTTCCTGTTTTTGCAATAGCTATTCCGGCAAATTTTTTATTGGTAAGATTTGTTTTTAAATCGAAATATAATAATCAAGGAAACATGAAAGGAAATCTCATTTTACAAAATTCTGTATTTGAACGCTTTCCCAAAAGAAGAAGTAAGTTGTCAGAAGAATATCAAAAGATCTATGTAAAACATTACGAAGAAAATCGTATTGGACAAACAAATATGTCTTTTCTATCTCAAAAGATGGAAAGCTGGTTACATAAATGTGTTGCAAAAAGTAGTGATCCAAAGAAACGAACCTTGGAAATTGGAGCCGGAACTCTCAATCAATTACAATATGAAAAGGCTTGCGTTTATGATATTGTGGAGCCTTTTAAGGAATTATTCGAAAATTCCCCTGAATTGAACAAAATCAATAAAATTTATGATGATATTTTCGATATTGATAGCAATGAAAAATATGACAGAATTACGTCGTGTGCGTGTTTTGAACACATAACCAATCTACCGGAAGTAGTTGCGAAAACTTGTTTATTATTGAACGAAAGCGGGATAATGTGTGCCTCGATTCCAAATGAAGGAAGATTTCTTTGGAAATTAGGTTATAAACTTACTACCGGACTGGAATTTAAAAGAAAATACAAATTAGACTATGAAGTAATTATGCGATATGAACATGTAAATACCGCCGATGAAATAGAAACAATTTTGAAATTCTTCTACAAAAAAGTACAGAGAAAACTTTTTGGAATAAACAAAACATTCGCATTTTATCGATATTATGAATGCTCAGAACCTCTTATTGATAAAGCAAACCAATTTTTGAAATTGAATATTTAGATAGACATTATGATGAAAAAAAAAATATCCATACTTATTCCTTGCTATGCCGAAGAAAAATCTTTACCCTTGTTGTATGGAGAATTATTACAAGTGATTGAAAATCAAAGAGACTATGATTGGGAAATCTTGCTTGTGAACGACGGAAGCAGAGATAATACCTTGTTGGTTATTAAACAACTGCGGGAAAAAGACAAGCGAGTTTGTTATGTTGATTTATCCCGCAATTTCGGTAAAGAAAAGGCAATGCTTGCAGGGTTTGATTATGCAACAGGTGATTGCGTGATAATTATGGACGCTGATTTACAACATCCGCCTCAAATTATTCCTAAAATGCTTGAAGAATGGGAAAATGGATTTGATGACGTATATGGTAAACGGATTTCGAGAGGCAAAGAAAGTTGGCTTAGAAAAAGTTTTTCGTTGTTGTTTTATAATATTTTACAAAAAACAACCAAGGTTGAAATATTGCAAAATGTTGGCGATTTCAGGTTGTTAGATCGTAGTTGCATCAATGTCTTGAAACAACTGCGCGAGCAGGAGCGTTATACCAAAGGTATGTACAGTTGGATTGGCTTTCGAAAAAAAGAAATAGCTTTTGAAACGCAAGATCGCATTGCAGGAACTTCTTCGTGGAGTTTTCTTAATTTATTTAATTTGGCTATTGAGGGAATAACCTCTTTTACAGTCGCTCCGTTGAAAATTTCTACAGTCGTTGGGGTTGTAGTTGCCTTATTGGCTTTTGTTTATATGATTTTCACTTTGATAAAGACAATATTTTACGGCGACCCCGTACAGGGCTATCCTACACTGATAATGATTATTTTGTTTCTTGGGGGATTACAATTATTGTCCATAGGAATTTTGGGCGAATATCTCGGTCGAATTTTTAATGAAACAAAAAATCGTCCCACTTATGTTGCGAGAGAATATAATGGAGAAAAAATAAAATATTAATTGTTACAACGAAGAAAAAATGATGAAAAATAAAGATAAAATAATTAGTGTTGAACAAATTACAATTGTTATTCTTTTAGGATTAGGTATCATACTCTCTTTGATACAGTTTTTTTACAATCGCAGTATATGGATTGATGAAGCGATGCTTTCCATGAATATCATACGCAAAGGATTTTTTGAATTATTTAAACCACTTGATTATTTGCAAGTTGCTCCTATATTATTTTTGATGATTGAAAAGTTTTTTTCGACATTAATTCCTAATTCGGAATACGGATTAAGACTTCTTCCATTACTGAGCTACTGGGTGGCTCTCTTTTTCTTCTATAAAACAGTAAAAATACTATTTAATAATAAATTTGCAACTATACTCGCATTATCTCTTTTTGTGCTTAACTACTTTCTGATTTACTATTCAAGCGAGGTGAAGCAATACATGATTGATGTTATGGTATATACTGCTATTGTATATTTTATTTTGAAAAATTACAAAAGAGAACAAACTAAATTATACATTTTAAGTATAGCTGGAATTTTGGCTGTTTTTTTGTCAAATGTTACGCCGATCATACTATCTGTTGCCGGTTTATACTTGCTATATGACCAATTTTACCTCAAAAAAACAAAAAATATCGCAGGCTTAGCAGTTGTCTTTATCATTTGGTTAAGCGCTTTTGCCGTATATTATTACTTTTTTATAGCAAACCATCCCTCAAGGGAATTTATGGTTGGTTTTTGGACGTTTGTGCATGGTTTTCTTCCGCTTAATTCATTCAGTGATCTTGTCAAGTTCCTTGTCGCTAAAGGTTGGTGGACATTGAATATGTTTTCGCCGCATATTCCATTGATAATTATTATTGTGATACTTTTTATCAATGGTATTATCAATATGATTCGAAGAAAGAATATCGGATTAATTATACTTACCTGTTCTCCGGTAATTATACATTTACTTCTATCAGGATTGCGTCTTTATCCTGTCGACCAAAGGCTTGTTCTTTATATTATGCCAAGTCTTATACTGATTTGTACAGCCGGATTTATGTATATTATAGAATGGCTTTCACCACGATTTAAATCGTTTAACCCTAAATTTCTCTGTTTTATACCGATTATTTTTTTATTTTCTTTTAAGGAATATCCGGTAAAATATATTACTGTACCTTTTGAAATAAAAAAGGATATAAAATATTTGAAAGAAAATATAAAAGATGATGAAACCATTTATGTGTATTGGCTGGGTGGAACATCGTTCCAATATTATCAAGACATCGGATTAGCTGACTTCAAGACGCCTGTGATTATTGACAAAAGAATGCAAATCTTTGGACGACTCCCTCATCAATCAGATCTTTTACAACCATTGGAAAATATACATGGGAAATGTTGGTTGGTTTTTGCCAAAGATCGCAATTGGAATATGGATAAAGATTATATAATTAATCACCTTGATTCTATCGGATATAAGAGAATGAAAGATTATGAAACAACAAGTTCATCTATATATCTTTACGATTTCGAGTAAATTCTATTATTTATTTCCTGACTATAATAAAAACATTTTTTCCAAAAAAATTCCGGAAAAAGTTATCGCAAATCCGGCTTATTGGGAACAAAAATCGATCGAAAAAAATCAAAGTTTTAGTGTTTAGATTCCCTTTATTACTGCCAATATATTTGTAAATCAGGGAAACAAAAAAACCTATACTGTCGGCATATTGCGCCGGCTTTACAATTTTCAAACCCACATCTGTTACTTTCCTCGTGAGTTCCTTTCGGGTGTATCGTCTGAAATGCCCTACATTTCTATCCATACTCGAAAAAAGTGCCTTAAAGGCTGGAACATAAATCAACAGTTTGCAATTTTCTTTCAATTTTGTCGCCCAAACAGCAAGTTCTTCCGTATCATTTTCAATATGTTCCAACACATTGAAAGCATACATAAAATCAAACTGTCTGTCAATTTCAGTAATCGAAGCATAAACCTTAAAATCTTTCTGTTGCAATACTTTTACCTGAATTAAATCAGGCTCAAAGCAAGAAACATTGTAGCCCTTGTCACGCAACATTTCGGCATACAAGCCTATTCCTGAACCGATATCCAATATTTCGACATCCGGTTTCAAATCCAATCCGGAAATCAAAGACACAAGAAAAGCATTGTAATTATGTGCCTCTTTCATTGCTTCCAAATTATCGCCACCAGTATAAACAAATTGTTCTTCAGCCATAGTGAAATCATTATTTATTCATTAGTAATTCATACAGTTGCTTGTGTTTAGTTGTAACAACATCTAAAATCAAACCGCATATCCATAGCAAAATGGCAATAATAATGATCGCGCTGCCAACAAACAAGGTTGGAAAACGAAGCACTAATCCTGTTTCGAGATAACTTACTAAAACAGGTATCAATAAAATAAACGCTACAATCAACAGAAACACAGAACACAAAGAGAAAAACAGCAACGGTCTGTAATCGCGAAACAAGCGAAAAATAGTCATAATCACTTTGAATCCATCACTGTAAGTGTTTAATTTTGAATTACTCCCCTGCGGACGATCTTGATAATCTATAAGCACTTCCTGCAACAAAAAGTTCTTATCCAGAGCGTGTATAGTCATTTCCGTTTCTATCTCAAACCCTTTACTCAATATAGGAAAATTTTTCACAAACGCATGCGAAAACGCCCTGTAACCTGTCATAATATCTCTGACATTGTTCCGGAACAACTTATTTATCAAATTACGGACAAGTAAATTACCAAAATTATGAAAGGGACGTTTGTTTTCTTCAAAGTAAGTAGATGAAAGCCTGTCGCCAATTACCATATCAACTCCCTTTTCGAGTACCAACCGACACATTTCAGGAGCATTGCCGGCAGGATATGTATAGTCGCCGTCTGTCATCAGATAACAATCCGCTTCAATATCACGAAACATACTTCTAATGACATTTCCTTTTCCTTGTCTGTATTCATACCTGACTATTGCTCCGGCTTGTCTGGCTATTTCATCGGTTCCATCAGTTGAATTATTGTCATATACGTAAATTTCTGCTTCCGGTAATGCTTGCCGATAACTTTCTACGACATTTCTAATGGTTTTACTCTCGTTGTAACAAGGAATAAGAACAGCAATTTTATTCATTCTTCTATGACTTTTTAGATATGTATGTGACTACAAATATAATAAAAACTCTTAATAAAAAAACATAAAAACAATTTCAAATATTAAATTACCAACGAAATCAATTTAATTCTTCTCTTTTTTGGTATAATAAATACTTATCAAGGGTACCGCCATTTGTTTGAAAATGTATGGCAACTAATTGATAATTCTTTTCTAACAAGCCAATATCAATATTTGCGCTTTCAACAAGTACGACGAAATCAGTTTTTTTCTCTTTAATATAACTGTCTTGAGCAAATTGATTTTCAGAGTACCGATCATTATCGACATTTAGCATCATAAAATAGCGAACATTGGGTACAATATTCGCAGCCAAATAAAAGCCCATATCAAGAGAGCCATAGTTTAAAAGTGTTGCATTGGGTACTTTATTAATTATTTCTGCAAATGCTCTCTGGGCAGATATTGTCGAATTTGGATTAGAATTCATTGGGCTTTTAACAAACTGATCGGAATTGTTGGGAAAAAGCCGTGAATACAAAATATTGTCATTAAAAAGGAAAGGAAATATAATTGCGAGTAAAGCCGCTAAAAGATAAGTTTTTCTCAGGTATTCCCATTTAATATTTATAATCTTTTCAAATACTCTGGCAAATCCTATCAATCCTGTTGCTGCAAAAGGAACAAGGACCAATAGGTAATATCTGATATAGGCATGTCCGCCAATATATTGAAAGAATCCCGTGGATAAAAAAGATACAATATACAATAAACTGATTATATGATTTTTCCCTCTATTCAAAAAGATTATCAAAGCGATGCCTGCCAATATTAAGAAAGATAAAACATATTGACTATAACAGGATGGGTGAAGAAAAAATGCAAAGACCCTATATATCTTGAACCATACAGTGTTATCACCGGAATATGAGTGCATGTTAAATAAGAAGTAAACTTCATACAAATCCTTTAAACCATTATTTATCAAAAAATAAGCAAGAACTAATAAAGAAACAGCCATAAATCCGGTTAAGCTGATTATGATTGATTGCCATAGTTTAGTAAATTGTTTTTTCCATATCAAATAGATGCCATAAAACATAAAAAAACCAAACCATGCACCAACCAAAGTGTATTTAATCCAAAAGATACAAGCTAAGATTAACCCATGTAAAAACAATGTTCGTTTTGAAAAGGATAACTCGTTATTTTCCCTGCATGATAAAATCGAGTAAATCAAAAACATCAGGCACGGAATGGCAAATTCTTCAGCGCTGTCACCCATATTAAAATAAGGTGTATTCAGTATCAAAGCCGGTAAAAAAAAGGATAATAGATAAGCCAAATGTTTATTGATAAAAAATTTTGCTATTTTATAAAATAGAATCATATTTAGAGCCATAGCCATACTCTCAAATATATAAATTGCGTAAAATGTATTTGGGTATAGAATATAAGCAATCGCATGAATAAAGTATAGTACAGGACCCTTTTGCTCAAACAAATCTTTATACGGGATCAGTCCGTGAACAATTCCTTTCCCCATTGTCATAAATGCGTTTGCATCAACCCAGTTGTTTGTGAAAAATAAAGGTGAACTTCTTGTATAAAACAACATGATAACAAATGATAACAGGATCATTGGCAAATAAAAGACAATTTTTGTTTTTAAATTCTTCATGCGCATATTTGTTTATACGAATCCTTTCATTTTAGATATAGAAAACCGTGCAAATATAAGAAAAATTTTGTTAGGTAATCCATTATGTGTTATCTTTGCAACAAAAATAAAAATACTTAGTCAAAACGTATACAGAAATAAAACAGTGACCACATTATATTGCGATGAAAAAAAGATAAATGATGAAAAATAAGGATAGAGTAATCAAGTATTGTGTTTACATTGTTTTGCTGACAGGTTTAGCGATAGGTATCGCAGTATTGTTTCCCCAAGTTCGACAAATGATTATCGAATTAGCGGAGCGAATGATGCACAGGAAAATACCTTTCCATGAGAAGTGGACTCAACAGTTGCTGTTTTATGCAATAGGAGGTATTTTTCTCATTGTCTTTTCTTATTATTGCTCGCTCACTGC
>Ga0209629_10001425_pt1 | contig 15103 bp, 9 predicted proteins | sample TergutCu122P5_FD_187286 | JGI IMG/M metagenome (GOLD analysis project Ga0209629, IMG submission 187286) | Cubitermes ugandensis P5 segment gut microbial communities from Kakamega Forest, Kenya - Cu122 P5 (SPAdes) (version 2) | ecosystem: Host-associated > Arthropoda: Insects > Digestive system >...
GATTTTATTTTTTTAAAATACTTATATACTTAATCCCCATCCCCAATCAATCATATCGGCTTCCGCCAAGATCGATTGTCTTGTAAGTGTGTCGTAATCGGCAGCTTTTTTAGTGCCTGCCGAATCATTCATCTTCATATCCCAGAAACATGCAAATGCACCGTCAACGGTTGCGCCTGTTGACGGATGATTACCGCTTGCTGAAGTTACCTTCGGAAACTTACCGGATAAAAAGTTTTCCAAATTAATGTTCGGAAGATGAATACCGGTCCATACTCGCCAATCCTCGTTGAATTTTTGCGAAATATATTCATCTCTTAGCAATGCTGGAATACCGTTATAAATACCTCTCATTCCGGGTATAATTGAATTTCCCGTAGCGTCCTGATTAAATTTCCATCCGAAAGCGGCGACCATTGAAACTACATTCGGCATAACTTCCGGGAATAGCAGATTAAAATCAGTTGCTCCACGATAATCTTTTTGATACGGTGAAATAAACCAACTTGGCGATTCACCCGTAAGCCAAGTAGATCCGCTATTTTCCGAGAATAACCAACCGTAAGGAGCTATTTGAGGTTGAGCTCCGTAATTAAATGAACCCCAAAATATTCCGTCCATCTTAACTAAACTATTTCTGATATGACGAAAGAGATCAACTTCCAAGATTGCACGGTTGGCTTGTTTAAACATATAAGATACATCGACTTCCGATGCTGTATTGTTTTTGAATAAATCTGCCTGAATCGGTAACGGAACGGAATATCCGGAATCCGGATATAAACCGTAATAATCATTTATAAACCAGAAACAACCGTTAAACTTACTTATTTTCGGATTATCCCAAAATAAGTCGGTTTCGAGAAATTCTTCTATGATAGGCATTGCATCGTTTGCTCCGGGTGAACTTTCCATCGCCGTTGCTCCGGTTCTTTCGGCCCAATTGTTTCCGACAAATGGCATACCCCTGAAACATTCAATAACGGATACAAGTTCGGTTGAGAAACCGAGCATGTGACGCTGTAACTTCAAAAATCCACTGCCATTATACATTCTTGTAGCAGTTTTAGACTTTGTTTTATCCGCAATTTTTGACCAAAAGTTTTTTGGAAGCACTAACTTATAATTAAGAAGATTCTGTGAATCATTTAGCGCAGCATCGTTAGAAAATTGTCTTACACCGAAGAACTCGAACATATAATCAAACGATTCAAGATTTGGCGTTTCGATTACAAAATTGTCGTCAAACCATCCGTTACGGACACCGGAAAACAATCGCCGTCCGTTTTTAATAAAATCGCTTTGAATCTTAATTATTTGTGTTACATTATCATTTAATTCTCCCGAAGAATACCATTCGTTATTTGCCGTAGGAGATAACGTGGCAAATCTAAATGCATCAACTCCGTTTCTTGTATTAATCGTTACCGTATATTCACCCGGAATTGCGTATGTGTGCGTAAAATCTTCTCCGATTTGTATCTCCAATACATTACCTCCAGGAGTCGGGTCTTGGAAAGTTTGAATCGTACTTTGATTAACCGGTTTCGTTTCAACCGAACCGTCTCCCCAATCTATTTTTGCTTCTCCGGAAGAAACTGCACCTAAATTAACGATTCTCGGAGGTGTTTCATCGGGTGAGGTAGTTTGTACCTTAAAAATAAACTGCGATAACCACGAACCGAATTGAACGATATTTACATCCTCCTTTAACGTTGAATTTTCGTTTGAAGTAATCGTAATTGTTGCATTTCTATCTGTTTCATTTGTATTTTGATTAACTGTTATTGAAAATCCGATTTCGGAAACATCCGTAACGGATGCCCAAGTAGGGATTCCTGTTACCGTGTATGTTTTATCTTGTAATCCAGATATTATTACGGTTATGGATTGTTTTCCGGAATCCGGATAAAATTCCAAAGTTTTCGGATTAACAATCATACTAACTTCTATCTGGCTGCCGCAATTACATTCAACCCATTGATTCCCCGATCCTCCGTATATCTTTCCGTCATCCGGAGCAATCGGCATATAATTTTCTAATATTTCAATTAAATCGTTTTTGGTTATCAAATCCGGTTTATTCTTTATATAATCTTTCGCGTTAGAGTTATTTTGATTCCAATCCGATTGAATTTGTTCACTTGGAATCGATGGTTTGTTGAGTATGTTTTCCCATGTTAAATCCCCTAAAGATAATCCTATCTTCTTCCATTCTTTGTTTTTAAAATCAAACCCGTAAAATGACCATTTGCTTATTACGAACGAAAATGTTCCCCATTCATTTCCGTCCGGATAACGATCATACAATTGATGTACATGAAAAACAAAGGATTTTAAGAATCTGAATGCAGGAAATTTTTTTATAAAAGCCCAACATTCCTTTGGTATTTTATTTTCATCACAATTCATAAATATTATTGTTTAACGGTTACGGTTGTTCCCTTGATTGATTTTAAACCCGGAAACATTTCAATAGCTTTTTGTTCTAACGCTTTAGATATGTCGTACTTTTCAAATAATGTAAATACGGTACTTGCTGACAAATACTCCATAATTTCTATAACTTGAGGATTCAACTTTAAATCTTCATCCGGAGAATATTCGGATAATTTTTTACAAACAGGCATATAAATAGCCTCTTCGATTTCATGTTTGTCTAACCCTCTTTCAAGAGAATAGTAATTTAACACTTGTTTTACAATTCCATCAATAACTTTTCCGGAAATAGTGCAAACCGGACGAATCCAACTTCCCCTTGTATATTCGTTTGATTGTATGGATGAAGTTCTTTCGTTATCTATCGATGCTTCGTAAGCAGCTTTAGCCCATCCTTTCATCTTAAAACCAACCAGCAAATAAAAATCATCCGGAAGTAATACATAACCCGTTCCGGAGGGTAAATTCGGATTTACGATTGCATCCGTAAAAGATTCGTTCCTAAACCAAACTCTCGGCATAACCCCAACGCATCTTCTCCACGAACCAACAAAACTTCCCTCGATGTATCTGTCAACCTGAGCAGTATCGGCACCGATAAAGAAATTTCCGGCTAAATCGGTTAATCCCGCTTCATTCATGATTAACAGCACACGATTTATATAGTCACCTTTTGTCATTTCAAGTTTAGTAAAAAAGGCTGTCAGAGTCTTTAACTGACAACTAACAGCCTTTCTTGATTATTAATTTACACCTTAATCAGTCGGGAGATTAGGAAATACTACTCCCAATTCTTTAGCGATTGCCAAAACAGCTTCTTTACTTTTCAATTTTGAATAGTGTACTTTATATTCACTTTTTAAAGTTGAAACTGCGTCGTTTAAATCTGTTACTTCCGGAAATTCTCTTTGATCTACGGACTGATTTATTCCGGATTCTTTTTTATCATCGGTAAAAATTCCTATCAACCCATCCTTAAAATACCGATGATTTTCTATTGCATCTTGGATTTTCTTATTTGTCGTTTTATAATCAAGCTGATCTCCGGATAAAGAAACCCAACAAATTTTTTCATCTGCTTTAACCGGAAATGTGTAAATAATTCCGGTTAATGATGTATACGTTTTTTTAGGCATAAAAGTAATTTATGAAAGTGACACTCTTGAATGTGCATTAGGGTTTTTCAATACCAATCCGCATATTTCCATAAGCATTCTTCCGTCCGCATCTGAATCTCCGGCTTTCCTAAAATCAAATTCATTAATTCTCCAACCCATGGTCCATTTACGTAAAAAGTCGGCATCAAGAACAAAAGCCCTATCTGTCCATCCGATATCATCAAGAGATTGATCATGAACAACAAGCAGTGTTCCGAATTTGGATATTATTTGACTTACTTCAATACCGTAAGCCTGCATTTTTGTACCTTCACGAATTACCCTGTTATATTCAACGTTTTCAAGTTGCTCAATTACATCACTCCCGCATATCAACAGTTTTTTCTTACCGGAATTATTCCCCGTAAAAGTGTGTTTCATCAATGCGACCATACCTTGAATATTAATTTGAACGCCTCCAAAACTGAAATCTTTTCCGGCTTGTGTCCACAATCCTCGAGTATAATAAACATCTTCCGGTTTTTTGTTATGCGCGTTTTTTACCTTTAATCTGGCCAAAACTCCTTTCCAATATGTAACATTCTGAACGCGTTTCATATCGAATACAGCTTCTTCTTCCGCATCAGTGAATGTCCAATCCACTTCTTTATCTGCACGATCGAAAAGTGTTGACATTTCAACTTGTGCCATAAATTTTTGAAGGTATTGAGGCCAATCGGTAGGAACACCGGAATAAGCATCCGTTTGTATTTGAAGTTCGGAACCTGCTCTTCCTCCTCTGATAAGTACAGTATTTGCCGGAATAGCAGGAATTATTTTTGTGTTTCCGGTTCCGGAGCCGTTTACCGCTATAACAAGAGGTTCGTTAGCCGAATTTTTTCCTACCACATATAGCATTAAATCATTTTCCGTATCTACCGTCACTCCGTCATCTTTGTATCCGTTTACTCCGGATACGAAAATAGTTTGTTCGCAAGCAAATATACCGTTATTGGATGTTGAAAGGGCAGCTTGTTGAGAACCTGCAGCAATTGCAGTTGTTAAAGTAGCCGTTAAATCGATTACGTTTATTGCATAATGTCTGACTATTTGGTTATTACTTGTCTTTATATCTCTTATGTGTCTTGATATAGTATCAACCGGAACATCATACGGGCGAATCTTAGTAACCTTTTCATCAATAGTATCCAAAAGTAAATTCGGAGAATCGTCGCGAGTATTAGTGATTGTTACGGCACCCGCCCGGTCGCTGTCAATTCTTACGGCTCCACCGTCCGGAGGAGTTACTACATCCGCCGTCATTGCGCCTGCATCATATACACCAAAAACAGAACATAACAGCATGATTATCATTAATAATAATCCGCTATCTTTTAATTTTAATACTTTTTCTTTCATACTTTTTTATTTTTTAATTGTTTGTTATTATACCTCTTCTTTAAATTCATCGTAAAAACTTCCTTTTTTAACAGGAATTCTTTTAACTTTTCCGGTTCCGGTTGCATTACTAAAATCGGGAATTGCATTTTCCTGCGTTTTTTTCCTTAACTTGGTCTCAACAACCGTATTTTTACCTTCTACAAAACCTGTATCCGCAGCCTCTTGAACATCTTTTTCGTAGTTTAACCCTTTATAAACCATATCAATCAATTCTTTTGGAATCATACCCATGAGAATATTATCGGCAAGCTGCATGATACCGGTGTGAACTTCTTCTATCTGCGAATCGGTTAATGAATTTTCTTTTCCGTATTCTATAAGAGTTTTGTTATATTCCTCTATATTTTTCATTGCCGATTCCTGATCTTTTTTGCTGTTTGCCAATTGCAAAAGACTTTCTTGGTATCCCTTTTCAAATTCCTCCAGATCATCTCCTTCAAGATCGAAAGGTTCTTTTCCGTAAACCGATACAATTGCATAAGGAAACGATTTCGGTTTATCTCCGGATATCATGGATAAAACGGCGCCCAATTTGGGGTCTTTTGTTACAAGTTCAGCTAAACGGGAGTTAGCGTCATTTAATTCGTTGTACTTCCCCTGTAAATCAGAGTGTCTTTTGTGTGCAAAATCAAATAAAGAAGAATCATCCGGTTCCGGATTCTCCGGATTTGATGTTCTGTATGCTTCCAATAAAGCATCTCTTCCTTTTGGGATTATTTCTTTCGTTTCTTCTTCCATATATTTATAATTAAATTTCGATACAAAAAAATAAAATAAATTTTCTTTACTTGGTGATAGAAATGAAAAATATTGAATTGTTGAAAAATATTTTTCAAATGTTAAAAACTTAAAGCTAAACTTGTAATTTATTGAAATACTATTATATACTTTTGTACAATTATTTATATGGAACTAAACTATCAAACCGAGAGAGATAAAGATTTTTTCGAGACTTGCGAGACTGTAAGAAAATCGTTAAAACCAAAATATATTTCAGGTAATGAAATAGTTAAGATTGCTGTATTAAAAGAAGCAAAATCTTTCTATTTAGATACAAAAAGTATTTCGCATATAATAAACAAGGCAAGAATCGGATGCATGACCAAAATCAAATCCGAAGCTACAAGGGATTTATATATTGAAATATGGATAAGATATATACATATCAAAAGAAAAAATCCGAACCTTAATTCGATGGATATTGCAAGAATCATTGAAAAACAACCGGCGCCTAAATTTTATATTTCTATAAAGCATGCTTTGAATTTATACTATAAATTGTTAAAGAAGAATCCGAAGTGAAATATCTCTTTGTCCTAATATTCTTTATAGTTTTTATATCATTTGATAAGTCAATCGGATATACAGATACTTCTCCGATTTGGACACATTTTACTTACATGTTTCAACATGCCGGTATTATTCACTTGTTAATTAACTCGCTTGCATTTACCGGAATGTTCAGGATTTTGGAAAAATTTGTCAATAAATATATTCTGGCGATATCTATTCTGTCAATCGGTTTTGCGGTTTCGTTTCTTTCAATGCACCAATTACCGACGGTCGGTATATCCGGTGCGGTTTACGCAATGGTAGGGATATATTTGGCGATGATACCGACAAAAAAGTTGATTATAAAAGACAGAAAAAAGCTCTACATTTTTATCGCTTCAATTATTCTATGTTTAACGGTAAGTTTTTTCAATACAAACAGTAATTTCGTATTGCATTATTATTGTCTGGTTTTTAGTTTTGGCGGTTTTGTATGGATTGTTTTTAAATTTCCCAATATCCATGTACTAAACGATTAGATTTTGTTCGATTTTCCAACATTCTCTTTACATCAGATAAGACAGATGTTGCACGTTGTAAATACATAGCGGCATCCTGCGGAACTTTTGTCTCCAACCACCGATACATGATATATGCCGTTAAAAATTCTTTGATCTTTATATCAACCGGATGAGTTAAATGAAAATTCCAATCATCCGGCATGGATAGATAAAATATATAATCTCTGTTTTTTGAAAAGTCTTTTGTTTCAAAATAATCCGGCTCAACCGGAACATCCTTCTTGTATGCAGATAAAGCGACTGTAACTTCCGCTTGCGCTTCAAAAAATAGCTGACGAAACAGAATGAAATATTCTTCGTCAAAAACAAGTATTTCAAATTGAATGTCACCTTCCGGATTATATTTTCTTTCAGCATAAAGTGATGCCTCCAATTTAACCGATTGAAATATATCATCGTGTGGATAAATAAAAATTAGCGGAGTCATTGCATTACATTTTGATTGTTCAACATATTTTGAATTATAGGATTTGTATTTTGATTAATTTGTTGCATAATACCCTGATCGAATGTGTTTAGTTGGTTTGAATTTTGAATTTGTCCTCCTTGCATTAATGATTGTTGCATTCCCTTCATATCTTGCTGTCTTGATTTAACCGATTGAAGCAGTTTGTCGGAAAAAGGGAATGCTCCGTTTTCAAGTAACTCATTCAATGTAATTTGTCCTACATTGAAAAGTTGCATTAAGAAATCATTCATTATCATTCTATATGCAGGCGTTGCTGTGCTTTCCGTTATAGATAAATCAAACTCCGCATTTCTAACCTTACTCGGGTCATACAACATTGAGTTGGGACTTGAATTTTTACCTATTATATTGATGTATTTCGGTTCTGTATAAAATTGTTGAATCAATTTCATATTTTTGTAATCACGCTCTTCGCGAAGTTCACGATATGATTCAAAAAGTTCTGTCAAAGATGTAGCGGAATTTTGAACTTGCTGCATGTATAATGCCGCCGGCGTTCCTGCGGTAGGCGCTTTACCTTGCAGGGCACCCTGAACTCCTGAAATATCTTCCAATAATTTCAACTGAATGGATAACATATCATGTATTCCGAGTTGATTGGAATTTGAAACGATTTGATACGGAGGTTTTGCATTTGGTTTATTTTTGGTTGTATAAACAAGAACTCCGTTAAATACGGCCCATTCGTCGGCCCAATCTTCAATTTTATACCCATCAGGAAGAGCATCTATATCTACCGCCAATACACCTTTTGCCGAAGAACGTGTAACAAAATCCTGAAGCATGATAAGTCGATTAATATACCTTTGTTGATCTATAAAATCGGAAACAAAAGGATGCACTTCGTTATCATAAAAAGGATAAACTTTGAATGAATACGGATGCGATTCATGCCAAAACGGAGTCTCACCTTCTTGGAGTATATCACCTGTTGGAGACAGAAAGTAATAATACCAATAATTATCGATGAACCATTTGTATTGTATCAATTTCATATCCTCCGGTAGAACTCCGGCGGATGATTGATCGATATACCTTCTGTTATTCTCTATATCGATTGATTGCTTTTCATCTGTTTCCGATTTATAGAAATCACCGGTTAACGAATCGTGAACCAATAGTCGTTCTTTGCTTTCCTTTTTCCACACTTCTATTACCCGACAACGTGTATCATCAGTTGGAACGAAAAAATTCAAATCACGTTTAATGTCAACGGTAAGGTTATTTACATAGTTTATTGTTCTTTCCTTGTCGCAATAAGCGTATATTCTTCTTATCTCTTCGGCTCTTTGAGGATTTCCGTTCGAAAACTGTTCCATTGCGTCATATAAACCGACATCGTGTATTTCACCGATTAAATGACAGTCCCAATGACGAGGATCGTTCATGTGATTATCAAAAAATATATTATTGTGATTTATTAAATGCGTCCATACATCCATCTTATTGTTTACCCAACCGTATGTGGATTTGAATGCGGCAAGTCCGGAAATCAGGAAATAATTGAAATTTAATCCGTCTACACCCCATAATTTATTTAATTGATAGACGTATTGCAGTGCGGTTGACATCAATTCTCCTTTTCCCTGTTCGTCTCTGTCCCTTGAAACGCATACAGGTTCGGTTTGCTGCGATTGGAAAACACCCGTTACGGAGCGAACTATTCCGCGTATCCTGTTATTTTGAAGCGGAATATTACCTTGTTTGATGATGCTTTGCCTTTCGGTCATGGTTTTGCAACCGACTTGTATTTTATCACCCCATTGGTCTCCGAATACATACATCTTGTTTCGTCTTGCTTTCCGCCTGAATTCATCCAATCCTACCCAAGCGTTGTAAGCATCCATCAGTACATAATCATTCTTTCGGAACGATGAATTATATTTATTTGCGGTATCGATTTTTTCCCTTTTTTTTGGAAAAATCTTTGCAGCTAATACGGGATTTGATTTTCTTACAGCCATATTCTAATTTTAATGCGAAAAAACAATTTTCAAATTTTATGTTGAGTTATTGAAGTGAAAAAATCATTTTTCTTTACTTAATTCGATTACATCTTCTTTTAATTTTATAATATCATTTTCAACTTTTCTTTGATTTTCTTCGTCCAACTCCGGTAATATCTTATTCAAGTCATTGATTAATGTAATATTTGCATTTAGGATGTAGTATTTATCCGCATTTAATTCTTGCAATTTATTACTGTAATTCAAAATTCCTATTTCTCCCTTCGATGCACTCTTTTCGTAAGCGTTTATTTTCGATATGTTCTCTTTCACATCATCTGCTATTTTGTAATATTTAGCATTTAATCCCTGATTCATTTTATCTGTATCGGATGTAGAAGTAAAGAAGCGTTTTATTGGAGTATCCTTTATTTCAATATTTTTACCGTTTGTTTTCTTGTATATCATTTCAATACCACTTGAAAAAATATCGTAAATTCCACCTGTATAACCTCTTACAATATGCTGCATAACGTCCGGATGAATATTTATCCATCCGTGTACGGTTCCATCTCCTCCCGTAAAATTATCGGTAGCTTTCGCAAATTCAACCAACCACAATGGAGCAAACGCCTCTCCTTTTTTGTTTGTTCTTACCTTTTTATAACCCGGTTTATAATTGGGTTGATTTTCTTTAAAAATTTGTCCTCCCATGAAATTACGATTAGCAGAATATTGCATCCAGGGCTTAATAATGTCCGGAGAAGTAGTTGCTGCGAGTGTTCCGAACCATTTTCCTCCGGGCTTTATCCAATCGCTCAAAGCTGCAGTTGCCGAACCGAACGGGTCGGACGGAATCAAATCCGCGAAGTTTCCCATTGCATCAAGGAAAGCGTTACCGACATCTTTCTTCCCGAGCATCCATTGAGCCATATTGTCCCCGAATCCGTGAAAAACTCTTAATTCTTGCGGAATAGGGATTTTAATGAATCCTTTCCCGATATAGAAACAAAAGAAATTTTGCCTGTCATAGTCGGATAATTTCCAATATTCATCTTCTCCTCCAATCATTGAAGCAAGCAATGGCATCAAAACGGAACCGGTAAATGAGTAAAATAAAAAAAGTACGGTTGCTTTTCCGGGATGCTCTGCGGCAGCTCGTAATATATTGGATAATCCCTGAATACCTGCATTGACAAAAAGATACAATGTCCTTAAATATCGAGCGCCCATAGCTCCCGAACCCATTTTGTTAAAATTAACGGTTACTTCTTTTGCATCTGAAATTGAACGGACAACGCTTCTTCCGGATTCTCTGCTCGTAATAAATACGGAAAATCGGGTCATATTTTCTATCAAGTCATTGGTATTTTCAACTGTATCGACAAGATTATTCCACATATTTTTCTTGTTACCTCTTTTAATATCTCGTTCAACCTGTTCTTGAATTTTATTCAATTCCAAGAGATGAGAAAAACCTGTTTTTCCTCCGTTCATGATAAACTCCGCCAAATATCTGTCGGATTTATTGGTCAAGTCCGATTTTCCGAAAAAGTGCCTATTTAATGCTGCGGAAGATTTCGCTAAATTACCTTGAAATTTAATCATGTATTTTGCATCCTCTTTCAAAAGTAACATTGCCGTTGCGTACTGATAGTCTCTTGCAAAGTTTGTTGTCCAGAAAAGAGGATTCTTGGATGTAAACGTTTGAGCTAAACCTCGTGTAAGATATGATATATTTTTACTTAGTTTAGAGTTTGCATCAACCAAATTTAAACCATTTATTGCTTGACTGACTGCCGGATTAGCATTTATGTAAACCGTATATTCTTGTCCGTTTTGGGATATTCTAACCGCGTGTTGTTTTGCATGTGCCGGAGCTATAAACATATCCCCCAAATCCAATTTCCCTCGTTTTTGAGAAGCGATTCCTTTGGCTTCCAAGTCAAGCATTCTTTTCTCGAATTCTTCCTGATTCTTAATATAGGTTTCCGGATTCTCGGAATAATCGGCTTCCTGCGGAACTCCGTTAACGTACCATGTTTTGCTTACGGACATCATACCTGTTGTGTCTTTACGTGCAAGTCTCAATATGGTTTGATTAAGAATGTTTTTATTTGATGAAATAATTGCGCTTTGCGCCATTTGAGCTATGAATGCAAAAGGAGTTTCCGCTCTGCTTTTCCTTCCTTCGGCTTTTTTAATCGGATCGGAAAATACGTTTCCTTTATCCGGAATATATTTCCATAAATCCTCCGCCGTAGTAGCATCATGACCTCTCAACGGGACATAATATTTATATCTGCTTATCAGTTCGGAGTAAATATCTTTTCCTATCAATCCTCCTTCAAGTAATTTCCTCAAAGAAAATTCGGTAGCTGAATTTATTTTCTTCCAAAAGTCGTCAATAGCTGTTTTCCCTGCTTTTTGTTCAAAATTATCAATGAATTGTTGAGCCGGAGAACCTATTTCTTTTTCAACGGTCATAACTCCGGCGTAATCTGTCTTTGGAGTTATTCCTTTCGATATATCTTTTTGTCTCATGTAAGCATTTCGCTCTAAACCATGTTTAAGGATAACGTAATTCTCGATATCACGATCATTAAATCCTTTTTTAAGCAATCCGTTTATTGAATCGTTTAGCGGCTTTTGAAAAAACTCGTTGTACTGTTTCAGTTGGGCGTCGTTCTTTCCTTGCAGATGTGTAGCTTGCAAATAAAAATCGTTATAATCCTTAATTTCTGTTCCTTCCTTTCGAAGCAAGTCAAAAAATTCTTTTACCGCAAAAACTCTGTCCTCGTATGCTTCACGCAACCGAAAAGCAAGATTATTTATTTTTGCGTCTAATTGTTTCCTGTTATCCTCTATTGAATCTTCTACTCTATTTTGATATTCAACAGTAGGTTCGAATAATAATCCCTCATCGGCTGCGGAAATATAATTATCGATTATCCCGTTATTTTGTTTTACTGTTAAAGCATCGATTAATTTTATTCCTGCTTTGTTAAGATTCATTTGCAAAACAGGTAGATTCAAATAATTCATATTTGAATTTGAAACCAATATTGCATTTTCACCATGTTTCCCAACCAATTCTAATATCCTTGATTGTAATTCATTTTGAGATAATCCGTTTTCAATAAGAATATATGCGTTAACTTTTAGTTGATTGTCGGTTATTATTAACTGTAATTTATCAATTGAACCTCTATGATGCTGACTTATAAATTTAGCAATATCAATTGATTGAGATAATTTTATTCTTGTATTTGAATCTTGATACAATTTTATTCTATCGAATTGATGAATTACTACATCTTTAACAGGTCTTTCCGGTGATATTTTTGTATGAAAATCATTGGTTTTCGTGTCGAAAACTCCGTATTTTCCTGAATCTGTATCAATAATTACACTTGGATTAACCGGAATATCCAAAAGAGTATTCATCGATTGGTGTACGCTTCTATCTTGTATAGATGGTCTTAGAGTACCACTTGGATGATTATGAACAAAAGTTATCGACTCTGCACCCATTTCTTTTATGGCAGCAGCTAAAATTTTTAAATCTACCGCAGTCGATGTTGTTGTTCCGGTTGACAAATACAGTACTTTATAACTTCCGTCTTTTCCGTGAAGTACTGCAAATGCGTTTTCCGATGCAGCGCTTTCTAAATTCTTAAACAGAAAAGCAACGTCTTGAGATGATTCTATTTTTGTGGTTCCGGTTAATTGCCCGATGAAATTTATTTGCTGATGCTCTGAAAGAACACGTTCGGAATACGTTTTTCCTTCATCCGTTTGAGTAGGTAATCCTTCTCCTTCCGGTAAGTTACTGACTACGTTGGTATCGTGCGTCCAATTTAATTGTGTATTGATTGCCGGTTCGCTGACAACACTTTCTGATGAATTATTTTTTATTGGACGTATATCCAAATCTATAAAACGGAGGTCTCCGTTTGTATCTACTAAAACATTTTGTGGCTTAACATCCGAAAGTTCATAGCGACCATTGGAATATCCCTCTAATCCATCGGATAAAATTCCTTTCTTAAAACCATTATCATACATCCATTTTTCTACCAATTCCATAGGTGCGTATTCAGCATTTCTAACATAAGGCTGCTGTAAAACCATAGAAACCTCTCCGAGCGAGTTTTCTGAAAATCCAATAATTCTGTATCTGTCTTTGGGAAATAGCGTGTTGTGAGCGTTTAGTCTATCAACAAAATAATCAAAGTCTCGTGTGTATTCATATTGGGTGTGGTCATCATTAAGGAATGCAAAATTATTAACTTTAATAACGTGTTTCCCGTCATCTGCTACATAAGTTTCATTTTCAAAACCTTTTCCTATCGCTTTATCCGCAATAGATTTTATATTGTCAATCCAAGTACCGTTTTCTTTTGCAGTTACTTCTAACGTCCCAAGAAATCGTCCTTTATTCCAAGTTTTGCGTTCATTTCCTTCTGATGAGCTACCGCTTCCGCTCCTGTTACCGGCTTCGAGCGCCTGTTCAATTCTTCTCCCCTGCGGTTCGCTTCCCACCAACTTACGTAAGGAACCGCTTTCCATTGTTCGTCCGTAATCCATTCCGGTTTTTGTTCTTCCATCACTGTTTATATTATGTAGTTGTACAAAGTTAGCATTTTTTTCTGTATTTTCCAAATTTGCTTCAATCTTTTTACCATTAAGAAGTTCGCCAAGCGTCCGTTTTGCAAACTCATTCAATTTTGCGTCCGTATTTCCGAACTTGGCTTTCAACCAATTCAAAAACTCATTCATTGCATTCCTGATACGTGCAAAAAGAGTAACATCTTTCCCGATTATTTCTTGAGTCTTTTGAGCATTCTCTCCATAATTTCCAAGCATTCTGTTAAACAGTTCATTTGCTTTCTGATCATCCGTTTTCAGATTGGTATATGCAGGTTCATCTGTTAAAGTTTTCCAACCGTCGGTCTTTTTTAACAACTCGGTTATTTCTGCTCTCATTGCTTCCGGCATCATAGGCCAATATAAATGTCCGCCTTCATGTATAGGAGTATTTGAATTAAGTTTATCTGTATCGATATACATTTTCCTGCCCTGTACAAATCCGTAAGTATCCCCATTGCTAAATGTAAGACCTTTTCGTTCTTTTGCTTCTTTTAGCGCTTTATTATATTCTGTTTTATCCGTAACTACTTCATCTAAAATACCTTTCTCAATCATTGGCTTAGTCAATGCGTCTAATTGCTGTCTTGTTATCGGTGTGAAAACGTTTTTTTGCTCGGATAATTTGGGATTATCATACCGATCATCCAAATACGCTTGCGCTTCATTAAAAGCATTCTCAATAAAAATCTGGTCTTCGCGAGCAACGTCTTCGGTTTCAACGGCTAATGATGCACGGCGTTCTTCCGGAGTCATATTCATACGAAACTGTGCGTTGCGGGCTTCTGCCTCTCCTGCATTACGGAGATATAACTCCTCCGGGGTATTATTAAAAAATTCACTAATACTTTCTTCTCCGCCTTTTACAACGTTTTTAGCCCAATTTTTTATTCTTTGCGGATACTTTTCGTCGCTTTCAATTATTTTTTCCAATGGAAGTGGATTGTATATCCGGTCTTTTTCATCTGTACTGTTTTTTAATTTCTGCGATTCTTGAATAAGTTTTTTTACCGATAATATTTCTTGAATATCACTATCTGATAATTCGGATGCTTTATTTATATTTGTTCCTCTCGCAAACCCTTCAATATCCTGTATGACGTGTTGAATTTCATGAACAAATGCAGTTTCCCTGTTAATCATTGCATTTTCGGTGATAGCGATTGCTTTTAATTCTGGAAAATATGA
>Ga0209629_10001426_pt1 | contig 15101 bp, 8 predicted proteins | sample TergutCu122P5_FD_187286 | JGI IMG/M metagenome (GOLD analysis project Ga0209629, IMG submission 187286) | Cubitermes ugandensis P5 segment gut microbial communities from Kakamega Forest, Kenya - Cu122 P5 (SPAdes) (version 2) | ecosystem: Host-associated > Arthropoda: Insects > Digestive system >...
CAAATATCTCAGTCTCACGCTCCTGATGATGGGCAAAATATTGTCCGAAACATGTTGAGCTGATCTTATAGATCAAAAAACCATTGTTGCATCTAGTTGGTTCATCTGTATTACTTTAAATCAGTTCTTTCTCTGTCCTCTCCATGGTTTGAAGTTCTGCTCAAAGTGCTGTATGTGAACTCTGTACAAATAAATACATTATATGAGTGTGTGACAGAAATAAACAGCACATATATTTTATGTAAACCTCTCCGAACCTCATGTAAAGTTCCATAAAATATCAGGTAAAAAACAGCCCACAACAACGGAGAAATATATACAGTTAAACAGAAGCGCAAGATTAAAATTTCGAATGGATACGCAGTTGCAGCTAACTCCTACATACACACAGAGGTAAAAGATACAGTTCACCCTAGAACAGGCCACGAAAGTCCAGAAGGGGAGTAAAGGTTTATCTCTACTCTTTACTTAACCTCGGCGATAGATGGGTGTGGGTGGTCAACACCACACCCCGGGCGCTTTATCCCCGGGAAAAAACCGGTACCCATTGTATAGGAGGCTGGGTGGATCCCACGGCCGATCTGGAAGGGTGCGGAAAATCTCGATCCCGCCGGGATTCGATCCCCGAATCGTTCAGTCCTTAGCGAGTCACTGTACCGAATACGCTATTTCTGCCCAACTTTTATATACACATATATATAAATACATATATACTTTTTCTTTAGTCACTGAAGCAGTCAATATTTCGCACTAGAAATAATGCTGAACAACTTTAAATTCATGTGACCAGCCTCGTGGCTTAGTGGTCAGAGCTCCTGACTACTAAACATGAGGTCCCAGGTTCGATTCTCGACTCTACCATGTGCGTCTTTCCTTGAAAGGGGAAGACGCCCATGGTGACCATGGTCTGGGTAGTTGGTAGAAATTAGGTTTAAGGTCCCCCCTGGCACCTCAGATTCACCTCTCATCTCACCACCATTCTTAACGGGACAACGTAATCGCGCCTACTGGGCGTCCCAACCTCAGAAGTCGGTTACACTTCAGCCATAGCCGGGGGGGAACACGAAGTCTGAGAGGACATGTGGTGGCATGGGGGGGGGGAACTTTAAATTCATGTTACCGTGCATCGGAACAGATTTCCTTTTAATAATAACCAAACCAGACGCACCAATTATCCAAATTTATTCTGTCATAAAACTCTACAAGTTTCGGGCATCTTCTTTGCCCATCATCAGAAGTTCTCTACTGTACATTCGGCACTGGTAAGTTTCATGCAGGTTTTTGATGACCGCTTCCAAGCAGTCAGGATGGAACATCCTGACTCTGCTTGGAAGCGGTCATCAAAACCTGCATGAAACTTACCAGTGCCAAATGTACAGTAGAGAACTCCTGATGATGGGCAAAGAAGATGCCCGAAACACGTAGAGTTTTATGACAGAATAAATTTGGATAATTGGCGCGTCTGGTTGGTTATTAAAAGGAAATGCTGAACAACACGGATGAGTGGCTTATCAAGATTCGAAGAGATGTGGAAGTGACTGGTCATAATCCTAATTCAAAATGCTACCTCAGCATCTGCTTAGGCCATTCAGGAGACCCATCAAGTCACACACTCAGAATATAAACACATTTTATCCTGGAAAAGAACTGAAACAGGAACATTCCAAATATGAAGCAGAAAGGCTAATAACTCTTTGGAGACGTTAGGGTTTAAAGACCGTAATAAATTACACAAAGTACTGAGATCCAGATTAGGGCGCCATTCATTTCTTTAATTTATGATTCTGGCTTACCGATTTATTTACACTTTTCTCGAAGTTGTAATAAAATTTAATTCTCCTCCAGAGAAACTCCTTATAGTTTTATGAATGTTAGTATTACGAGGGAATGTAACCGTGACAGTATAAACAATTTAACTAAATAGAGGAGCTTACAGCACTTTTATGACCCAGCATTTATTAGGTACATGTAGTCAGCTCCATGCCTTATCTCAAAGGACCACCCTTTATCTACTGTCCACCTATGTTAATTAAACATAATCACATGATCCGTCAACACCTGAAAGGAACACAATGGTATTCGGAGATGCACTTCACATTATCTTAATAACTTACATACGAGTATGTGAACAAGTTAGCAAACATACACATGACACAAACATTTTTATTCTTTCTCTCCCTTCTGTTTTACCATCTCGAGTACCCTAAAACTAGCGGGGGAAAATGTACTGGATTTATAAGTTTTGTTTCAGATTAAATACAGCTTTCGTATATGCCTTTCTCGCTCAGACAAACGTTTAGCAATTTATCATCGGAATGTGGTCGAAAAGTCATTAAGACCTTCATTTGAAGTGACGCCGCTGATCAACAAATTTTAGTAAAACTCGTCGGCATCAAACTCGGTGACAACTGGATACACTTTTCCGGAGCTGTTAACAGTGGATATTCAGGAGCGGTAGAAGCTGACTAGCGAATTTATAGAATTTCTTTTCGCACAGGAGCTAAAATTTTTATGTCTATTGTAGCTGCAGGCAGCGTGATGGACAGAAACGTAAAATACGGGATTGGTTTCCTGCATGTCGCCACGTGCAACGAAAACGGGTACAACTAGAAATTCAAAAGACGCAACGCCTTGTAATAAGATCACGCTGCCTTGCAAAGTTGAGAAGAGTACTATACTATATGTTTTTCATGCATTTATGCCAAGAACAGAGAGAACAAACAAATTACATATGAATTAAATTTAAAATCTTTCATTCAAAATATTTTTGCATTCTAGAGCCAGGTGGCGAATATAGGGGAGTTCGTGCAACGACGGCCAACTCTACCTTTAAACCAAAACAGATTTTGATAACACACCTTGTGTAACATTTTCACTAACACACGTTTCAAAAAAAAAACATTCTAATATTCTTCTTGTATGTGTTCTCCTTGACTTGTTCCTCACTTTTGAACTACACCAGATGGGAAATGCATCATTTTCCACTATACCTAAGAAGGATCTGCCTTAGCGAATTTTGACTAAGGCAAGGTGACGCATTTCCTTTTAGAAAGGATTTCAATAGAACATAATCGAAGAGAAGTGAATACAAAAGACTTCTGCTCCAATCCCTAACCCCCTTCCCCTCTCTCTCTCTCTCTCTCCCTCTGGATATTTCGTGAGAGTAGCTCTCATTGTGCAGAACACTACAGTTAGTTCATTGCAAGTGACAATGGAATCTTGAAACAAAACTGCTAAAAGAAAATATTCCTGACAGCTGTATCAATAGTCACAGTATTAAACTAAGTAACATACTAACTTCATTTGACAGTGTCTGTCTGAAGAGATGACAGTAGCTTAACTGCTCAAGAAATACCATCTATTAACTTGTCACCTTCCTTTCAGATTCACACCTCAAATTTCCCTTCAAATTTTACAATACCCTATACACCTTGTTCATCCCGTAGTCTTAAGCACATCTGATAAACTAATGTTGTGACTAATTATTGCTACCGTCAAGTAGGGAAAACAGTTCTGAAGAAAACTGACAAGAAACTTTGCCATAACACATAATATGTAACTAAGAAATTAACAACCCCTAAATAAAAAAAGTACAATGCTGCTGTGACTTTATGATCTCTCGTATCAGCATTTAACGCTATCTGCCTTGAAAAGCACTCGTCGACAGTCACTCATTTGCCAGCTACTAGTACAGATTTTTAAAAAGTATATGCACGACTGATCAAGATTTTCCTTTTAATGGAGTCCATTATTCATTACGGTGATCACATATTCCCTCCATGAAAGCCTTATCTGATAAATGATTTATATTCTTTGGATCAGACGAGACCAGATATCTCAGCATTTCGGATTCCAGGGGGCCGATTGTCCATCCCCTGGATGATACTAGCTCTTTGTTTCAGTGTGTTGTCTTATGAAGCTGCCAATTTAAAAGAATGTGTAGGATCGGACATATGAGTATAGAGCGCCGGTGGAATGATACTGACAGAATAAAGCGAAATACTAGAAGAGACACTTGTCCTAGTGCCACTTTTTCCACCATAGATCCTACATGGAATGTCCAGAGATCGAACACCAGTGTCCTATAAGATGACAAGGCAGCGACTAACCGTCGGAGTCATGGCACGAACTAACCGGATAAGAGATAAATCGATATGGGACAAGGTTGGAATAATAATTGACAGCCGGAACCCAAAGCACTTCGTCCACGACGTATCCCATATAGACTGTCCTGGAATTTAACCCTGGCCTGCGCGGTGAGCTGCTGTGACTAACAGTCGTATGAACAATCCATAAAATAATTTCGTGACGTAATTCTGTACATAAATTTTGAAACAACTCGTTCTATACACGTTCACAATATTATCTACCTATCTATAAATGTTTAACACATATCAAAGTTAAAAAAATCTTATATTATCTTTGGATGGAGTTCTCCAGATAAATTCAATACGCGTTTCTTATTATAATTAATACATACAAATCACTACAAATTCGTCACGTTTATGACGAATCTGTCATATATTAAGAGGCATAAAACCAAGTACAAAGTAATTTGGCTATTACTGAACGATGTACTGTTTCAACGAGCTGATTTCAAAAGATACTGATATGCAAATTAATTCTCCAGTCTCCTTTAACAAACTAGAGAAAACGCAGAAAAATATCTTATAAATATGCAACTCTGCTGTCATTATATAACACACACAGGAAAAATGCTAAATTGATCATCAGAAGTTTTAAAACGTTTAAAATAAGACATGACATGCCGAGTGTATCTGTTACTGTACCAAAACTGGACAAATATTTAAGTGTCTTTACACATAAAATGGCCTACTGTAAACCTCATTTGTTGTTACGACTCAGACTACACTATCAAACACATATAAATTAAAATCTCTCTGAAAAGAAACTTTAATTTAGGGGAAGGTAACAAGTACTTGAGGGTACAACGGTTCCCATTTAAGTATAAAACTTGAGACTTTGGATTATTTAACAACCAATACAAAAATATTACATTTCTGGGACATGACGCCTCTTTGTTTTGTAGATACCGTTCAACGTTCCGGTACAAACTGCTTTATTTATGTTTATCGTGAAATGTCCCTTCTACTATAAACAGAGAAGAAGCATGCCTATCTAAATGGTTGGTAACTATCTAAACAGTTGTAGGCTGCTACATCCCACACGAAAATTAAACTTAGTAAGCAGAAACAGAGTGAAAACTGCAAGAAAAATTACGACTTTCTTGCAAGAATTCCGCTTAAACTTCCATCTTCTTTGTCTACCATTTTGTATCCTACTATATTTTTAGAACTTAATTCTACACGAAGAAACATTCCCGTCACAAATGGTAGGTGCTCCATAAAAATAGTGTCCAACATCCAAATGTGTTTTGCCCATCAACTTTCTTTTATGTTTACATTCCTTGTTTTTGGTCTCCCTTTCCAACGTTTCTCAGTTGTTATTTACCTAGCTGTCTTTGGTCAACCATGTGATTCTATTTTCCTTATTTCCATCTAAAACAATACTTTATTTTCTATTGTGTGCAGTGCATTTTATTCCACAAATGTTCTCTGTTTCATAGAAATATATATATATATATATTCTACTAATAACTCGGTAGTTTGAATTAGTTCAAACAATTGAGATGAAAATTAAACACGGGTAATATTTTGGATTAGAATTCGTATTTCCTTACAATACGGCAAAATTGACACCATATCACGCATACAAGTTCTTTGTGCACGCCAGTGAAAGAAATGCAGACGACAGGCAAGCTCTTCGACTGGGTAAAATTTGAGGTCGCTTTTTATCGTAAGTGTAAAGCCAAATTTACTGAACGCAACTGAAGAGAAACGGTTACAATCACGTGAGGATGTTGCTCATTGGGTTAAATCGGCTTCACCGATTGAAGTGCGTATAGTAATTGTTTCCCGGTGTTTCTGCAAACGTCGCAGTTAGCGTTTTATTACTACAAAGTTAGTCAAAACCCTGGAAAATGTTCAGTTCCCGTTTGCTTCCCAACCCCAAAGCCGAACCAACCCACTTTCTAAAGTTTATCTACTAGGTGTGTTGTGCGTTTGAAAAATTAATTGTACACTGAAACCTCATTGTGATTAAATACATAAAATGAGTCCCACTGCTAACTTGGTTACAACGAACCGACAAGCGAGAGGAACACAAGTGGCCTCAATGAAGGGTTAAAAAGGAAGTGTTGGAAAAATTTCAGAAATGGTGGTGGGTTTATGGTATGTACTGGTATCTGTAAAAATTTTCATTACACCTAAATTGGACATTATTATTATTATTATTATTATTATTATTATTATGTAACATCACACCGATATGTTGCAGTATACACGAGAAAAGGTCGAAATTTTCGTGGTGTGTGAATGAGTGAGCGAGAAAGAGCATATCAAAGAAATTAATGAAAAAGGCCGCTACCACAAACGATCCAACCTAAATTTCGAAACTTGTAGATTCCTAAAAATAAATAAGTAAGAGGAACACAGGACGACCTGGAAGTAAATGGATTTGTCACTTTCGAAACTCATACGAGATTTCCGCATTACTCCATGGAAATGGTAATGATTATAGTAATAGACAAAAAGAATAAAGCGTTGATAAAATATTTAAAACCAAGAATGCCATTACTTCGAAAGAAATAATCACAAAGATGTTTCGGCGCAGTCACAATGTGACTGCGCCGAAATATGTCGGAGCTGTTTTAATGTTAATTTTAATGTAAATTTTAAAATTGTTTTTAAGACAATTCACTTGTGCATCAGTTGGTCGTTCTAAGCGTTTGGGATTACTTTAATGTGTTCTAAGAATTCGAGTAAAATAAAGAATGTTGCGTGCAATTACATTAGTATTCCCAGATCTTATTCTTGAAATTAATTCCCCATCACAAATATCGAAAGACACGCAGCCCGTTATCAGCCTATAGCTTGCTATGCTTATTTGTAGACCAAAAATTTTAGGACATAAGTATGTTCTATTCACGACGACGCTCTTACATTGCACATTTCCCAGTACGACGTTTCCCAACACATTCTGACTCACTTTTCCGTTAATGTCTACTCCCACCAGATCCTGCATGTTTATTTACTGTACGTGTCTTAGAATACGTAGAATTCGACAAAGTCTTAATCTCTTGAGTACGCTTTGTCTTCTTACTCCATTTACTTCACTATACATCGCACATGAAAAAGAGTCACGGTTTATATTGAAGCTGAAGTTGTCCACTCCGAACTTTAATGCGAATTGAACTACTTCTTAGCTGACGTCTTCTCTATTTCAGGACGTTGCGCAGACCTCAACCACGTAGCTGAGTAATCCTAAAATCTCTCATCCAGTCAATTAGGCCTATTTGTAGATCATTTTTGAACTTGAAACATCGATAGTTCAATACGTGTTGAGAGACAAATATGCCATTTTCAATCTAAAGTTGTCTCCACAAGTACGGATACAAAGTGACGACAGACCTGTATATACTTCTAGGTGGTAAGAGACGAGACTACTTGTATACTTGTATTTTAACACTTATTTCTTGCTGTCTTACAGCAATTAGTGCTCTCTGTCGCAAAGCACAGAATGCTCTTTCATGACGAAGTCTTTCTTTTAACGATGTGCTATTACAGAATAAGAGTAAAGATGGAAGAGACGGAAAGTTAAGTACTGAAGTGTGTAGGATGTAGGAGACGAACATCGTTTGTTAAGGACAAGAAACTGAAAGACACTGAAAACGAAACAAAAAATATATATATATTAGTTACGTTCACGTTACGTGCTTTCTTGAAACGTTTCTAAACATACACGTATGGGTAGTTCTGAGAAAACTAAGAATTTTAAATTTACTAAAATCATGAAATTTTTATTTCATTCTAAGAGTATAACACGTTATTAATACACGCATGTACATGTAAAATACCTATATTCCTAATCTATATTACACCAAGTGAACGAAACCTCGTTCATGATGGAGAGAATGGCGCTAGAATGATCACATTTTCTGCCTACTGGTGTCTCTAGTGGCTTCTGCAAACAAGCCCAAATAGCTTGTCATTAGCGAAGTTTATAACTGTGCACATCATTGTGAAAAGAAGGGTTAGAGTACTGAAGGAAAATAAGCCAAAGTAAACTTTGTTGTGGCGGTTATAGAGCGGAATCATTGCGTCTTCCATCTGTTACTTCATTATAGTTGCAACTTCCCCACATTCATATATCTCAGGCAAAATGTCAGGTTCTTGCACTTCACAGAAAATACATGTCGAAAATCATGAAGCGCAGATCCATAAATGTGAGCAATGTATCGACCACTGTACCAATGTTAGTGTCATAAGCAGACATATATAATAATCAGTTTCACACATGGGTAGGTTCACAATCTGTAATTCACACCCGAGTACATAACAGTTATCAAAATACTGCTATGACATGAGTGTATACCGATATCTCATTCAGAGATGTGTACCATCTTTAGATATGACACGCTAAAGCTATCTATACTGCCTTTATGTATAACAGCAAGTAATTATGTATACAAACAGCAGATGATAGCAGTGGACCTTATTCGTGAGTCAAAACTGCAATGTCCTGAAAGCGTCTTCATTTTAGCAGGATGCACACTGTCTGTTGCGCACAGTAAATTCTAAGTCACTGCGGTCAGGTACTTTGACCGTTTGCTTTTAGAGATTTAACGTTGAAAATTCAAGGGACTGCTAGACTTAGCTGTCGGCGTACATAACATCTTCCTTGCAGGTTTCTCTAATTCTCCCTCCGCTGTCCTCCGTCTTTGAGAGTGATCATAACCGATAATTATACTACAGAAGATCTCTAATCGTTTCTGCGATAACAAGAGTTGGTTTTCAACTTCTTGGCGTAACACAACACCCGGCTATTATTTTACGCCATAGTCATCCTCCTGAAAAAGCTGGCGTAAATAAAACACGATATTCCCATCATAAATAAAGGGTTAGCGTAAAAGAGCGCAGCCAGCCAAAAGACGCTAAATGCACATTATTGAGCGCAAATTAAAAATTGTTCTAAATTGGTAAATGTCGTTAAAGCAAAAATGCATAAAACGAATAGGCGTAAAACAAGGGCTGGTTTTAATCACTATGAGGCTCTAATGAAAGAAATAACTTAACACCTTATATTTTGTTTGCCGGATTACGACACCTTGCATACACTTCTACACTGAAGATGAAAGAAGCAAGTTCCGTTAAAAAGTTTGTAACCACTTACGTAGCATAGCCAAGAAGACAAGAGTACAAATGTTTTTGACGCGACTGTAATAACAAATAAACAATTTTTTTTAAAATTTAATACGCCCTTTACTGCCAGGAAATCAGAACAAAGAACGGCCGTTTCATTAGTATGATATACGTGCCAACGACTGTTTTGAGCTCAGCATTCCTACAATGGCATATATTTTTGAGCCTTTCGTAAGGTCTTTATATTCAAAGGATAACATACAAAAAAAATCAAATCAATGTTCTTAGTGACATGGCAACACTGATAGCTTTGTTTACGTGTACCACGGCAGCGGAAATATTTAGCGTAACTTTCATGTACGACGGCAAATAATGTGTCTATTTCAGTACTTCCAAACACGAATTCCCGTTTGTTCTAGCAATATACGAGACAATCACTTTCAAAAATGTTTACCAGGAACAAAAATATTTATTTCCTTACAATTTATGGGTTTCAGAATGACGTACATAGAAATATGCAGTTTATTCTTCCTGCCTAGACGTTTATTATTACCAATATATTAATTTAATTTCTTTGAAAAACTTATTACTTAAACGCGTGCTACACGTCAAGTTCGTCGGCCATAACATCAAACTTGGCACTGTCCGATATTTCCACCAGAGTGTACAGGTGTGTGTACCACGTCACACATAATTCGCCCCAAACGTTTTATTAATTTTCTCCATCTATCTGTAAGTAACAAAAAAATCCGTAGTCCTCCATGTTGTTATTTACTCGTACATTCACAAAATGTGCATTGATAAATTTCACATAATTTCTCATAATTTTACATAATTATAAATTTTTCTGTACAAAAAATAATGCTTGTCAATTTGACTTTAACGTCACAAGTGAGCGCCTTTCTTTAAATTAATCCTGGGCCTTCGATCTTCTGGGTTTTCAAGTAGAGTGACAGCTTGACCCTTGATGATTGTACACGCAGACTGTACAGTTACGGTGGTAACCAGCTTCTAACCTACGTCACGTGACTATACCGCTGCGAAAGTAGGAAATCATTATTATTATTATTATTATTATTATTAATTATAAAAGTAATAGGGAAGGCTGGTTTGGTGTTACCGTCTATGGCATGAGACTACATAAATTTCCTTAAAAATCGAGCATACAGATGAACAGTCAAAAGTGACAGAGATTTTGGCACATGCAAAATGTATGGTCAACTCATAGAAAAGATAAGTGGCTCAAAATATAATATTACTATTAGTGTAGTTAAGTACAATGCAAATATTTCGTTACAGGACTCTCACTAGACAGTTTCGATGAAAAATTCCCAAAAGCTACAAATACTCCTATCCCATTGTTCCCCTCCAGTTCTGTAGTTCGGAATACAGCGCACGAAGTATACAGGAACAGTAGTATTTTCACATTTACCTTAAACAACAGTAAATGTCAGCATGTATTTTCAGCGAACAAGTTATGTTCTATTGACCGTAGCTGAACACAATGCTGGGTCCTTCTTTATCTCCATTACACGATTCTATACGGCTGACAGGTTTGTTTAGGTAAGCATAGTTATTCTCTCCAACCTTCGTGTAACAAAGAAGCCCACAAATTTTAGGGTCAGATTACTTCCAGCTTGTAAACTTCAAAAAGTAACTTTTCCGAACACAATTTGCAGTAAAACTTTTAATACGTAATAACAGCAAAACGATATTCTCATTACGGGTCCATAATTCTGGACAATTTGTATTTATTTCTTGGTGGGTAAACCCGAAAAGAAGTGACTCCTCGCCAAACCTAGCAATAGATGGGAGGAAAATATTATAAAGGATCTTCAAAAAATGTGTGAAATGTGGGTTAAATTCATCTGTCTTGAATAAGGCTCATTTCAGGAACTTGTAAGAAGGGTTTTCATGGTATTTATTGAAAAACTGAGAAAACCACGACTTCTCCATGAGGAGGTCATAAAATTATGTGTTTATTATTCTTGTAAATATTTTAAAGGTACAGAGATCAGTATTGCTTTAAATCCATTGACACATTTTGTATGGTGCTTATATTGGATAGCAACTCATCAAAAAGACTATAGCCTACATAATACACAACAAAGAATGGAGAGCAGGTGAATGGACGAACAAATGTGGGGCCGTGTTTATGTAAATATTTCACACGTCTGTACAAAAAACATGTGAAAGGAACACAGAAAATCATAAGAAAACGTCTTAAGTATATAAGATAGAGATGACGATCTAAACAAAAAGTAATTTTAAAAAATATTAAAGAATTGGCCTCAAACATGGAAAATGTCAGGGACAGGGCCAATGTGTAATAGTTACAGGACATTCATTAAAATTCCATTTAAAATTTAAGCTCATATAGCTTGTAGTCTATGTATAATCCCACGCCTCGCTACAACTATATATTAAACTGCATTACTATGTTAATCTGTTTTCAAACAGATAATGGATCGCAGTACCCACTATATCATCCACTAGCTTCGTTATGTAGGGAGGAAGGGGAACCAGCTGCAAGGAAACAGTCTCAGTTGAGCGGTAGGGAAGCTTGCTAAGTAAATCTACCACTTACAGGATTACACAATTATTTCTTATTATTCTCCGCTGTGCTTGCGTAACAACCCCCATGGTACAGAGACCACTTTCAAATGTTCGTAATTTTTCAGCTGGACAAGACACTCCTTGCCTTCAAGGGGATCCGACAATTCAAACACATTCATAACAACTAATCGACAGGTAGTTCTAGTATCATATGGACAGAACTCAATACATTATTATTAGCATCGCAGTACTTGTACATATTGTGAGTCCAATGACTCCAGTTCACACAACTCACAAAATATTTCTGATCCACTTTGATCTTATCCTCCCATCTACAACTAGGTCTCCCAAGTAGTCGCTTTTCTTCGGGGTTTCCGACCAAATATTTGTGTAAAGCTCTTACAGCTCCCGTGTATGCTACATGTTTCTTTCATTTCATCTTCGAATCGATTACCGTAATAATGCTTCGTCAATTATAAAACTAAAAGCTTTTCATTAAGGAATTTCTCCATCCTCTCTTATTGACTGTATCTTACAGTATATTTACACAAAATTGATCGAACTGCTTCATTCAACGCAAAAAAATGAATATGTCGGGGGAACTGGACGAGTAACTCCAAATATTCTTAACTTCTGCCTAAACAAAGGCGCATAGGTACTTTCCGCCACGGCCGCTTTCATCGGCGAAACAAACTCTTACTCATTTGCGAGAAGGCTGGCTGGGTCCCAGAGCCGGTGTGAAAGACGGGGGCCAGAGTAAGATCCACACCTATTCCAGGAACCGAATTCTAATTTCTTGGCCTTCCAACCTGCAACCTAGTCACTATATTCATGCTACACAGCTTCGTATAGACAGAAACAAAGGTACCTGAGTGGGAGTGACAAATCAAAGGGATTCCGATGCTAATGGATGTGCAGGTATTCTATTGATCTTGGCCGTAGAGACTGTGTGTTATATCCTAAATAACTCAACACAACTTCTACGAATTAATTATGATGCCAAAATCCTTAAACTTATTTTTTTGTATATATAAGGTGCAACAGTACGACAACATGACTTTTTCTTTTAATAAGCATGCACTGAGTGTGTTCCAGAACACAATACTGAACAATACATTTGTAAACGGGAGAATAAAGGTGGGATGACTCTGACGAAACTGATGACAGGCATGGGAAATGTGAGAAATTCTTAAATTTTTTAGAAAACTTAAGCGTTACATGGGAGACGTAAGCGTAAATGGATCATATTATATCTAAAAAATAGACGAGGTCATAAGAACTGGAGTCAAACAACGTAGCGTAAGGGTAATTGTGGTTTCTTATGAACAGTAATTCGTAGGGTGTCATGACAGTCAGCTGACAGACTGTCAGTTACTGAAGTGGGGTTTTCTTTGCGAAATATTAGGTTCGCAATGAGACGTTATTAAAGACTCGAGTCCTTTGAGATACTACGCCATGTTCACTGGTAAATACGTAATTACTGACTACTCGAAGGAAAGTAGCGCTTTTCTCTCCAGAGACTTTGAGTCGCAGGAGGAATAACGATCTTTCAAAACCGTCGACCACCAGTTACCAGGCAACACCATCCAACAACCCAGAAGATTTGAATCTTCAGGAATGTCCAGTGGACGTGTCATTTTCACAGTACTATTTCCCTTTAAAGAACGTAAGACTACAAAAGTCACTAAATTTACCACAACATAATATCCGGTAAGGAAATTAAACAGAAATTTAGGAAGGTATTTTTTAATTTATATACTAAATTAGAGGGTAGTGAAGTGTAGTTGGGTGAAGTTTAAATGAGAGGAAGTGAAGTGTCGACAAGTGTAGTGAAGTGGAGTGAAGTGTAGTTGGGTAAAGTGTAGTGAAGTTCTTAGTAACAAGGCTTCTAACATTATTAGAAGATATAAAGGTCATATGAAGTTTGCTGCTTATATGGCTTTTTCATTTATCACATTCTTTCATGTTCTTTTGTTTCCATTTTTTAATCATTGTATGTATGTATGTATGATTTGTTTGCTTTTATTTAATTTTTTAAATTATGTATTTTTATTTTTATGTTTATATATTTTTATTTTTACGTTTACTTATTTTTATTGTTATGTATGTACTGTTCGGTATATTCTGTTTCCATTGTGTTGTTTTATGTATTGTATGTGTGTAAATGCTTACTGTACTACTGCCACCGGGTGTCAACCCAATTGCAGTTAACAAATATATCATACGTAATATCATATCACACTTTGATTTACTCGTCTTCTGCTTACAGTTCGTATTCCAGAAAAGTATGTATTGCCCAAACTGGCATATACCTGTATAAGCAAGGAATTTGCCGCTTAGGAATATTGGCACATGAAGGATAAGTTGTTCATTCCACTACATGAACAATAAACATGGTTTCCATGTTCCCATCTAAGCCCTCTTAGCACTATCACGTAATCCGATTTCCACACGAAAAGCAGTGTGTGGTAGTATCGATCTTGTGACAGCTTATACCAGGTGAAGTAGCAAGTCATAACTCAAATTCCATTTAAAACCATTAATTAGCCGTTGGGTTATTGTATACATTCAATCCAATCAATTAAATTGGTATTTACTGGTTACAAAACAAACCACATTTCAGACCGCAGTTAGTTACGGCTGTAAGACAAAGGATACGCTTCTAATCACTTAACAGATTTGTTAATCTTTCCATTTATCGTAATTAACACAGCATCAACCAGAAAACCTCAAATGAAATTACTGAAGTGATGTAGTTCCCAGACGAATTATTGTTCTTCACAAACGTAAATGTGTATTGTAATCATACTTAATTATTTGTTTTATTTAAGGTCGTTGAGTTTCCCAGTTCATATAGCACCGAAAAGTGATATGATATTAATAATAAATTTCGGAGGGGTATGTAGAACTAAGTAATAGTGGCCTTATTTGAGATACTGGCCCGCAATTTGTCTGGAAGCCCTGAGAACAGGTTTTATCCGAACCTCTATTTAAACCGGGCCTTCCAAATTTTGTACTTTTACGTTAATGAAAAAGTATAAATAACTTGAGAGAAAGAGAATAATTTATTTATTATTTACAATACGTGGGACTATATAGAGTCAACATGTACGCTGATAAGCGTATTTATGTACACAAATACGTATATACATATGTGTATATATTTATTATGCACTACAAGTAGAGAGTTTAACATATACAAGAAAGAGTGGAGAGAACACAGCGGAACCAAATCAAGGATTTCGAAGGAGTATAAATTATTGTGTTTACTAATGTAACAGTGTATATATATATATATATATATATATATATATATATATATAT
>Ga0209629_10001428_pt1 | contig 15099 bp, 13 predicted proteins | sample TergutCu122P5_FD_187286 | JGI IMG/M metagenome (GOLD analysis project Ga0209629, IMG submission 187286) | Cubitermes ugandensis P5 segment gut microbial communities from Kakamega Forest, Kenya - Cu122 P5 (SPAdes) (version 2) | ecosystem: Host-associated > Arthropoda: Insects > Digestive system...
GTATCGACAGACCACCAGGACTCTTATAGAGAGTGACGGTACCATACGCTGCTTGTATACAACTATGTCCTCCTGAAGATGGGCACTTGATGCTCGAAACATGTAGAGGAGAAGAGTATTTTATGAATAAATAATAATCAGTGCATCAAGTTGGTAACTAATATATAGTCACTAGACAGATTGTGATGTTAAGTCCTGTATAAAATATGGTTACCTTTAAATCTAAACCCACAGATAAACTAAGAATTATGTGACTAAGATTCAGTCTTAGTGACTTTGTAACTGATATTGTAGGCCATTAGCCTTCTTCCAATTGAAATACAAACACATTTTTATATCGACATTTATCTCCTGCCTGTTTCTGTTTTCAGGCACTCTGTACAAAATGTGTTCATCCTGCCCTTCGTATTTCAAAATTTGTAGGGCAAATTTTATTTTCTTTCAGACTTTTCAATTGAGAGCCTAATATTAACTGTTACATTATATTTCATCAAATATGGATAACAACAGAATAAAGATGAAGCAACATATTAACAAGCCAGCAAACTCCACAAAGCAGAGTGCTTCCTCACAAGCTGACAGTTCCTCAGCTAGACAAGAAATTCCCCCCCCCCCACAATTTTATGCAACTTGAAGGCTTACTATGGCAGTAATAAGAGACTGTCACTAGTCCATAGCCACAGCCAGATGCATCCAGTCCATAACCTCCCATCCTGTTTATTTAGAATACACTTTGATAATATCCTGCCATCTACACCTTGGTCTATGAAGTGGTCTCTTTCAAACCAAAAACCTGTATGCATTTCTCTCCCATATATGCCCCATGACCTATCAATCTAATCCTCCATCATTTGATCTCCATAATAATGTTTGGAGATGAGTACAAACTGTGGATCTCCTTACTAGCAGTAAAGTACATATTTTCTGCACATTACCTGTTATTGATAAATGTAATAAAGTGTGATTTGAGTGACCTGTTGATAGTATTGTTCAGTTAGCTTCCTAGATCCTGTTTTAATTTTATACTCCTCTTCCAAGTTTGAGTTTCTCTTACAGTTTCACTTATCTGACAACAGAAGGGTTACGGCCATGCTGAAAGTGCAGCATGCAACAAAAGTACATAAGAACACGAATATTTTCCATTGAAGTCCTGTTCTTGTTTCTGTTTCCATGTTAAACTGTTTCCCTTCACTAAAGGTGGTTTAGTAATGTTTATTACACATTACTACCCTGACTGAGGTTTTTCTGGGTTTTTCCTCAGTTGAAAGGCAAATACCAGGACATAACTCACGAAGATGGGGCACAGCCCGCACTCTTCCCAATTAGGCGACAATTTTTATGTGGTTAGTTCATCGTTCATTTTAGTTTTACCATTCTGAGTTCGAATCCCAGAAAGCCTTCCAACCAAAATTGTTAATTGTGTCATTCTGTGTACTGTTTGTGTGTAAATGTGTACTGTACTACTGCCACCGGGTGTCAACCCAACTGCAGTTAACAACTATATGTACTGTGCTACTGCCACTGGGTGTCAACCCAACTGCAGTTAACAATTATATCAAAAGATTCTCGCGACTGTAAACATTTTCTGCTAAAGACAAGATTCTGTTCTGTTTACGTTCAATTTAAGACATGTTACACTGTACTGAATGATCACATGTCATACTTACTGCAGCATTGTGTTCTCTGTTACAGTCTGTCTTCTCGCTGTACATTTACAGCTACCCTTTGTTTGCTATACATACAGGGTGGCACACAAAATGTCATACCATTGATTGTGCACATAACACATTTTTACTATTACAAAAACATTTGACATCTGGTACAGAATTAATCCTAATAGGCTGGAAAACTGTTCCTAATGAAGAACATGTTCAAAGTGAACACAGTTTTGCCTCACAACCTCTTGCAAATGAACCCTTGCATTCATCACAACTTTTCGACACAAGTCTTCAGAAAGCGTGCGGCACAACTTCACTATGTAGCTGCGGTACATTTTCTGGCCTCCATTTTCTGGAGGCCACAAAATGTAGCACAGCTCAGGGCCCACATAGTGAAGTTGTGCCGCGCGCTTTCTGAAGACTTGTGTCGAAAAGTTGTGACGAATGCAAGGGTTCATTTGCAAGAGGTTGTGAGGCAAAACTGTGTTCACAATGAACATGTTCTTCATTAGGAACAATTTTCCAGCCCTTGAGGATTAATTCTGTACCAGATGTCAAATGTTTTTGTAATAATAAAAATGTGTTACGTGCACAATCAATGGTATGACATTTCGTGCGCCACCCTGTATAAGTGAAGTATACTTCCTTCAGCATGTTAGGGTAAGTCAGGCTACACACACACATGTAATTGAACACTTATTTATATTGCACTGTTCAAAGAAATTCAGCACAGAAAAATAATGTTTATCACCCCAAAAATAAAATGTAAAAACGGCATTTCGAAGTTCAGGTTTTACAAGAGCTGCAAAACAAATGATAACAGTATGTGTTTCTCAAAATTTATCTGCTCTGTATGTCATCATGAATGAGCATCTGGGAAGCATTTAGCCACATTCAGACAAAGATGGTTATGACTGGCTGGCTATCAGTCACTAAAGTGTTGGTTTAGTCTGCTGGTACACACTGAGTGCACAACGATCTAGTATCGCACTTTTGAATTCTGAACACGCAACACAAAGAAACAACGGATGGTTAGTACAACCACCTAACTAAAAATGGAAGTAGGAAAGATTCAGGGGCAGGCAATGAAGATGAAATGTCTTCCTTATAGAGAAAGAAGTTGGAGAGATTCAGGAGCAGGTAATAAAGATAAACTCTATTCCTTGTAGAGACAGAAGCAGGAGAGATTCAGGGATAAGTAATAAAGATGAACATAGAGAGAGATGCAGGAGAGATTCAGGGGCAGGAAATGAAGATAAACTCTATTCCTTATAGAGAGGGAAGCAGGAGAGATTCAGGGATAAGTAATAAAGATGAACATAGAGAGAGATGCAGGAGAGATTCAGGGGCAGGAAATGAAGATGAACCATGTTCCTTATAGAGATAGAATTTTATTGCATTCATGGAACTTTACACACTGTCAAACTGCTGTTACAGTCTTGTGCCAGCGGCAGGTGGAGAATTGCGCGTGGTTCAGTTGATGTTCAACACAACTTACACTATGATTTTAGAAGAAAAAATAATATGTTATGAACTGCAGAGTGGTAGAAATGGTGTTCAAATGTTCAACAGGAATATGGCGCAATTATCCACCTCACAGTGCTTCAAGTCCACGTTAGTCTATATTATAATGTGTATTACTGAGGAACGTGCTCCGTACTCCCCAACATTTCTAACAGATGGCTAAAATCTAGGAGTTATATGTACCGCTACATACACAGAAATGTTTAAAAAATAAACAGAAGAACACAAGTCATCATCAGGAATATGTAACAATATGTACATTTAGAACATCATTTGTCTCCTGCCCAGACGAGCCATAGTGCATCTTTGCACAACTCCTCGATAAATATTACTAATCGCAGTTTCTCTCCACTATGAATTTCTACTTACAATGTTTAATTACATCGGACTTCCACATTCTCCCTTGTCCCAAACTAAGACCAGTTAAAACAAAATCTGGTATTGGAGGAAGAGAATGGTTCCATTCCACATCAGTGTGATGCCCCCTCTAACCATAACTCAACTCAGAAATAATTACTGATACCTACCCCATAGTCCTTTTATAAGGTTATAGCCTGAAAATATGTTTCATCTGTAAACAGTGTATTTAAAATGATCTATTCCTGGAAAAGACCACAGTCTGTCAGATGTCATGCTGGTGGTTTAGAAAAGAAATCTGACAGTATTACATTCCCCCCCATGAAGGCATTTTGGTTTTTTCTGAAATCAAATGGCAAGTGGAATGTTCTCTACTTTGTTAACATGAGCAATCGTTCACTCCCCACCCTAAAAACTGTATCCTTGTCAGTCACAACACACACCATCTTGCTTGAGCTGTCTCCAGTGTCTGAAACCAACTACCAGATTGGTCCTTTGAACCCGTCCGTTGTTAGCCACTAGCCCCAGGTTCCCTAGGGAATCTCCAGTGTGCTCTGACGCAACAGACGGGCGTGCCAGCCTTACTGACAAGACAAGAAATGGACTCAATGTAGAGGAGATGAAACCATTACACACTACTCTGACTAGGCTACACTAATACGTCTTGCTGCTTGGTGACAACTATTCAAAATTGAGCACCTGACGTCACTGTATCCGTCCTCTGAGTGTAGGTTATGTACATTCCAATGTGATGTCCTGGCAGTGTACGTGATTAGAATAAGTCGCGATGTATATATATATATATATACACACACACATATATATGTATATATACACAACAATACGCATTAAAAACGATGTCTGGGACTGATATTAGTGCCACTAATGAACTGTTCTCACTCAAACGCACACACATACACACACACAATGCACAGACTAATGCTATGACTAGGGATGGGGGCATTTTGATTGGTGCACACTCAAGACACAGAGAGAGCTGCTGCCTACACGCTGAGCAATTCACAAGTTTTCAGGTTTCTGTCTCTCTCAAAGAGATGGAGGTTTGCGTCCACCATGCTCTCTCGCTCCACCTCCACACAAAACACTATACCACTCCTCATCCATTCTATTAGGCTCCTTACAGATTAATAAAAAACATTTGTATAGTCCTGACAGATGAACTGTCATACTACAGCGCATGGTGCAATGGAAGATAACAATTTTGTAATGTAGGGATTGTCTACAACACTTGAGAACATACACATGGGGAAATGGCCCAGGCCTGGGATCGTTGATCATTTTCACTTCTTTTGTTTGATCTGTCTCTTCTCAATGACAGGACTGGTGCAGGCTGTGCCGCAGGTAGAGGACACAAGCCTTGCCACAGTGCAAGATGAGTTCATACAGTTGCCCTTGTACTCCTGGCACTGCTAGCAGCAGGGGGAGTGGGGCTGACACGGAGAAATTACCGATGTTAAGAGTTTCCCATTGTCAAACAGCGCTGTTCGGAAAGCGTGGTGGAGGGAGCGGGGGTGGGGGCCTGACCGCTGGTACGAGCTCTCGTGAAGAGCGCTCGGAAGCAGCTGAAATGAGAGAAACGACGTCACAAGCTTGCCTCCCTGGGCAGAAAGGAGGAGGACAGTGAGTGACAGACAGACAAACACAACACCAAACACTACAGCATGCAGGGTGGACTCAGGGAGGAGAGCGGCATGTCTTCTCATCTTGTCTTCACTATACTTTAATCGATTATTCCTTCTTTTCAGGCAAGTGCAGAGTGCAATATGCTTTATCTGTCACTGTACCACTCTGTACAGTGCCGGGCAAGTGAAGTATACCACCAGTGCCTTATACATGAGACTGAAAACCTCGTGCTTCAGTGCATGGTGTGTTGAGGAATGAACACACACCCATACCTGGTACCGTGGCGTATGCAGAGTGGCGCCGGGGATTGTATTTACTCATAAACGTCCTTCTTTCAAACGGGCTCGGCACTGGGTACAAAAAGATTTTAAAAAAGTATTTGATGACACGCATCATAACAACAATAAAAAAAACCCTCCTTTCAGACAAAGAACTTGACTGTGACATACACCTTGGTTCAGCAGAGCAGGAAGGAGGGAGGAAGAGATGGGAAAGCATGCAATGGTGGGTTCACACAATATGAAACTCAATAAAAATATATAACTTTAATTTCAGCAAAGATTCACAAGTACAAGAAAATAAACTGAACCAAGTGACTGGGAAGATAGGACAGAAAAGTCCTGCACACAGTATTGCCAAGCTGTTAACATTTCACTTCCATGCTCTCACAGTTTTTTAAACAAAAAAAAAAGATAAACTTAAATGTAAACAACATTACATGACTCATGCAAGCTACAGAAAATTTATGTACACTCTGTCGAACAAAAATCCGTTGGCCTGAAATTTTCTAAGTCCCGAACTGGAAGTGACATGCGGTAAAAGTTGCCATCATAATTCGAGACGTCTTACTTTCCCCATATTTGCGCATTCGTGGCGTTTCTCTGTCTTCCATCCATTACAATCAATCACAACGCATATATATTAACCGAAGACAACACTACATTTGCTTAATTTGAAATTATAACATTAATTAAACTTCATTAACTTTCCCAGGCATGAGGCTAGCTAGCTAGCCTCATGCCTGCGAAAGTTAATGAAGTTTAATTAATGTTTTAATTTCAAATTAAGCAAATGTATTGTTGTCTTCGGTTAAGATATATGCGTTGTGATTGATTGTAATGGATGGAAGAGAGAGAAACGCCATGAATGCGCAAATATGGGGAAAGTAAAATGACTCGAATTATGATGGCAACTTTTACCACACGTCACTTCGGGTTCGGGACTTAGAAAATTTCAGGCCAACGGATTTTTGTTCGACAGAGTGTACATCTCCAGAGCTACAACACACAACAGGTGTGTATGTGACCACAAAGAGTTACTGGCTCTCACTTGTGGTAGCACCACTTCAGCACTTTAGGCCTACACTACTTCCGACATTTTCAATAATGTTCCACAGAAGCTTATCAGAAGGTATATTTAAAACACAAATTCAGGAGTTGAATTTTCAAAATATTCATGCAAAAATCTGCAGGAATGGATTTTATCTGATGTCTGCCAAATACTGCACATGCACTACTCTAGTCTGCTGGCACAGCAACTACAACTCAACAAACTGAACAGAGGTGTTGTGGTGGTGCTGGTAGAGACACACATCGTATTTGGCAGTCAGGTGTTCACAAAATGATTTTAACCGTTTGATATGTGTTTTGTGTCAAGAGTATCTGAAACCCAGTAAGGTAGACACCAATGTAAAACTAGAAAATGGGGCAAGGTGCTTACATGAGTCGGGGTGTGGCTTTTCCTCGGCCACCACTAGCGCTGCACGCTCTGCCGGAGGCATGCGCTGCTCTAACGCATTCACACAGTTTAACATGCTCCTGGAAAAGAGTCAGCATACCTGGTTTGGGTGAGCTATGCAACAACAACACAGCGAGGGGAGAGGACCACCCCCAACACCATAAACTCACAGCAAAACGCAATTATCATCTTTCCTGTTTTTTTTTATTTTGCCTGAAGGAGAATTAGAAAACTATGCTGGGCACACCTGGGTGGAACCCAAGGTAAATCAGATAGTTTTCTGGAGACCGACAACACCCAGCATTACCTGCCAGTTCAAAACAACAATTTACAACCTAAAATCTTCTCATTAATGCTTCTGATCAGATTCCACCATACCACTCACGTCTGTCTCTTTGCTCACTGATGTCTCCTCCATGCTCCTGAAAGCGAACACACTTCAGTTAAGGCTCCTCCTGCGCCTCTCACATAATGATGTCTTCTGCTAAAGGTGGCAAGCCTCAAAGCAGGTTCCCGATTCGTGTATAAAATCTGTCTGCATCCCACGCTGCAATGTGTTGAGTGTGCGCAGACTTCCAGAAGGGAATTAGGACACTCTTGTCATGCTGTGCACGGTGGCGCGTAGCGGGTGTGTCGGCTGGCCTGAAGACTGTCATAGTGCAACGGGCAGCCAGCTTTCCCCATGCATACGTTTCTCAAGCGATATGTTACATGTGCCAACAGATTTTACATCCAACCGGAATCCTGCCTTCAGGCAAGTCGAGGTGGAGCGACAAGAACATGTTACATCCAAAACAGAAAATATACTTGTGTTCAGGGAGATGGGGAAGAAAATATTCTAAAAACATCTGTAGACAGGCTCTGGAAAAGAAATCTGCTTGAACAAAACCATTAAAACTGTGATGATTCTCAGCAAGCCCTGTGCTCTGTGGAGTTGTGTCTCAAACACTGGAACGTGTTGCTGACTAACACAAGCATGCTGCCCAACACAACTCCACAGTACATTTGCTGAGAGTAATATGGACACAAGAAACACAAATGAATATAGTCTGTGACCTGTCACCTCTATCTTTCCTGTACTAGTGTTATGAATCTGTAAACATCTGCAAACTGATTTAGTGACAGTAAGAGGCATCTAAATGAAAATAAAGTGCTTTTGTGTTTATATCTGAAGATGTGTGATACAAGTCTAATTTATAGTAGGACAATCCAAATTAATCAATTCCAGACAAAACACATTTACTTTTAGGTCTATTTACGTGTTTATATAGAAGCAGTTGGTGTTTTGGCTGTGACAGAAGTTTCGCTCCAAAGACTGGCCCACCACAGACACAAATTAAATAGGAACATGTACTCAAGAAGGGAAGAAACAAAACAAACATGGGACAGTCTAAGAGCTGGAAGCATGCATACACATTCAAAGCCTTGCCACCAGCGGGGACTAAGGATAAAGAGAAAGGTACTTAAATGAAAGACAGAAGAATGTCATGCGAGGTTCAGCAGCATGCAGCAAGAGTCAAGCTACTCACCCATACAACCTACTGTCGCGCAGACTGCCCCTTGAACCACAGTAAAGAGAGAAGTTAATTAACAATACAGTACACCTTGTATAGACATAGCTCCTCTCACTGAGATATTTATACTGTGAGTCATGACACTGTGTTAAGCTATCTTCAGTATGGCACACAGAAATGTGTTGAGGTATCTCTATTGCACATCACACAATTGTGTTGAGATATCCTTGCAGAGCACATAATTGTGTTCAGATATACCCACTGCAGGGCACACAATTGTGTGGAGATATTTCTACTTCATGGAACACAACTATGTTGAAATGCCTTTAATGCACAGCACACAGTTGTGTTGTGATACTTTTACTGCAAGGTACACAACTGTGTTCAGATAACTCTACAGCAGGCAAATTGTGTTAAGACATCTTTACTGTAGGACACACAACTGTATTGAAATGCTTTCACTGCAGAGTACACAGTTGTGTTGAGATATCTTTACTGTAGGGCACACAACTGTGTTGAAATGTCTATAGTTCAGGGCACAAAATTGTGTTGGAATGTCTTTAATGCAGGGCACATAGTTGTGTTAAGATACATTTACTACACAGTACACAACTTTGTTGAGATATCTTTACTTCAGGGCACACAAGTGCATTGAAATGCCTTCATTGCAGAGTACACAGCTGTGTTGAGATATCTTTACTTCAGGGCACACAATTGCTTTGAGATATCTTTACTTGAGGGCATACAACTGCACTGAAATGCCTTCACTGCAGAGTACACAGCTGTGTTGAGATATCTTTACTTCAGGGCACACAATTGCTTTGAGATATTTTTGTGCAGGGCAAACAACTGTGTTGAGATATCTTTACTTCAGGGCACACAACTGCTTTGAGATATCTTTAGTGCAGGGCAAACAACTGTGTTGAGATATCTTTACTTCAGGGCACACAATTGCTTTGAGATATCTTTACTTCAGGGCAAACTATTGCTTTGAGATATCTTTAGTGCATGGCACACAATTGCTTTGAGATATCTTTACTTCAGGGCACACAATTGCTTTGAGATATCTTTAGTGCAGGGCAAACAATTGCTTTGAGATATCTTTACTTCAGGGCACACAATTGCTTTGTGATATCTTTACTTCAGGGCACACAGTTGCTTTGAGATATCTTTACTTCAGGGCACACAATTGCTTTGAGATATCTATAGAGCAGGGCAAACAACTGTGTTGAGATATCTTTACTTCAGGGCACACAATTGCTTTGAGATATCTTTAGAGCAGGGCAAACAACTGTGTTGAGATATCTTTACCTCTGGGCACACAATTACTTGAGATATCTTTAGTGCGGGGCAAACAACTTTGTTGAGATATCTTTACCTCTGGGCACACAATTACTTTGAGATATCTTTAGTGCGGGGCAAACAACTTTGTTGAGATATCTTTACCTCAGGGTACACAATTGCTTTGAGATATCTTTAGTGCAGGGCAAACAATTGTGTTGAGATATCTTTACTTCAGGGCACACAATTGCTTTGAGATATCTTTAGTGCAGGGCAAACAACTGTGTTGAGATATCTTCATCACAGGACACATAACTGTGTTGATGTCTCTACTGTGTGACACACAGTTATACTGAGATAGCTTTGTGCAGCACACAGTTGTTTTATCATCTTGTACACAGCACACATTGCTGTGCTGAGATATCTTTATTACAGGCAATACAATTGTATTGGAGGTCTCTACTGCATGATACACAGCTGTATTATCACCTCTCTGCAAGCAAACATTGTTGTCTTCAAACATCTTCACAGTGGGACACACAACTATGTTTGTACCTCCACTGCGGGACTTGCAGCTGTGTAAAGATATTTTAAATGGGTCAAACTTGTAATGGAAGCAGGCTCTGTGTTGAGAAATCTCTACTGAAAATATGCACCTTTGTTGAGATGCACACAACTGTGATGAGATATCTCTACTATAAATACCACACAAATAACGAGCACTGAAATATATACTATATGTTACATGTGTACAAAGTTTGATTCTGCATCCATATCAGATATGTACAGTCAGAAGTTCTGTTTTATTGACAACTGGGAACACGTCCTTTAAGTCATTCTGATACTCCGTAAATGGCAGAAATGCGTTAGAAAATGTGATTATTATTATTATTATTATTATTATTACCTGGGATGTGGGGTGGAAGATTATATCAGAGGGGAAGAAGGATGAATTCTGCCATTCTTCAAGACAGAATCATGCTAGTATCTCTTCTACCAGGTGTTATATACCAGAAGAATGTAACTTCTATCATCACTGCACATCCCACACTGTACAAAATTCTACACACCTTGCTCCAGCTATCCCGAACACCAGTACAACACCTCACATGCAATGCATGAACCAATGAAATTTCAGGTTTCCATGGTGGTGAAAATTAAGATAAATATATTTGTTTGGTAGGGGTGTTGCAGCATGTAATTCTTCAGACAGAAACCAGTGTTCTGGAGGAGCATGCTGCCTCCACATTCAGTGTAACAGTGAACAGAGTTGAGCAAGGGGCAAGTTACACCTGGAAAGTACAGGAACAAGGTCACAGCTGACAGTTGCGCTGCCCTTCCAGACAGAAATAAGTTTCAGCAAGACAGAGATATTAGCACAGTACCTGCACTGGCTTTAGAGCATGTTCTGAATCTCATGATGATCAAAACAACAAGGATGAGACATGTGGGACATGTACCAAACACGTGAGAAATGAAAAAGGCACATGAAAATTGGGATGAAGAACCTGAAGGGAAACTACCATATGTAAGAAACAGGTGTAGATGGAAGGATAATACTAAAATGGATAATAAAGAAATAAGGTGGAAGAGGGCAGACTGGATCCATTTGGCTAAGAATAGAGTCCAGTGGTGCTCAAGTGAGTCCAAAATAATAAAATTTTGACTTCTGTATGAAGCAGGGAGTATTTTGATTATCTATCATGTTTCTCTCTGTCACACATGACAACCAGCCCCCCACTCCACATCCTCATACAGTTGGTCCAACAGGCTATCAAAAAATGGGCCATATCATGCAACAATGAATGTTGGCTCACGCTGTTTGTCGTCATGGTTCACACCAGCATGCAATATTTTATATATACTTCAAACACTGATTCTTTTTCTATTTATGTGGGTTATGTAACAATGCTGTCTGCATCACAAGTGAAGGTACTAACCCTACATGCAATACAGTGACTGAGAAATATCATGAAACCCTGTCACTTCGAATATCCAGTGTCCTATCTTTAAGTGGTTCATCCCTGTTGTGTGTGATTACAATATCAAATATCAAAATGATATAAGGTGGGTGAGTCAAAACACAACATATTAGAGATATACCACACCATCCTCCCCATTCCCACACGTTCTGCACATAATAGAGCAACACTATACCCCTACTAGGCAGTGTATACATCTACACTCTTAACAAGTTTTTTATATCTTCTGTATATTTTGTATTTTTACATTTATTTTACATTTATATTATATTATATATTTTATTTTATGTATACTCACAACCTCACTAAGACAAACGAGATCTCGTTCAACACTCACCTCCTAGTCATAGCATACTATGTATATATGTATTCTGTAACATTGTAATTTTTTCCTTTTTAGTCCACCATGTCAGACCTGATGATGGCCTTATAGAAAAAAGCCGAAACATGTTGTCTATCTTTTGACACCTTACACCGTAATAAAGTGTTGTGTTTTGACTCACCCACCTGATATCATTTTGATATTTGATATAGCAATGTTGTTCAATGTGTAAGGTGTGTTTAATACCTAGATGTACCCGATGTTCGCGGACTGGCCCAACCGCGTATTTAACACCAGAGAGTGGACGATGTACAATACAATACAATACAATACAACACAATCGCTGCGTAATAAGTTTATTCCGTAACAGACCTCCAGACGGTCCCAGTGGCCGCGCGTTCTAAGGCGTGGGTTTGCTGCCGCTCGCCTGCTGAGATTGTGGGTTCGAATCCCATCAGGGGCGTGGACGTTTTTCTTTTGTGAGTGATGTCAGGTAGAGGTCTCTGCGACGAGCTGATCGCTGGTCCAGAGGAGTTCTACCAACTGTGGTGCGTCGTTGTGTGTGATCTAGAAATCTCGTGAATGAGGAGGCCCTGGCCCACTGGGGGGTTTCGCGCCAAAAACAAACGGACAAACCTCCAGACAACAGTTCAGTAAGGTGGTCTGAGAGACAGAGAGCATGTTACATTCTGCAAAATTACCAATTAAATAAATGACTGTATGAAGTCCTCACTACGGTGACCGTGAAAATTACCGTGTTTTTTTTTGACTGCGACGTCTGCAGTTTGGTACAGATACTAACGTTTCGGAGGAACTCGTTGCCTCCAACTTCAGGGTACTTCATCCCCAACCTTTTAATAAAATGCTAATATCATTTCTCAAGATCAGAAACATTCCTACACCATATATTTTGCAATACCGAGTTACATCTCCACCCTGAAGATAGAGGTAATAGGCTTCTGCGATACGTTCCTGCCTACCTAACAAACTTCGCATAAGGCAGCAATAATCAAAAATAAGTTAAATTTTTTTTCTTGCTTTTGTGAAGAATAGTCAATTATGATTGTGAAATTCTCCCGATGTTTCATCTCCTGTATCACAGGTCCTTCATCTTTGCCCACCACATTTCTGCTCCCGTTTACAAAACTTTCTTTGCTATCATCCTCCTTGTCACTACTTGTCCTCCCAAGTGCAGTCTACCCGAACGGCGGATTCTTGTCCTAGTGTCAGTATCTAACGCTTTCGTCTTTCTGTGCTGTGTAATACCTGTACCTCTTTGAAAACTTAGCAATCATTCGAAAAATTAAAAAATGAATTTAAAATGACAAAAATGGAACGTAAAAGTTAAACTAGCTTAAAAGAAGGACAATAAAACGCGGGGAAATACCGGGGTGCTGATAAGTCCTTAGCCCGACCAGGAAGGAAACAAGCTACAGCGACAGGAGATTTTGATTTTCATATATCCTATTTATAATCATAATTGGAGGAATATTAGTACTGTTTATACATATAACAAGACTAGCATCAAAAGAAATATTCTCACCATCAAACAAAATACTTCCGGAAGTAGGTCGGGTTAAGAACTTATCAGCATCCCGGTAGCAGTAAACTAAGTAATAAATTAAACGGCAAAGTAAATAAATAATACAGTAAGGAAATAATAAGAATAAAAATATTATATTCTCTAAACCGCGTATCGTGATACACGTATGTGAGAAAGACCAACAAGATGCACACTTTTCTTTCATAATTTATTTCATTTAAATTCGACATGTTTCGAACAAATAATGGTGCATCATCAGGAGGAGTTCTGTACAAGCAGCACACAGTATTTCACCATGTTGAAATTATATTAAAATTATATGAGTTGTTTAGTTATAGAGTAAGTTCATACATTGTCATTAAAATGATTAAAATAACCCACATCACGATCCAAAAACCTTTATACTTTTAGTGATATTGTATGAAATAAATCTCATATAATTTTAATATAATTTCAGCATGGTGAAATACTCTGTTCTGCTTGTACAGAACTTTTCCTGATGATAAACAGTTACTTGTTTGAATCATGTAGAGGATAAATTAAGTGAAATATATTATCAAGAAAAGTTGTCATCTTGTTGGTCTTTCTCACGTAAGAATAAAGATATTAAAAGTATTGGCATGAATCTAACATATAACGTAAGTCTAATACAAAGCCCAGAATTCAATAGACTGTGAAAAATCGTGAATATTGTTTATAGGCATCTGTTAGGACGCCCTGTTGGCAGGATTGTTTCGTTAGACAAGGCCTGTTACTTCGTAACCACAACAAACACAGAAACAACAAATTTATTTTTGACCCGGTGGGATTCGAACTCAAGTTTCACAGGTTTCAATTAGTTTGTGTCACACTGAGTGTATCGGTTATCGTTTCAGCACTGACCCCTTGTATTACGATATAAAATTACATCTTGCTCGAAATCAGTGAAATTCTCTTCCCTAGTATCAAGATTTTCAATGCTACGAATTCTGACGTGTCTAGAAGCAGCATCTTCTACAGTGCCACGTGTCCATGGCAGCCTAACATCACAGGGCAACTGGAATAAAGTAAGTCAGTTTAAATATAAAATAACATTTGGACGTTCACGTAACCATTTTTGTCGTGGAAAAGGAATAAGTATTATATATTCTGAGTGAGGGTCTGAATTCTTGCGTTAGTTACGCAGCATGCAAAGCGAATGCGCCGTGTTATACTGTCGTCTATAGTCTGCCTAGCTTTACTGTATTTTCCGACATTATCTCATAAACGGCACAATTTTCGGAAAAGAGTTATTGAATACAAAATATAACTTGATGTTTTTTCTGACCGTGCAACATGAATTGACTATATATTAATTACCAACTTGATGCACTGATTATTATTTATTCATAAAATACTATTCTTTTGTACATGTTTCGAGCATCAAGTGCTCATCTTCTGGAGGATACAGTTGTATATACTCGTATGCTGCATATACAGGGTGTTTCACGACTTTAGGGCATAACTGCAGGAAGTGATTTCCTAGGTCTTTGTGATAAAAAAAGTTCATATAAACATG
>Ga0209629_10001429_pt1 | contig 15096 bp, 5 predicted proteins | sample TergutCu122P5_FD_187286 | JGI IMG/M metagenome (GOLD analysis project Ga0209629, IMG submission 187286) | Cubitermes ugandensis P5 segment gut microbial communities from Kakamega Forest, Kenya - Cu122 P5 (SPAdes) (version 2) | ecosystem: Host-associated > Arthropoda: Insects > Digestive system >...
CTTAAATTTTCTAGTTACATTTTTTTTATATTTGTGTACATGTAAACTAACCATTGCCACCGGGTGACAACCCAATTGAAGTTAATAATAATAATAATAATAATAATAATAATAATAATAATAATAATAATAATAATAATAATCTTCAGGAGAAGTTACTTTGATGTTAAGTACAGATATTAACATTACAGAAACCACACATTCCTGCCAGTTTCAATATGAATTTGGTAATCAGTAAGTGTGTAATAGCTGTCAAAGTTTCAAACTTCACTTGCCATTATCTCGGAAACCGTTCAACTTTGGATATAGATGTTTTGGGTTATATCGGTATAGTTTAACATAAGGAACACCCTCCCGAAGTTTGGTCCGTTCCTCCTGTGACATCCTGTATATACACATTCATATATACATGAATACATACATACATACTTTCATACAAACGAGATGTTGCTGATAAGTCCTTAGCCCGACCTGGAAGGAAATAATCTACAGCGACCAAACTCACGATTTATTCAACATACTCCCCACGAACCTCAATACACTGCTTACCCCGTTGCTGTAACTTTTGCAAGCCCTTCAAAAAAAAATTCAGATCGTTGTCCGTCCAGCCAGGTCTCCGGGGCAGCAATGACCTCCGCGTCGGACGAAAAATAGCGACATTTCAATTCTTTTTTCAGTCCAGGGAACAAGTGGTAGTCCGACGGGGCCAGATCCGGAGAATAGGGTGGGTGATCAAGACACTGGAAGCCCAGGTAGACCAGTCCTTTATGGGTTGCCAGTGCCCGGTGAGCCGGGACATTGTCGTGCAAGAACAAGACCCCATTGGCGACCTTCCCGCCCCGCGGCGTTTTTCCTTAAAAATTTCCTTCAATTGCACCAGCCGAAATGAGTAATACTCCGCGTAAATAGTTTGGCCCTTTGGATGATAATCATTGAGGAGGATGCTGTCTTGATCGCAAAAAATTGAGGCGAGAAATTTTCAAGCGGATTTTTGTACTCGGAATTTTTGGGGCGGGGTGAGCCGCTTTGCCGCCACTCCATTGATTGTTGCTTTGTCTCCAGGTCATAGTGATATAATCAGTTTTTGTCCATGGTCAGCAATCGCGACAGGAAATCATTTGGATCGTGCCGAAAAAATTCCAAATTTGCTCAGACGACTGGCACCTTTGACGTTTTTGATTCGCGTTCAGGCATTTCGGGACCCAATTAGCGGAGAGCTTCCGCATATCCAACTGTTCATGAATGATGGACCCAACCCGCTCACGTGAGATGCCTGGTTTCTCAACTATTGATTTAGTCGAAATCCGGCGGTCTTCCAATATTAGCTCGTAAATTTGATCAATAATCTCCGGAGTGGTCACTGTTTTGTGTTGTCTAGGACGAGGCGGATCACAGGTGGAAAAATCACCACGTTTAAACTGGACCACACAGTTTTTGACGTCGGCATACAACGGTGCATGTTCCCTTAATGTTTCTGTCAGAATGGCGTGAATTTCCTTTGGCGCCTTGCCTTGCAGGGAAAAAAAACTTGATGACAGCTCTCGTCTCGATGTTGTTGAAATCGCGCGCTTCGCCTGACATGCTTCCTTTCAGCCTCTGTAACAAGAAGAGACTTGCAATTCTGCACAAGAACAGACCCCTCTTTCCAACGACACTATCGATTCCGTCCTACGACGTGGGGAATTAGGTGGGGCTAAGGACTTGTCAACACCCCCTCGTACACACACATACATACATACATACACACACGTGCATACACGCACACCTACACACATACTTGCATGCATACACATATACACACATACATACATACACACATATGCATACATACGTACGTACATACATAAACAAATACTGACATACATACACACACATACGTACGTACATACATATATGCATATATATATATATATATACATACATACATACATATATAAGTTAATCAGTAACCCATTAAAAATAAAGCAACATCAACTCAATTATTTACCCCACAACACAAAAGAAATCGATACAAGAAAAATATTCCCATAAACAACGCAATTCTGTGGCAAATACAGTTAAATTAAATACAGACATGATTCGTTTAACGACGGTATGCTTTCTGAGAAACGCGTCGTTAGGCAATTTCGTCGTTGTGCGAACGTCATAGCGTGTACTTACACAAACCTTGAAACCTGATATTGACGTGATATTCTTATGGGTGAGAGTCCTTTCAGGCAACAATTTTCAGAATAGGGAGGATTCGTCCATATTGAAGATTTGCTCTAGCAATAAGTTTCTGCACAATCAGATTATCTGAAGTTTACAAATTTCTTAACACTGTCGTTTATGCGGTCCGTCATTGACCGAAACGTCGCTATGCAGCTCATGACTGTACAAATTCAGAGCACTGCCAATTACCTCTTACCACAGCCTACTGGCACCAAAATATAAATTACAGGGGCCTAAAAACACACAAAAAAATTTAAACGCTCTCAGACTCGACGCTCTCAGACTCGACGTTCTCAGATTCGAAGTTGACCTAAGAGAGAGAAGTGCAACGAAAACAAACTGAAAGGTCGGAGTTGAAAGATTTAGAGGAAGGGGTAATGATGCAGGGTTTTGTATGTAGAATGCTTCCGTAAACATTGTGCTGAAAACTGCAAAATTGTATCGAAATACCCTGTAAATATCAGTATTTGGGAAACTATATGAGAAAATTTTATACGAATGCATAGTTGCCTTTAAATATGGGATATATTTATAGAATACAAACAGGATATTCTGCCGCCATATCCTTTTTACAGACCGACACATATTCAAATTCTATGTGTGCATTATCATGTATGTTCCTTATAATTACCGTCTGTGATCATGGATCAAGTAGGACCCACTGTATTTGAGTAAATTAAATTTAAATTAAGTAAAAAAAATAAGAAATAAGTTATTTTACTCCTATACGTGTATAATGCCAAGCCAATGTAATCATTTCTATCTTTTCTTATATATAGTGAAAAATTACAAGGGAAGTGATAGTGTTCTTTACGTGCATTAGATGACAATCTGTAATAAAATTGACAACATAATGCAAAATTTGCAACATATAATTTTGCAATTAAAATATTGAATCCCCAAATATTTCGTACCTTAGGGATAATTTACAGTTAGACAAATAACACTCAAGTTTAGAGAATATAAAACTATATTAAATAGCAATAGTCATATTAATATTGTGGTGTATCTGGAAATTCTGAAGTCCACACCAGAAAATGATATGAGAAAAATATTCCACAACAAGAAGAAAAAACATTCAGTAGTAAGAGGCTATAATTTTTCATTATCGTAGAAGAGATCTCCGCTTTAATGACCATTCAGTCACTGGACCCTATACACAAGGTTATTCAGGCAATCTCACGAACAGTACAACAATGATCGCTATACGCATGTAGGTAAACTAGTCATTCTCACATCCACTCCTTCACGGGTTCCTATGTAAAAGTAAAAAAACCAAAGTCACATCCATTTCAACATTGGTCCTTAAATATCAGAAGGTAATCCAGCCAATCTCACACCAAGTCCTTCTCTAGTCCGTATATGTAAGTAGGTAAACCAGCCAATCTCACATCCAGTCCTTCACTGGTCCGTATATGTAAGTAGGTAAACCAGCCACTCTCACATCCAGTCCTTCACTGGTCCGTATATGCAAGTAGAGAAACCAGCCACTCTCACATCCAGTCCTTCACTGGTCCGCATATGCAAGTAGGTAAACCATCCACTCTCACATCCGGTTCTTCGCTGGTCCATATATGCAAGTAGAGAAACCAGCCACTCTCACATCCAGTCCTTCACTGGTCCGTATATGCAAGTAGGTGAACCAGCCACTCTCACATCCGGTCCTTCACTGGTCCCCATATGCAACAAAACAAGCTAGCCACTGTCACTCTTTAATTCCATGCGGCGTGTTAGTACATAATAAAAATAACAACTAAAATGTCCTTGCTCAATATTTATGGCATTAAACTTAGTAACGTAAATAGTTGTGCTACATAATACAAAGTATATAGTGTGTATATATCCATATATACATACAGTCAATAACACAACAATATCAGATTGGAACGATGTGTAAGATACAACTATATGTTTCGGCCTGGTAAGTGGACCATCATCAGGTTGTCCACAGAATTTGTAAGGTGACTATACAATATCACCACACATTGTATAGTCTCCTTACAAGTTCTGTGAAAAACCTGATGATGGCCCACTTAGGAGGTCGAAACATGTAGTTTTATCTTACACATTTTTCCAATCTGATATTGTTGTGTTATTGACTGTATGTATATATAGATATAGACATACTATATACTTTGTATTGTTGTCCTAACATAACGGGGTTGTCGCACCTTAAGATTAAGTTGTGCTACATGTTTCGATCTGTTTTAGAACATCATAAATGAGACTTGTTTGATAAACGAAATACAATATGTAGATTAAATTAGCGTCAGTTATCCAGACTAAAGCTTCAGGAATGATAAAAAATGAATGAATACGTAATAATATAAAAATTGCCATTTGGTGGAAGTTGATAATTTTTCATAACTTGTGAACAAGAGGGATTTTAAAATCCAGGTCAGTGTCGAAGTAAGGGCTTGTTCATCGTCTGAAGGTAGCCACTGTGCACCTACATAAATTTCCTTTGTCGTAGAAAACACGAGATGATCTGAAGAAAACTAAAACATGCAACATTACTTCTGAAACCTGAATAATGCTAATAATACATTCATCACATAATTGCATTTGTTCTTTATTAATTGTAGTAGTCACTCTCATGACCAATCCTTACTTCATACGAGCAGTGATCTCACACTTCAACGAAGTTTTAAAGTGAAAATTTGTTGTGCTTAACTGTTTACTTTACACGTGTGTTCTGTTAAATGGAGAAATTTTCCTAAATTATTGGAACACTTATTAAATACATAATTATATTTTTAAACTTTTGAATTGTGCAGTGGTACGATAATATGGTTAATATGACAATTTTTATGTGTACTTTCCGTATAATATTAAAACATTTAGTGGGAATACAGAACGTGTGGCAAGAAAACACGAGGAAAATAATATACAAAGAAATGAAAGTTTATTGAGATGGTCAAGTACAAAGTACTTTGCAACATAAATACAATATTTCTAAAAATAACATTATAATTGTAACTATATTTAGCTTTAGTTAATATTGAGCTAATTTACTGATCCAACTATTAACTTGAGCAATCATGAAATGTTGAAAATTACAGAGATATAACACATATTTTTAAGTACAAGCGCCATGTCTATAAGGCTTAATGATAACAGAGGCATATGATACAGTGTCTGGAACAGAAATTGAATTATATTCATTTTGCCCTAATAATAGTAATAATAATAATAATAATAATAATAATAATAATAATAATGCTCAGTGTGCATGATCAAAAGTACAACTAACAGTACTCATTACAGTATTTTTTAGCTACATGTATTTAAATTTGCCAGGGTAGTGCAGTCTGAAGAGGGAATTGCTACGGGCTGGGTGGTCCGGTGGTTGAATTCTGTTGGGCACAAAATGTCCTTAACCGTCCAGACCAGCCCTGAGGCGATGAAACATTTTGTGCATTCGTTAAACAAGCCATTATTTCGGGTGTAAAGCGGCCACAGCATGGGATTGATATTTCTTCCTAATCTAGCACTGAGGTTAAATATGAGTACAGCTGTACTTATGAAAATGACACATGCAAGTCATGGCTTGTTATGGCACTGTTACATTCCTACCAACTGTACACAGTGTACTGTTGATGCTGACATTGTTACATTCGTTACAACTTTAGAGTGTACTTTTGGTGCTGACAATGTTACATTCCTAACAACTGTGCAGAGTGTACATTTGGTGCTGAAACTGTTACATTCCTAACAACTCTACACAGTGTAATTTTGGTGCTGAAACTGTTGCATTCCTAACAACTGTACACATTCTAGAGTTGGTGCTGGCACTGTTACATTTCTAACAACTGTAGACAGTGTACTGTTGGTGCTGACACTGTTACATTCCTAACAACTGTAAACATTCTAGAGTTGGTGCTGACATTGTTACATTTCTAACAACTGTACACAGTGTACAGTTGGTGCTGACAATGTTACAATCCTAAAAACTTTACACATTGTATTGTTGGTGCTAACACTGTTACATTCCTAACAAATGTAAACAGTGTACTTTTGGTGCTGACACTGTTGCATTCCTAACAACTGTACACAGTTTAGAGTTGGTGTTGACACCGTTACATTTCTAACAACTGTACACAGTCTACTGTTGGTGCTGACACTGTTACATTCCAAAAACTGTACACAGTGTATTGTTGGTGCTGACATTGTTACATTCCTAACAACTGTACACAAAGTACTGTTCGTACTGACACTGTTACATTGTCAACAACACTACAAATTCTACTGTTGGTACTGACACTGTTACATTCCTAACAACTGTACACAGTGTATTGTTGGTGCTAACACTCTTACATTCCTAACAACTGTACACATTTTACTGTTGGTGCTGACACTGCTACATTCCTAACAACTGTATACAGTGTACTTTTGGTGCTGACACTGTTACATTCTTAACAACTGTACACAGTGTACTCTTGTTTCTGACACTGTTACATTCCTAACAACTGTACACAGTGTACTCTTGTTGCTGACACTGTTACGTTCCTAACAACTGTACACAGTGCACTCTTGTTGCTGACACTGTTACATTCCTAACAACAGTACACACTCTACAGTTGATGCTGACACATTCCTAACAACTGTACACAGTGTACTGTTGGTGCTGACAACCTTACATTCCTAACAACTGTACACATTGTACTGTTGGTACTGACACTGTTGCATTCCTAACAACTGTACACAGTCTAGAGTTGGTGCTGACACTGTTACATTTCTAACAACTGTACACAGTTTATTGTTGGTGCTGACACTGTTACATTCCAAAAACTGTACACAGTTTATTGTAGGTGCTAACATTGTTACATTCTTAACAGCTGTACACAATGTACTGTTCATGCTGACACTGCTACTTTCCCCAAAACACTACAAAGTCCACTCTTGGTACTGACACTGTTTCATTCCAAACAACTGTAAACAGTGTACTGTTAGTGCTGACACTCTTACATTCCTAATAACTGTACACAGTGTGTATTTGGTGCTGAAAATGTTACATTCGTAACAACTGTACACAGTGTACTCTTGTTACTGACACTGTTACATTCATAAGAACTGTAAGCAGTGTACTTTTGGTGCTGACACTGTTACATTCCTAACAACTGTACACAGTCTAGAGTTGGTGTTGACACTGTTACATTTCTAACTACTGTACACACTGTACTGTTGGTTCTAACAATGTTACATTCCTAATAACTCTACACAGTGTACTGCTGGTGCTGACAGTTCTGCCATCTTTAAAACACTATTGGATATATGCAGAATAATATTAATGGGGACATTTCCTATATATATTACTCAAATATTTAAAAGAGATGTGCATTAACATGTCAATACTGAGCAGTTCATATTGTTACACACAGTGCAATATCAAAACAACAAACCTATCCTGCGCTTAACATAAACTATCCCAACCAGCAATAAGTGTGTACTATATCTCTCTTCCATACAGCATTAAAGGCTAACGTCAAACTACAAATAATTTACTTTTCTTTGCATCAGACCCTCCATTTGTTTCCTGTGCTCTAAGACAGCCGTCACTCATATATAGCCAGCTGACTTTACAAATGAGCCACTTAACTCTGCAAACTCATTGTCTTGCAAACGCTCAGGTATCAACAAAAGCCTCTAATGTATCTAGTGGTGATACCGTTTTGGTAAAATGACCCAAGTCATGGCGTCTGCGATTGTTCCAGTTACAGTTTGACATGCAGATAGAACAATATTTACATCCCGACAGAGCAACTGTTTCATATCTTCTGATTGTTTAATTATGAAGATCAATTATTAGTCAACAATTTTACTGAGTTCTTTACAACTCATTCCTGTTCTAATTTTGACAAATATTTCTGCAGTAGTCCGACAGTTTCTCTTTTACATTTTTGACACTTTTAGATGTAATCTATATTAAAGGACACAACATCGTCATTCATCTTGTCACGTGCCAACAGTTTACTCTCATTCTTAGTCCAATACTTGTTCTAATTTCTCTGCACTGCCCGTCTTTGCCGAACTGTACCACACGATGTCTTCTTATTTTCTTCGACCAAGAACATTTACTCCTGAAACTCTGTCGCTACATGCTCTTTAGCTCACTCACACAATATCTAAAAAACATCGGTTTTGGTTTTCTTTGCCCACGTTTAGGCGCTCTGTTCAATATCGTCTTTGACTAAAAGCAATTCTTTCCTCGTCTGGACTTAGATACCTTGTGACCCATTCCAACATTTTTTCAAATGCCTCGCGGTTTTGTCTGTTATCCACCACTTGCAAGACAGTCTGTTCCTGATCATCTTTGGCGAACAACAATTCTTTTATGTTTTCTTGAGTTAGATTCTCTGTAGTCCAGTCCCATAATTGCTCCAATTGCCTGCTGTCGTTCCTCTTTGCCGCCACGTGCAAGAATGTCTGGTCATTATCATCTGCGGCTAACAACAAATTATCATTTCTCTCCTCCGCAGTTAGCACTTCTTTAGCCCACTCCCATTGCTCCTGTAATAATTCTAGTTTGCCCGACTCTGCCGCCAGGTGCCAAGCAGTCCTTTGCCTAGAATCTTTCGTTAATAACAAATTTTTATTTAAGCCCTCTGTTGTTTCTTTCCTTCTAACCCACTCCCATAGCTGCTGCAATAACTTTAGGTTACCACACTCTGTTGCCATGTGCCAGGCGGTTTTCCCCCTATTGTTTTTGGCTAACAACAATTTGTCAATTAATTCCTCTTTTTCTAGTTTTTCTTCGGCCAACTCCCATAGTTTCTGTAATAAATGTATGTTGCCCTTCCATATTGCACAATGCCAGACAGTTTGTCCAAGTTGTTCTGTGGCTAACAACACTTCACTCTTTAATTCCTCCGGTCTTAGTCCCTCTTCAGCATACTCCCATATTTTCTGGAACACATCTGCTCGCCCACTCTTTGCTGCAATATGAAAAGCCATATTTCCTCTACTATCTTTCGCCAATAACAGTTTTTTCCTTAGTTCCTCTCCTGGTTCAACCTCTTTAGCCCACTTCCATAGCCGCTGTATTATTTCTAGGTGGCCTTCCTCTGCTGCTACATGCCAGGCCGTATTTTTCCTACTATCTTTGGCTAACAAATACCTGTTATTTAATTGCGTTGTTTTTAGGTTCTTTTTACCCCACTCCCATAACAATTCTAATGCCTGTATGTTGCGCCACACTGCTGCCAGGAGAAAGGCTGTTTGTCTGTACTTATCTTCTGCTAGCAGCACCTTAACCAAAGTGCCTTTGTACCCTGCTGCTTCCAGGCTATCTAATAAAAGTCCAATAATATTAGCATTACCTTCACGCGCTGCTGTGTGTAATACCATATCGCTATCTTTCCCCAAGTCATGTATCCCATTTCCAAACTCTTTTAACACCTTCTGCGGAGGAAAACAACTTGACATTAATCCATCTATAAAAACTCTAACCACCCGATAATCTGCTTTCAGAAAAATATCTTTGAGCAAACAGTCCTGCACTTGAGAAGAAACCTTAGTTCCCTTGTTCAGTTGATTGACAAAAAAATCTGCAACGAAAAACTCGGCAAAAGTGCGGTGGATAAATTGCAGCTTGTCCCCATAATTTAATTCTGCTATACCAATTCTGGCCAACTCTTCGTTTGAGAATGTAAAATGACTATCGATTTCAAAAGATGTCACTTGTTCCTCTGTGAAAAGCACCTTCAAGGCTAGCAGCTGATGGTCCTTTCTCATGACTTTTAAATCACGTTCTCTTTGTGCTTTTGCAACCACATTATACACCGGGACTTGAAGTTTGTCCTCATAATAGATGTCATATTTTCTTTCAATAAATCTTCCATACAACCCAAGCAAATCTAGCTGGAACTGTAAATCAGGCATGGATTCAGCTGAATGATAATTTATTTTAACTTCTCTATCAAACGCCTCCGCTAACATGCGGATCTGTAGTGGGATGCCGGTGAACTCCTTGTCTTTGTCACTAATTGAATTGCCTAGATTCTTAATTAATTCTTTAGCATAAACTTCTAACTTCTTCTTACTTTCCTCTTTCCCCTTATTTTTCATCTCACTAAACCAGGTGTTTGAACTCCAAAATTTCGTCAAAAATTCTATTTGATTTTTTTCAGAAAAAGGTTCCAGTGTGTAGGACAGCTGATGTAACTTATCTTCCAATTTCTCTTTGAGATGTGGTCTGGTGGTGACCCACAGCTGTTCTACCGCCGTCTGCCTTAAAGCTTGCAATAAAGTAACGACAGTCTCTTTATAGTCTGGACTAATTTCATCAAAACCGTCCAGCATTATTACTATTCTTACTTTTTGTTTCTGTTCACAACACTGTTTAAATAATTCCACCTCTAAACCAGGTTTAAGCTTCAGCATTTTCTTCCATATAAACTCAAATGCTTTCTTCTTTTCTATATGTTCCTTTCTCAGTGCATTGAGGGCATCTGTGTGGTCATTTAAGTCAATTCTCACCACCCATTTGGCTGGGAACTTTTCTTTGATTTGCTTAGACAGATGTGTCAGTACGGTGGATTTACCCATCCCTGCTGTATCAGAAATCAGCATCACTCTCTGGTACTGTGCTTGCTTCAAGAGCTTGTTTAAATCATCAGCTGTATATGTGTGTGATCTCTCGGTATCAATATATCTACGTAATGATTCTAAGCTTCCTTGCGTTTTCCGCCAAATGAGTTGCTCTCTCTTGTCTTTCACTAGCCGATGCACATTTTTTTGGGGGTTCATTTGACAAAGGCGTTTAAATTCTTGTTGAGAGGTAGCTATTAAATCAGGGAATTTGTTTTGGCTATTATCACTAAAAACTTCCTGCTTAATAGTTATCTGATTACAAAACGTTCTCCCGATATAGTAACTTTCCTTGTAGGCATGTGAAATCGGTACTGGATCAGCAATATTAAGGTCCGTTTCTTCCAGTAAAGGACCAAGAGGCAGAAGATTTGCTACTGGAGATTCAGCAGACATGAGTTCGCTTAGAGAAATTTTAGCGCCTTGAAATTTCACTGATTTCTCTAGCAGTTTTTCCTGTGAATTTTTGGTTAAGTCAGACCAAGTTAACTCTTCAGCTCGTCTTAGAAACCCTTTTCCAGATAGGTCCCTGCCCAGATGGTGCAGGAAAGCAACGATACTGCCTGCTGTTCGAGTGATAAATATGATTTTGATATTCCGTTTCTGTTTTATTGTGTCAAAGAGCTTTCGGATTACGTCTTTTGTTTCGTCATCCAACTGCTGATTGCCCTTGCAGGCAATCATTACCAGATATGGTGTTATAGTTTTCAGCATCAATTTACTGAAGTCCATAAACTGATTTATCGTTATAAAGCGATTTAATGTCAGTATGGTGTACTGATCTTCAATGAGGAAACGGTTCTTTTGAAAAACCTGATATACCATGGTCAGCCCTGTCCATTCGTCCACATTATTAATCAACAAATGAAGTACTTGTTTTTGTTCAACTTCTAGGAATTCCCTAAAACTAAAAGTATCAGATTTAACCTCAAGTGGACTGCAGATAATCCGTTCTATATAGCGCATTGTTTCAAACTGATAAACACTTTTTCTAACCTTATCTGATGACAATGCAAGTTTTGTATCCTCTTTTATTCCTGGGAACAGCTGAAGCAACCTTTTCACATAGGGAATCAATACCTGTAATGCACCGGCATCTCTACAACGAATTGTGCCTCTTTTTATCTCAAAACACTCTAATATTTTTTTAGCCTCTTCTTGAGCCTTGCTTTCTTTTATTTCAGAGAACAGTTCTTTAGGCTTAATTAATTCCGGCCACTGTCGCAACCAAAGATAACACTGTAAAAACTCCTTCTCTTTCTCACTAAATATGTTGAAACTCTTCACCCTTTCGTTATAAAGTTTAGTTTTGTAGCGAATCGGATAGTAATTCAAGTACCGGAAAGATTCATTTGTAATATCTAGGTGGTAATTATTCAAATGCTCTGTCCATTCAAAGAACTTCTTGTATTCTTCGCCACCCGTTAAGCCGGTACTGATTGGCCAATCAATTACTACTTGTACTTTTAGCTGACCTTGTTCATCTTTACGCACTAGCCCTGTTTCAGGGTCAAAGGCTTGCAAAATTTTTTTCATGCTATGAGTTTCTATGTTATAAAATGCGGGGCGAGTTATCTGCCAAACCGCATCAACCGCATCAGCCAAATACGGGAAGATTCGATACACAGTACCTCCTAGGCCGGTAGGCGAGCCCGTATCAGAAAGATCAGTAAAGATGCGATACACAGTGCCTACATGTGTGTTACAGGTATTAATGCGATTTGGAGCAGACAGATAACTAGTGATATCTAAGTGCTCTATGTCAATGGACCCAACATCTAGACGTGCAAAATACGCGTTTCTCATTTGTAACAACATATCTTTGCAACCTGGGCTGTCAAAAACTATTGTGTGTGGATGAAAATTTTGATCATTATTACTTTGAAGGAATATTTTACTATCTGTCTTAAGATATTCAGTGGTGAAAGTGGTGATTTGTGCTAGCCAACCCCCTAAAGAATGGCCGGTGAAGAAAAGTTGAAAACTGACCCCTCTAACTCCTCGCAGCACTTCCACAACCTTATGTGCAAATGTGCCGGCAGATTCCATTTGCCACACATAGAGTTTAAACATCACACCAATTACGTCTGTAAAAATTGCCCCTAAATTTGTAGGTTTAGTGCCTCGGTGAGCAATCACAACCTGCTGATGTTCAGGATTCCAATAGGCTGCCCCAAAATAGCCGTTAGTTTTGCTATCATTAGACGCTGTCGTCAGTAACTTCCAGCCGTCAGGTAAATCTAACCGTGTCTCATACTGAGCGTCAGTCTCTCCTGTTTCGTAGTCTAAGTATGCTTTGGAGGCAAACTGTGCCAGCACGTGGGGTGTGGGAAAAGCGGGCGTTGCTGTGAGTTGGCTTAAGGGGTTTACGTTTTTGTCTTGGAAGAAATCAGATATTGTTTCTTTAAAATTTTCGTTGCTCAATTTTAGATTTTCATCTACACTTAATTTTCCAGATAAAGGCGGCAAAACACTCGGTCCAGCTGCCTGATCGTTTTGCGACGCTGAACGTGCTGTCGCGTTGTTCTGTAAAACATCACTCCCTACGGCAGACATCGTGTCCTCCCAGCTCTGCGCTCTGTACTGCTATGATACGGTGTAATGTAATTATTCATGCAAAATGTCAAAACAATTTGTAAAGAAGTTAAAATATAAGTACAAATAAGTTTATATAAGTCCATAAACTTTTTAACTTACGCAATAAAGTGAAATTTAATTAATCATATAAAGTAAATAAATGGGTTAAGAACTACTGTGATATTTTGCATGGGCTGGCATTGAATTAAGTTTCTCTGTTATGATGCACAATACAATATGACGCACTTCTCTCTTTCACTTGTCCAACAGCAAAACCACAACATCAGAAACTGCTGAAGGCAATGGCGAACAATAAACAAACGACAATACTTTCCAGTTAAATATGAGGTGGTAAAGACACTTGCTGTCCACTGTCACTCTGATGTTTGCAGTGTTCCTGGCGGGCATCCTGCAGGGTGTAGAAGGTCCTGGGTCCGCCTACAGCACCATGCCACAGTGGTGACATTAAAGATGTTACAATATGTGGCAGCAAGTTTCGACCTACCGTCAGTAAGCACTGCCAACTTCAACACAGTGCAATTCCGAAAACCACACAAGAAATATGAAGTACCAATAATCCCAGCTCTTGCGAAATCCAACGTGCTGCTTCATCAGTCCAACATCACGGCAGCCTTTGTTCAAAGCCCGAGTATAATCTTCTCTGCTCTCTCTCCAGGCCTGCCAACATACCATAATCATTATATCACACAATACACAGTTCTTTTAACTACGGTTACTTCCAACTGACCCCCTCAGACTCCTGCCCAAAATGTCCAACTGCCAACATATAGCAGTAAATTTTAATCTCTTAGTTTCACACCGCTAAGTTGTGACATCATAGAACTGAGTAAAAAATTACTGATATTGAATTGTGGCAGAATAAAATTCGAGATGCAGATTTAGGCTGGTTTCTTATTTTGAAATGACTTGCTGGAAACGGATTAAGATAGATATGATAATTGTCATCCACTTCAAATTTCCGAAATTGAGAATTAAGTGATACGAAGTTAAAAAATATTGACTGAATAAGAAATACATTCGGTGCTAAAATCACAACAGGTACACACACACACGCAATTTTCGAGGTACATTTAATGTGTGTCTGTTCTGACACATCCTTGGAAATAAAATTCCGATAAATATATGTCCCTTAATTTTTTAACATTCTGCAGAATAATAATATACATAAAAGAATAAGCATATAAGGACACTGTTAAAATTTGTTGATTATTATATGTATGAATCTGGATTGACTGAAAATCTTGTTATACACAGAAGATAAACGGAATGAAAATATTAAGTGGGAATTTGAATAGCTCTCTAGGCAATGAAACTCTCACTAACAGGAATCTAGCAAGTACAAATAAGTACATCATTTCCTTCAAAATTACGGTTTAAAATTGATTGTAAATACGTTCACACTCTTCCCCCTAGTCGCCCGTGACTCAACACTATCCCTAACTAACAAACTCACTCTATATAAATTATTGATCCGTCCTGTACTCACCTACGCTGCCCCTGTCTGGAGCAATGAATCTTCTTCTAACTATCGTCAACTTCAAATTCTTCAATCCAAATGTCTTCGAGTCATTGGTAATTATCCCAGAAGCATCCCTATCACACACCTACACACTGCTATTAACCTTGAACCCATTCACGAGTTTATTTACCGTCTGACTGATAAATTTTTCTACAGCTGTCCAGCTCACCCCAACCCTC
>Ga0209629_10001430_pt1 | contig 15093 bp, 14 predicted proteins | sample TergutCu122P5_FD_187286 | JGI IMG/M metagenome (GOLD analysis project Ga0209629, IMG submission 187286) | Cubitermes ugandensis P5 segment gut microbial communities from Kakamega Forest, Kenya - Cu122 P5 (SPAdes) (version 2) | ecosystem: Host-associated > Arthropoda: Insects > Digestive system...
GACGCCTCGCGTCCGACCGGCCCGGGACGCATGGGCGAGCAGGACGCTTTGCGTCCGACCAGCCCGGAGAGCGTGCGCGCCGTGCGCTCGATGTATATGTCGGCGGTTTCGGCCTCTTTCGTAAAGACGACCAAAATGCCGCCGTGCCGCTCGATGCTGCCGAGGCCGCCGCTCACCAGGTGCGCGTCGAAGACCGCGATGATCTCGAGCTGCGTGCAGCCCTGATAATCCGCCAGTATCTCCAGGAGCCGGAAACGGGCGCTGTCCAGGGACTTCTCCGCCAGCTCCCGCAGATTCTTCCAGGCGTAGATTATATTGTAGCCGTCCACCAGCAGATAGTCCCTTTTTCTGCTCACGTCAGATCATGTCTTTTCAGATTTCTCTGCCGGACGGCCTCGTAAAACAGGACCCCCGCCGCCACGGAGGCGTTGAGCGACGCGATCTTGCCGAGCATCGGTATCCGCACCGAAAAGTCCGACCTCTCCCGCACGAGCCTGCCCGCGCCCTCGCCCTCCGAGCCGATCACGATTGCAAGCGGCCCGCTCAGGTCGGCTTCGTACATCGGCCTCCCGTTCACGTCCGCGCAGGCGATCCAGAGGCCGTTCTTTTTGAGCCACTCCAAGGCCGCGACCAGGTTAGTCACCTTGCTGACCGGCATGTGCTCTATGGCCCCGGCGGACGTGCGCACGACGACGTCCGTCAAGCCTGCGGCGCGGCGCTTGGGCAATATGATCCCGTGCGCCCCGGCGGCCTCGGCCGAGCGGATAATCGCGCCGAGATTGTGCGGGTCGGTGATCCCGTCCAACACGGCCACGAACGGGTCCTCTCCGCGCTCCCTCGCGGCGGCCAGGATGTCCTCCGGCTCGACATACTCCTTGGCCGGGCACAGGGCGATGACGCCCTGATGGTTCCCGCCGCCGGAGAGCTCGTCCAGCTTGGCCTTGGAAACCTCGGCCACCACGACGCCGCGCTCCCGCGCCTTCGCGGCGATGACCCGCAGCGTGCCGGAGGCCGCCCCCGAAGGGGCGCCGTCGTCCTTCCGTATCAGGAGCTTGTCCACGGGCAGGCCGTGGTTCAGGGCCTCCAGAACGGCGTTGCGGCCCTCCAGGCGGAGGGGGGAGGAGGGGGCGGGAGAATTGAGTGTTATTGAGTTAACTGATTCGGGCTGCCGCCCGTGCGTTGATCTGGGCATTTATTTCATCCTGACCGTTAGGGTTTTAAGATATTGACAATGCTACGGATTATGTAGAGAGCGAAACTATGGATGAACTCAAATACTTAACGCTATCCAAACAGGTGTATGTATCTGAAACATCATTTTGGGATTCCACTCGTTGTCATTTCTAATAATCGATCTTATAATTGGTTGACCAGAATTATCTTTTCCAAAATTATACACAATCCCCACTTGATAGAGATATTTTAGTAATTCTTCGTAATTACTTAATATGCTAACTCGGTTACTGTTATACTGAGTTTTGAAATCTTCTATTCGAAAAGAGTGGGGCCCCATTTCTCTCAACAATTGGTATGTTGCATCAACCTTATCATTCAAAATTGGGTTTATTTCATTTGCTAATTCAGCATATAAAAACCAATGAGAATATTTTTTTTCTGCATCCTTTATTGTCCTGAAGTATAATAATTTATTATTACATACTTCTTCCTGAATACAAATACAAAATTTAACTAAATCCCTGGGGCGATGAAATGAACGATCAATAATATAGTTAAATACCTTTTGCTGCCCTTTGTTGTTGCGAAGATTAATTTTTGCATCAGGAAATAAATCTTCAAAAGACTTTATACCAGCAACATTTGACGCTTCTATTCTCTTGTTAATCATTTGAAGAAGCCGTGGATTTATCCAATCATTCCTATTGATTATTGCCCATTTTAATTCAAAAATGAAGTCGCTAAATCGCGCACTTTCAGCGTCAATTTGATTTATCTTAGTGAAAATATCAGATCGAAGATAAACAATTATCTTTGCATTATTTATTCTCTTTTCCCTAAACAATTGGTTAATAAAATAAATCACTTTGCATAAACAAAGGATCACATGGTAATATTCCGTTTTCTTTTGATAAAGATTGTAATTGTCATCAAGCCTGTCAAACTGAATTAGGAATTTCGTTTGACGCTTTGTCGTAATGAAATAATTGGTTAATAAGGACAGTAGCCTCTCATTTAGCTTGGTTATATTGTCAAAGCCGCGTGAAAAAGTTGACGATTCTGCATTCTCATTGTTAACTGTAAATGATTTGTACTGTAGTCCAACGCTAGTTTTATTTGTTTTTTGAATAATATCTCTATGCAGATTACTAATATCTCCACCACCGTGAAACTGTTTGTAATATTCACAAATTGTTCGATAATACTGATTATCATATTCTTCTGGCCATGAAGTTGCTATTTGTGCAATGAAATAATTTAGAACAATATTCTTCCAGATACTTTGGAATTGATTTGGCTTGCTATAATCATCGTCGCTAAGTTGGAGTAGTTTTTCAAATGGAAACGCTGCACAATCAGCATTTGTAACTATTGCTCCATTCTGCGTAGCTTCTTCTTCCATGAAACGATATACGGCAGATTTTCCGGTTCCTTTTCTGCCAATTACATAAAAGACTTTGCCATTTACAATTCTATCCCAATAATTGTCATTAAGAAAATAATCAAATAGCTTTGGATCGCCTTCCCCAGTAATGTCACCAAAGTCAATATTCAACATGTATTGAACTAGTTTGTCATTCATAGAAATTAGACCCCCGTAATATTTGTTGATCAGGTTATTTCGTATTCTTTTCAAAATCCACACTCTGTTTTCCATTTACTACGCACATCCCAAAAACCTCCCTCAACCTCTCCTTATCCCCCTTCAAATACAAATACCCGAACAGCGCCTCCAGCCCGGTCGCGTGCCGGTAGTCCGACACCGTCGCGTTCTTCGCCCGCGTGTCGGACTTGGCGTTGCGCCCCCGCCGGAGCGCGTCTTTCTCGTCCTCCGTCAGGAAGTCCCGCACCCTGTGGAACATCGCCGCCTGGCCGGAGGCCCTGGAGTAGCGCTTCGCCTCCAGCGCGGCCTTGTTGACGGGCAGATTCCCGCGGGAGAGCACCATTTCCCGCACCATCAGCTCGAAAACCGCGTCGCCCAGGAAGGCGAGGGACAGGGGCGAGAGCGCCTCAGAAAACGGACGGCCGGGGGCGGCCGGCCCCGCGCCCATCGGCCGACCGAACGCGGCCGCCCCTACGTCCATGCCGTCTACTTTTTCCTGATCGTCCACCGCGCGCCCTCCGGTTTGTCCTCTATCGCGACGCCCATTTCAGAGAGTTCGTCCCTGATCCTGTCGGCCTCGGCGAAGTTCCTGGCCTGGCGGGCCTCCTGGCGGGCGGCGATCAGCCGTTCTATCTCCGCCCCGAGGTCTTTGTCCGGCGAAGCCGGTTCCTGTCCGGCCGTTTTCAGCCCGAGTATGTCGCACATCAGCAAAATTGTTCCAAGAAAGCCGTCCAGGCACGGCTTGGAGTTTTTTGCCGACAGATTGACGTTCGCGTATTTAACCGCGTCGAATATCACGGCTATGGCGTCCGCCGTGTTCAAATCGTCGTCCATGCAGTCCTCGAAGGATTTGAGAAATTCGTCCGCTTTGGCCAAAACGGCTTCCTCGCCGGGTAAAAGCCCCGCCGCCCGGCTTTCGGCCAGCGCCTCCGCGAGGAGCGCCGCGCCCGTCTGTATCCTTCCCAGCGCGCTCTGCGCCGAGCGCAGCAGCTCCGGGCTGAAATTGATCGGGCTCCTGTAGTGCGCGTTCAGCAGGAAAAAGCGTATCGCGTCATACGAATAGTCCTTCGCCAGCTGGCGGACGTTGTACACGTTCCCCTCCGACTTGGACATCTTGCGGTTCTCCGTGTTCACAAGCGCGTTGTGCATCCAGTACCTTGCGAACGGCGCGCCGTTGGCGGCCTCGCTCTGGGCGATCTCGTTCTCGTGGTGGGGGAAGATGAGGTCGTCCCCGCCGGCGTGTATGTCGAAGGTGTCGGAGAGGTATTTCTTCGACATCGCGGAGCATTCTATATGCCAGCCAGGCCTGCCGTTCCCCCAGGGCGACGGCCAAAACGGCTCGCCCGGCTTCGCGCTTTTCCACAGGGCAAAGTCCGTCGGGCTGCGCTTGCGCTCGTCCACCTCGATCCTCGCGCCGGCCTCCAGCTCTTCCAGGTTCTTTCGGGAGAGCTTTCCGTAGTCGGCTTTTTTTGTCACGTCGTAAAAAACGTCGCCGTTTTCCGCGGCATAGGCGTAGTCTTTTTCGATTAGCGCCGCGATCATGTTGACTATTTCGCCGATCTCCTCCGAAACTTTCGGCATGAAGTCGGCGTCGGCAGCGCCCAGGCCGCGCATGTCCTCCAGCGCTTCGCCGATGAACCGCCGGGCGTAGTCCGCCGGGCTGATCCCCTCGTCGTTGGCCCTGACGATGATCTTGTCGTTCACGTCGGTGAAGTTCTGGACATAGGTCGTCTCGTAGCCCTTGTATTTCAGATACCGGCGCAGCGCGTCGAAAACCACGGGCGGCCGCGCGTTCCCGATGTGGATGAAGCTGTAAACCGTCGGCCCGCAGACATAGATGCCGGCGCGGCCTTCTCTGAGGGGGACGAATTCTTCTTTTTTCCTGGTCATGGTGTTGTATATTTTCATTGGATATTCCCTTCCGAAAGCGTATTTTCGATCAAAGCGCAGGCGTAAGCCGCTATCCCAAGCCCAGCCCCGGTGAAGCCCATGCCCTCCTCGGTCGTGGCCTTCACGCTGACCGCGCCGGCCTCCGGCGGGACGCCCAGCGCGGCCGAGATACATCGCTCCATATCCGGAACATAAGAAGCGAGCTTCGGCCGTTCCGCCACGATGATCGAATCTATGTTCGCTATCCGCCAGCCGCTTTCCGCAAGCATACGCCCTGTACGCGCCAGCAGTACGAGGCTGGAGACGCCGAGGTAAGCCGCGTCGCTGTCCGGGAAAATCTGCCCTATGTCACCCATATGCGCCGCGCCGAGAAGGGCGTCGATTATCGCGTGGACAAGCGCGTCCGCGTCGGAGTGCCCCAGCAGTCCCTTTTCGAAGGGTATGACGACCCCGCCCAGCACCAAAGCCCTGTTTTCGGCAAGCCTGTGCGCGTCGTAGCCGTTTCCGATGCGAAAACCCATAAATGCCACCCCTGCGATGCGTCGGACGGTTGTTTCGAAGATATTATACAGCATTTGCGGGGGTTTTGTCAGCAAGTATTTATACAACTATAAGCATCCGGTATAGGCGCTCCTCAGCCGGATTTCCGCTCCTCTTCCAGCCGTAGGAACGGGTACGGATTTATCCAGTATTCCTTGCCGGTGATCTTCGCGGCGGGGCAGATGCCTACGTGCAGATGCACCTGGAAGCTGCCGGCCGCGCCCTCCGCGCCGTAGCCCGTATCGCCCATGTAGCCCAGGAGTTCGCCGGCCGCGACTTCCGCGCCCTTTTCGACGCCGTCGGCCCAGCGGTCGAGGTGCGCGTAATAATAGTAATTTCCGCTGCGGGCCGTGATCCCCACGTAATAGCCGCCCAGGTCGTTCCAGCCGAAGTTTTCGACGACGCCGTCGGTCATGCTTACAACTTGCAGCCTGCCCCTGACGTTGTCGCGATCGAGAATGTCGCAGCCCTCGTGGACGCGGCCGCCGCGCGGCGCGCCCCAGCTGTCTCCGTATGTGTAGGGGGCCTCGCCTCCTTCCGGCGGCCCGGCGACGGGAAAATGCCTCACCTCGTCGGTTATGCTCGTCAGAAGGCTTACGAACGGCCTTAGGGCGGAGGCGGAGTATTTGTTTTTGATCCGGCCGTAACTCGAGACGAACTGGGCCTCCAGGCCGTCCGCCCCGAGGCCGGGGCTTTTTTCGGGAAAAAATCTGTTTTCCACCGAATAGAGGGTAAGCAGCTCGCCGAACGGCAGGCCTCGTTCCTCGCTCAGCTCGTCCAGCCGCACGAGCGACGCGATCGGGATGCGCATGGCCTCCACGTCCCTTAGGTCGATGGGCGTGCTCGGGCCTTTTAAGATCAGCCCGACCGCGAGTTTCAGGAACAGCAGCAAAACAAGCCCGACTCCCGCCAGGAACAGCAGCCTTTCGATTTGGCGCGCGCGTTTTTTGAAAAAGCCGCGTTTCCGGCGGCGCCTGCCGTGAGCGCGCGCGTATTTTTTCGGCAGTTTTACCCTTGCGGATGCCGCCAATTAAAACGCCCCCTTTTCATATTTCTATTCATGAAAAGGGGGCAATATAATCGCCTGAACAGAAAGTCACGCCACCAGAAGGCGCTTGACCTCCTCCGGGAGTTCCTCAGCCTTGCAGTTCATGCTAATGACAAAATCCAGTTCGTAATCGCGGGACAGGGAATCCAGCTTGGCGATGAGTTTGAGGAGACTTTCGTTATCGACCGTTTTGACGACGTTCGTGAGTCCGTCGATGAACACGTGCTTGATGTCCGAATCCATTGAGAGTATCCCGCAGATGAACCCGATGAGCTCACGGTAGTTCGACAGCGGGAAGTTGTCGGTCTGCACGAATCGGATGTCGTAATGGAGGTCGTAGATGTGCCTGTTGTCGTCGTCGATAAAGACGAGGTGGCCGTCCGTGGTTTTGGCGCATCTGTTGGCCATGTCGATGAGTTTTTTCGTCTTGCCCTCACCCTTTGCGCCAGCGATAAATTGAACCAATTCAATCTCCTCCTTTGATGTAGTGCCATAGAGCAATGCCCTTAGAAGTAATACCATTATAATATATCCGCGGAGATTGTAAAACCTTTTTTTGCAAATTCTTTTCTTCCGAATATTCCATATCGCGCGGTTGTTTCGCCATTTATTGACAATTTAACCATCGAATTTTTTGACGAAAAACTCCAATACTATATGTCAGAAGCAAAGGAGCGGCTGTCGTGACAAAATGTACCGCGCCGCGCCGTAACACTTTTTCTATCTCAAAAAACATAGCAAAGGGGAAAAGAACATGAAGCGCAAGATCATTTTATTTACATTTATCGGAATTCTCTCGCTGTCCGCGGCTCCCTCGATCCACGCCGAGGAAGTTACGGCCGGAACCGGCGAAGCCGCGGCCGCGGCGGACCGGACGGATCCGGGAACGGCCAATGCCCGCCAGAAAAGGCGTCACGCCGTGACCCCGGCCGGAAGCCCGGCCCCCGGTATGCAGTACCGGACGGTTCCCGGAGCGCAAAACCGGCAGACTCCAAGAACGTACGACCGGTTCGCCCCGGGGACGCAAAACCCGCAGACGCCCGGCGCATATTACAGAAGGCAAAACGACGTAACGCCGGGAATGACCCCCGGAGCATATTACAGAAGGCAGAACGACGTAACGCCGGGAATGACGCCCGGCGGCGCCAGGCAGTTCAGAAGAGTCACCCCAGGCGAATACGGAGCTCCCGCCGACCTGAGGCAAACGCCTTACTACGGGCAAAACGCGGCCCCCAGGCGCCCGCTTCTGGAATCGGAGGCGGTGCCGGGCGAGATCGACATTTTCCGCGTCAAGACGGGGGATACCCTGTGGCAAATCTCCCGGAAATACAAGCTCCGCCTGGAGGCGGTCATAGACGCGAACCCGGCGCTTAAGGAACCGGACCTGATCTATCCAGGCGACAAGATCAGGGTGCCGCTGGACGAGAAAATCGACGACAATATGACCATCGGCGGCGCGAAGTATTACACAGGTAACGAAGCCTCCCCGGCGGCCGAAACGGCCCCCGCAAGCGGTTTTGAGCAGGAGGTGCTCCGCCTGGTCAACAAAGAGCGCGCAAAGGCCGGCGTCGCGGAGCTCGCCTGGTCGGACGCGCTGGCCGGGGCGGCCCGCGCCAAGGCCCGCGACATGAGCGAGAACAACTATTTCAGCCACCAGTCCAGCGTCCTCGGGAGCCCGTTCGACATAATGAAGGCCCACGGTGTGACCTATAAGACCGCGGGCGAGAACATCGCGAAGGGCCAAAAGACGGCGATTGCCGTCATGACGGCCTGGATGGCGTCCTCGGCCCACAGGAACAACATCCTGAATCCCCGGTTCACCGAGATAGGCGTCGGATATTCCGCGTCGACCGGCGGGACGACGTACTGGACGCAGCAGTTCATAGGGAAATGACGCGTGTCGTTTATAAAAAATAAAAGCCGGCTTCAGCCAGGGGCTTGCCGTCATTGACGGCAGGCCCCTGGCCTGTTGTATAAGGAACCTCATAAATCTACAACGGAAATGTCGAAACAACCCAGCGTCTGCAAGGTTTTTTCTAGGCTCCAGGCTCTAGTTTCTGCAGTTATCCAGTATACTTCTCTCTTCAATACGGTCATACCCGTTTTTTTTCAAATAAGAAATAACGCCCGCCAGTTGAGCGTCTGAAACGGATGTGCCCGAGGAAACCCCAACGGTGTTAACCGCGGAAAAATCCACGCCGTCAAGCTCCTCCGGCGTATCGGCCCGGATCGCTTTCGCCGCCCCGGCCTCTAAAGCGGCCTCGGCAAGCCGGTTCGTATTAGACGAGTTGGCGGAGCCTACCGCGATGAACAGATCGCACTCGCCCGCGATGTTCCTCACGGCTTTTTGGCGGTCGCTTACGGCGCGGCATACGCCTGCCCGCGGCGGGTCCCGCAGAGACGGATATTTTTCCCGCAGAAGCTCCGCCGTCCTTTGGGTGGCCTCGAAATCCAGGGTCGTTTGCGACAGCCACGAAACGCGTGAACCGTCGATCCCGCATAGCCTGCCGAGATCCGCTTCCCCCCGGACGACCCGGATATTATCGGGCGCTTCTCCCGCCACTCCGATCACCTCCGGGTGATCCGGGTCGCCGATGAGAACAATGGCATAACCCTGTTTTTTGAGGCGTCTTGCCTCCTCGTGGACTTGCTGCACAAAGGGGCAGGCGGCGTCTATTATTTTCAGGTTTTTCGCCAGGGCCTTTTCCCTGACCGCGGGCGCGACGCCGTGGGTCGGGAATATCACGGCGCTTCCGGAGGGGATTTCCCCGATCTCTTCGGCGAAGACCGCGCCCAGCGATTTGAAACGGTTCAGCAAAACGGTATTGTGCACTATTTCCCCGAGGACGTAAACCGTGCCCTTCTCCCGGTTGACGGCGTCCGCCAATATTCTAACGCCCCGCTCCACCCCGACGCAGAAACCTCTGGGAGAGGCCAGCAATATCCGCTTTTCCGCATTGCGCATTTGCGACAGCGCCCTTCCTGTTATTCCGGGCTGCGAAAAGAAATTCACTTTTCGCGCGCGAGCATATTCATTCCAAACCGGGAAAGCCGTTTTGCCGCAGGGCCTCGTATAATACGATCGCCACGGCGTTGGACAAATTAAGGCTCCGATTGTCCTTGACCATCGGCACGCGCACGCAGCGCTCAGCATACATATCCCGCATATACGGCGGCAGCCCGGCGGTTTCCTTCCCAAAAACCAGAAAATCCCCGTCCCGGTACCGGACCTCGTGATATTGAATATTCCCAGACGTTTCCGCCAGCCACAGGCGCGCGCCGGGATTGGCGGAACAAAAATCCTGAAAATCACCGTGTATCCGAATATCCATATCATGCCAGTAGTCTAAACCGGCCCGTTTCAGTTTTTTGTCCTCTATGACAAAGCCCAGAGGCTCGATCAAGTGCAAAACCGAACCCGTAGACTTGCATGTGCGTACGATATTCCCGGTATTCTGCGGGATTTCGGGCTCGTGCAGAACGACGTGCATCATGCGGTTTATTCACCTTTCGAGGAAATCGGCCGTCAGCGAACGCGCCTGTTCCATATAATCCCCGTTCATGTCGAGCCAGATGATAGATTCATCCCGCCGCAGCCAAGTCATCTGTCTCTTGGCGAAACGTTTGATCGCCCGCGCCAGCTCCAGTTTGAATTCGTCCTGAGATTTGAATTTCCCCGTCAGATACCAAAGAATATAACGGTATTCCAGTCCAAGGTCATAAAGACATTCAGGATCTCCGCCGCCGTCCAGATACGTTTTGACCTCGTCTATCATTCCCAGTTCAATCCTGGACGCCAGGCGTTCCTCGATCCGCCTGTGCAATATGTCTTTCGGCCATGTCACGCCTATCTGGAGCGCGCTGTACCTTGCGGAGTTTTCGCGCCTCAAGGGCTCTCCGAGGGCGGTTTTCTCAATCGCCCGGATCAGCCTGCGCTTATTGCGCGAATCGGACGGATTGGAGGCGAAGAACGCCTTACCCTCCGGCGTCAGCATTTCCAGCAGCTCATCCGCGGTCAGTTTGTCCAGCTTGCCGCGCAGCGCCGCGTCCACGGGCTCCCCGGACAAAACATAGCCCGATACGACCGATTTGACATAATTCCCCGTGCCGCCGACGATGAACGGGACCTTATCTCTTTGCAATATCTGCGGAATCAGCGAATACGCCATATTCTGGAAATCGGATACGGAGAATGCTTCGCCGATATCTTTAATGTCTATTAAATGATGCGGGACAGCCCGCGCTTCTTCGGCTGTGATCTTCCCACTGCAAAGGTCGAAACCTCTGTAGACCTGCCTGGAGTCCGCGGAGATGATTTCCCCGCCGAAACTTTTGGCAAGTTCGAGCCCAACCGCGCTTTTGCCCGACGCGTTGGTTCCGACTATCGCGATTATTTTTGGCAGTTCCCCGCTCACTTTTCTCCTCCGGCGACTGTTTACATCAATCGCGTCCGTCACCACAATACCGTCGTCCACATATAGTAATACGCCGCGGAGTCCGCCGCCTTCCACGAGGACTCCACCTTTTCCGTGTCGCCGCAGAGGTTTCTATAGCCGGCCTTTTCGGTTTCCCACGGCCTGCACGTCCCCGGAGGGCGCTTTCCCCCAGGGATCGGAGGCCCGCTTTCGGGCTTTCCCATCGGCTTCGCGGGGAACGTCCGGCTGTATACCCCGTGCTCCATCGTGTAATCCGCCGCCGCGCGCAGATTCCCGGGTTTGACATCGCTCAGCATCAGCGCGGAGGCGTCCAGGATATATCCGCCGTCGGGCTTCATGACCTCAAACAGCGAGTTCATGTGCTTTTTCACGTCATCCGTACTTCCTCGGCTCAACACGTCGTAGGACAGCCCGCCGGACACGGCGAACCTGTGTTTGAGCTTTCGGGCCGCCTCTATGGGGTCGCCCCTGTCCAGATGATAGACGATCCCGCCCTCCGGCAGTTCCAGCAAACGGCCGTAGTGGGCCTCCCAATTCCCCTCGCCGTAAAACAAAACCTGATGCCCCCTTCGGATTATCTCCTCAAGGACCGGCTTCAGCGTAGGCCAGAACACGCGGTCGAACATCTCCATGCTGATGTATGGCACGCAGCCGCGATGCGCCCAGAGTGTGACGGGGACCTGCCTGTCCGGGTCGGCGGAGGCGAGCGCGTTGGCGAGTATATGCGGCATGAGCGCCTCGCAGGCGCGGAAGAGCTTGTCCGGGCAATCGGCGGCGTCCAGGCAGACGTTGACGTAGCCTCTGAACTTGTCCGCCATGATATCGAGCGGCGCTTTGATCATGCCGGAGTTAGCGGACACGATCCCCTCCGCCCGGAGCCTGGCGGCGGCTGGGCCGAAGGCGCTCATATAGCCGGCGTAGGCGAGCGCGCCGGATATCAGGCTGAGGTTGTGGTCGAAATCGACCGGTTCGCCCGCGAAACGAACCCGCGCCGCCGCGCGCGGAAGCCATTTTGTGAACAGAAACGCCGTCGGGTCGTCGATGAACTCGCCGTATTCGCCGGCCTGTAAAAACATGTCCTCCTCGCGCACGGGCTCGGAGAACTGGTTCACGCTGTCCGGAGCAACGTCTACGCCGGGAACGGCCAGGTAGCGCCATCCGGCGGCCTTGCCCACGCCGTAGTTGCTCCATATGGCGTTCAGCATTACCGCGTCTATTCCGAGCTCCGCGGCCGTCCGCCGCGTGACGTCGAACGCGCTCTGATAGTCGAGCGCCACTTCCTGGTTCGTGACGCCCTGAAACCTCGCCGCGGCCTCCTGCAAAAAGAACCGGATGGGTATGCGGTCGGGAACGCCGCGGTTCATCGCTGTCACATACCTTCGCAGGCGGTCCCGGTAGGCCTGCTCGTTCGTTTTGGACATATGAATTCCCCTTTCGGCTCAAAGATTATGTTTTTACTATTGCTTGATTCGGGCGGCAGGCATGGCTATAATTAAAATACGGTTTGAAAATTTATGTAAAGGAGCGAGGCGCGTGTTTTACGATAAATTCAGCGTCGAGGGCAAAAGAGTTTTGGTGACGGGCGGAGCCCAGGGGATCGGCAAATGCGTCGCGGGGATCCTCGCGCGGTGCGGCGCGTCCGTGGGTATCCTCGACGTCAACGGCGAGGCGGCCGCGCGGACGGCAAGTGAGATCGGCGGCAAGGCGGCCGCGTTTTCCTGCGACGTGACCGATTGCGCCCAGGTCGGGGAGGCGGTCGGGGCCTTTGTCCGACGCTTCGGCGGCCTGGACGCGGTGTTCAACAACGCGGGTATAGTTCAGCACAAGCCCGCGGAAGAGCTCACGCCCGAGGAATTCCGGCGGGTTCTGGACGTTAATCTGAACGGCGTCTTTTATGTGGCACAGGCTGCGGCCAAAGAATTCATGCGGGCGGGGACCGGCGGCGCCATCGTGAACACCGCCTCCATGTCGGGCAGCATCGTTAATATCCCCCAGCGCCAGGCTTCCTACAACGCCTCGAAAGCGGCGGTGGCGCACCTGACAAAATCCCTCGCGGTCGAGTGGGCGCAAAAGGGGATCAGGGTGAACTGCATCAGCCCCGGCTATATCGCCACGGAGATGACCGGCGCTGTCCGGGACGACTGGAAGGAGTTCTGGAAAGAGATGATCCCTTTCCGCAGGATGGGGACTCCGGAAGAACTGGCCGGCGCGGTCATCTACCTGATGAGCGACGCCTCCTCGTACACCTCCGGCGCCGACATCATCATCGACGGGTGTTTCACCTGCATTTGAATCCGTAACTAGCATTGTTCCGCGGCCCTGGCGCATCTGGCGACGAGGGCGTCCACATCCGCCGCGGCGTAGTCTATGCTGAACGGGACATACGCCGTGCGCGAGAGATAGTCCAGCGACGACGGCGCGGAGTCCGCGGTTATGTCGAACTTCCTGTTCTGGTTGCGCTCCATGTTATATGGATTCATATAGGGGTTGTTGGTCACGCGCTTTTCCAATATCGGCTTCCAGTGGATAAACACGTGCCGGTTGACGTCGTATGGAATGACGCAGCCTTCCAGGTTCGCGGCGAAAGCCCGCGCCTTCTTTTCCGAATCGAACCGGAGCGGCCATGTGCTGCCCAGATCGCCCTGCGCGTCATGGGACGGGGCGGGGAGAAGGTCTGTGTTTTCGCGGATTTTTTCGTTAAACATGCGCTTAAGCCCGCGAAGCTCGGCTATTAGCCCGTCGAGCCGCCCGAGCTGCACGCGCATGATCGCGGCCATGACCTCGCAGCCCCGGAACTGGGAACCGACGAAGAAGGGATAAGCCAGTTCGCGCTCGTAAGACCAGTAGGACGACCCAACGTCATGATAAATAAGGGCCTTTTCGTACAGATCCGGGTCGTCTGTCAGGACCGCGCCGCCTTCCCCCGCGCTGATGATCTTATAATAGTTGAAACTCATCGCGCCGGCGCGCCCGATCGTCCCGAGCCTTTTGCCCTTATAGGAAGCGCCGTCCGCCTGGCAGGCGTCCTCGACGACGTACAGGTTGTGTTCGCGGGCGATTTTCATTATGGCGTCCATGTCGCACGGGAAGCCGCAGAGGTGGACGGGCATGATCACCTTCGTCCTGTCCGTGATCTTTTTTCTCACATCCTCCGGGTCCATCGTCAGCGTTTCGTCGACTTCGGCCACGACCGGGATCGCCCCGACGCTAAGAACGGCGTTCGGCGACGCGATAAAAGTATAGGACGGCACGATGACCTCGTCGCCGGGGCCGAGGCCCAGCGCGCCCAGGATGCTCACCAGTGCCGACGTCCCGCTCGTAACGTACAGGCTGTAGTTTGCGCCCATTTTCTCGGCGAGCTCTTTTTCAAACTGAAGGACTTCCCGAAGATCGGTGTTGATCCTGAACAGATTCCCGTTCATGATGACCCTTTCCGCCGCCGCAACCTCTTCTTTCCCGATTCGGTACATTTTATCGCCCCCATTCTCCCGGCCTTTGTTGAATATATACTATAATTCATTTCTCTCACTTGCAAGCAAAACTTTTGCGCTTGACATTTCCGTATTTCATGTGTTATATTGTAAATAATAAAAGTGGGCGCTGGCCTGCACCCACTTTTACCGGCAATCCACGACAGGCGAAAGGTTCGCCGACTATTCAAGTGAAAAATAATCAGCCGCTAACCTCGCTAGTTTGGGCTGATTATTTTTTTGTATTTTTATCGTTGATGATCGCCGCGATTATTAACCCGAAGGTCAACATAATCATTAGCGCCTCATAAACCGACATTGATTTGCTCAAAAACAAGGCCGCGCGTTTTTCCCGCAGAGAAAACGCGCGGCTTTCGTTTCGAACGGTTCGGTTTCCGGATTACACCCTTACACCAAGAGATTATAGACGAATATGATGGTCTTGGTCTCGCCTCCGTTTATAGTGCCGGATACGGGGTCGCTGGTATTGAGCCACCTTCCGATATCGTAGCCGTCGAAATAGGGGTAGTTGCTGTACGGGCCGTAGCTGCCGGGGTCCACCGTCAAGTCGTCTCTCCACAGCTGCGCCCCGGTGCTGGACTGATGGATGACAATGATGGTCGCCTTTTGTTTCTGGTAACCGTATGTGATCGTTATGCTCTCGCCCGCTCCGATCGTGCCAGAGGCGGGCGCGCTGCCGGCGACAAGGACGCCTGTCTCATAGTTCGGGAACGGGAAACTTTCATAGGGGCCGTAAGGTCCCGCGTTCACGGTCAGAACGTCTTTCCAGAGGATTGAACCGTTTTCGAGATCCTTGTGCACCACCGTGATGGTCGCGGTCTGTATTGCTTTGGAGTACACAACATAAACAATGTTTGTGGTCGCCGCGACCACAGTGGCGCCCGAACGCGCGCCGGGCGTCGCATAACC
>Ga0209629_10001431_pt1 | contig 15088 bp, 9 predicted proteins | sample TergutCu122P5_FD_187286 | JGI IMG/M metagenome (GOLD analysis project Ga0209629, IMG submission 187286) | Cubitermes ugandensis P5 segment gut microbial communities from Kakamega Forest, Kenya - Cu122 P5 (SPAdes) (version 2) | ecosystem: Host-associated > Arthropoda: Insects > Digestive system >...
AGCGCTGCGGTACGACATATATATATATATATATATGTCGTTAGGCTTTAAAAGGTTAAACAGTTAGCCAATTGGGAAGAGTAGAAATATTTAACTGTGCGAGTTTGAAATCTTAACGTAAGGAAGTAGTCCGTTTCCTACCCAGGATGAGATAAGCTGTGTACGTGATACCAAGGCTAACAGTGCATACACTTTTCAAAGACGCACCCACACAAGGAAACATATGTAAACTCTAATAATCGTGGAATAATACAAATAATATTAATAGTGTCCAATTATTCATAAAATTACTGTTCTGCTACTTAGAACACTTGGATTCCCTGAGATTAGGATATGCTAAACGACTGATGAGCCGGGTTAAGTTATAAGTTTCGCCGCCAACGAAGAGAATAACAGTGTGGGAAGCTAGGTTCCGGATTCGACTCACGAACCCTCAGAATACCAAATATGCACAAACTTCGTGAGCGTCAATAGGACTCACCGAAATGTCCTCGGTGTTCATCTCGTCTGTTGAGGTCGTCACGCCACACCACTGCCACGACCCCTGTAAAGGACACACACGACCTCAGGGCGATGGCCTACACTCGTTTGATAACATGCAGGTACTCACAGTTCACGAATAATCAACATTACAGTTTGCGACACAACCTACAGCCCTAACCAGCTGAATCCCGTCAAAACATATGATTCGGGTATTCCCCTCGTTGCCACGCCTGCTAGCGCACCCATTGGCTCTCCTACCGCACCGCTTACACACTGCTGCCAATGCATGTTGCACGATATGGTGGCTTTTAACTATCTTGAATGAGAGTCAATGGAACACAGAGCAGAAGTGAACTGTAAGGTCGATTTGTAGTACGTGATCGGGTACAACTGGAACAATTCTGTATACGGAAGACAGAGATGACACCACGCACATTGCAATCTGTCGTACCGTTTGATACATAGGTACTGCAACAGTGTTGCACCGTCACTAGTCTGTGTGGATATCAACAGAACGAACTGCTGCCACGCAAGATTTCGGAACACGTGCGTATCCCGCCAATCACAGTGGCTGGACGTTATCAGATAGATGCTATCTTCTTCTCCTCAGACACTGCGAGTGTGAGCTGGAAACCTAATTCGGTGTGTGGATTCGTGTCAACTATTTTAGGCGCGTTCGCAAAATAGCGAAAAACGACTATTACCTCCGTCGTGTCTGTCCGCATGGAATAACTCGGCTCCCACTGAACGCGTTTTCATGAAATTCGATATTTGAGGATTTTTCGAAAATCTGTCCAGAAAATTCAAGTTTCATTAAAATCGGACAAGAACTAAGGGTACTTTACATGAAGGCCACTACACATTTTCGATCATATCTTTACATGAACTAAGGGTACTTTACATGAAGGCCACTACACATTTTCGATCATATCTCGCTCATTTCTTCTTAGAATGAAAAATGTTGCAGACAAAAGTTGTAGAGAAACTCGAAACATACATTTTATGTTCAGTAACTATTTATCGAAAATCATGCCGTTTATGCGATGTGTTGAAATGTTATAGGGCGGGGCAGGCTACAGATGACAATATGGCGCATCGCATTGCATGCTGGATACCTAAGGCTAAAATACACACAGAGGTTGTTTAATATTCATTGCTTTTCCACTGCAACAGGGGTTGCATGGATGCGCCTCAATGTTACGTTATAAGAACATTGCCTGTCTTGTTATGATATATCTCCGTACCATATTTCACGTGCCTAGTTGCCATGGTTCGATATCCATCGCAGTGAGACCAGTAGCTTAAGAAAATTTTCGCACGGTAACCAGCTTATTTTACATTATGTAAAACTGCGTTTCGACTGCCTACGGGCTGGACGGTCCGGGGATCGAATCCCGGTGGAGCGAGATTTTCCGCACCAGTCCAGACCGGCCCTGAGGCCCACCCAGCCTCCTGTACAATGGGTACCGGGTCTTTCCAGGGAGTAAGGTGTTGCCGGGGCGTGACGCTGACCCTTCACCCCCTTCTAGTGCAGAGGTCTAAAATAGAGTAGAGCTATACCTCTACTCTCCCTAAGGGCCTTCGTGGCCTGTGAAAGGGTGAAAACTGCGTTTACAAAAAAACTCGTATTTTTCCGTGGTCTGTTACCGCACAGCACTTAAAGTTTAGTGGCGCTACTCCCTCTCCCGTCTCTCAATTTCGCGCGTCCACCGTGTTGTGCTGATGCAGGACGGTAGGAAGTATCATGCTGGAATGTCCTGCAATGACATTATGTTCCTACAGAGTTTCTCGAAAATCGGTCAGCCAGTTAAAATTTTAAATGGCGCAAAAAACAAGCGCGAAGTATAGGGATAAAAACGTATCTCAGTGTCATTACTTCGAACACATTCAACATAGCTGGCCTGGAATCAAATCCGGACCTCCGCGATAACAAACCGGCGACTAACCATCCCAGCCATGACGCGACCGTGTCTGTAGGCTCTGGTAGGTCTCCTTGCGGGGTTGGACAGTACCCAAACTCGGGAAAAGACGCAGACATACGTCCATTCCCAAAGTGGGATTCGAACTCACAGTCCCATTGCTTAAACAGCGAAAAACAGTACACAACCACGATCACACCTCCTCTGTGATTTACACAGGGCAGGCAGGAATAACTTTTCTTTTTTCTATTCAAAGATACAGTCCTTGAAAAATAATTCTATTGTACACCAGAAAAATCTCAAATTTTAGAAACTTTGGGCCTCCCAGATTCATGTGGACATAATGTCGCCGAGGACTAGGCTGCGAGCTGGATGTCCAAAGAATTGGGGTTCGATTCCTGGCAGGGGAAACAGACCTATCGTTTGTCCAAGGCATCCTGTTTAGCCCTGAGGCCCACCAGCTTCCTACTTCCTACTCAGTGGGTACTGGGGCCTATTTCCCCGGGGTAAAGCAGCCAGGGCGTGATGCTGAACACTCATTCCCATCTGGCGCCGAGGAGTAGAATGAGTGTAACAATTCCCTCCATTCTATCATACCTTCATGGTGTGCACAGGTACTGACTTTACCATATTTTCATGGCAACATGGCTCATGTTACTTGTGTGACATTCAGTAAACATCCAAGCTGCTTCTTTAAAATGATGTATTATGGCAACATTTGCTTGAACATCTCTTGGCTCAAGACATTTTATATAATGCAGGTACTTCTTCATAAATACAACACCCTTTGAATTCAAAATGAAAATCACATTCAAAAATTCATGTTCCATCCTGCCTGAACATACAGTTTTACTGAGCAATATGCATTCTCACTTAACATTTATTCTACATTATTTATTCTGGTAGTCCATTAAAATATTTTGCATACATTTTGTCAACAGTCAAACTCCAGCAATGCCTGTTATCAAATGAATTTCATAAAGCACCATATAAAAAAATCTGGACAGAAAACACAGGTTGTGTTAAACTGTTTTTTGTTGGCATTTCTGGATTACATGATATTCTGTAAGAAATGAATGTATATGTAGATTTATTCTGTATGGGGGTTGGGAAATTATGTTGGTTAGTAATCCATATCCATATCTTTCCTAAGATTTATGGAACACATGTCTACAAGAGTGCAATATTATAGGGTCATATGTTCAATTTATGTCTCCAGTAGTACCTAGCGGATATTAAGAGTACACATACATAATTAGCAGATAGGTAAAGGGTTTAAACTCAACGAAACAAAGTACTGTCCAAAAGAGTTCTCTCCTAACATTCAACCTTACTACTAATTCAGTTACATTTATAATGTAAGTATACACACACACAACACACAGTTCTAGTATGTTGTGTTGCAGTATTTTAACATTTTGCCCCAGTAAGGTACAGGTAAAAGGTACAGTTGTCCCTGTGCTTAATAAACCAAGCAATGAAGGTGAGTGAACAACTTCACACTCTGGCCACTTTATCCTGAAGAAAGAACCCTCAGTAACCACTAGACAGGATGCTGGATTGGGACCACTACCAGTTTGGATGTCATTTAAAAAAAAAAAATTGCCCCCAACCAGGAATTGAAATCCAATCCATCAGAAACATATCAGACTAAAACACAAGTGTCATAATCCTGATCCTGAAAATGGATAAAGTATGTTCCTCTGATAATGGAACCCACCTACAAAACTGAACATGATGTCATGACTGGGAAGATCATATGTATGAACAGAATCTGACTTCACAGTTCTCCACTTTGGACAACAAACTTAAAAATACACTTCCCATCCATGTACGCAAGAAATTTATTGAAATACATATGAGTATATCTGACATGTAGCTTTAACTGGGGAACTTTAGTGCTTTACAATTATGAAAGGCCCTAATATAATTAATAGCTGTAAGGTCTTGATTCTGAAGCCATACGATGTCTATGAAACCTTATAATTCAGACTGGCCACTTTGGAGTTGAGATTCACATACCAGGTGAAATTAGTCAAATAAAGTCAATGTTTCCTTTCCTGTTTATACTGAGAGATAAAGTGGGTAGTCCCCTTGTACATTTGTATCTGTATGTATTAAAATGCATAGCATGCAACTGGCCGAAAGTTCAGTCATTTCAGAAACTTCTTGTCATGTGTAATAACACCTGAGGAAATTAACAGTACATAACCCATGTGGCTACATGTTTCAGACAGTGATACAGCACATGATAACCTTATCCACTTTTATCTATGCAGAGTACAGGATTAATCTGCACCTGATCACAGTATAGAAACAAGAGATTAACTTGTGGGGAAGCACCTGCCTGAAAATATATATATATATGCTGAGAAGTCTGACAGACAGTGGGGACAACAGTGCTTAAAGCTTTCTCCTCTCTGCCTACTTCTGCATTCATATGCATTCCTGTGTAATATATGTCAACCACCCCCAAGTGCTGCATGATTGTCAGAACCAACATTCACATGAACTAAAGCAGAATAAGGGGGAAGTATGTTGGAAAGGGAAGCTGAACAGTTTGAAAGAGATGAGGATGGAGTTGATCCATGGGACTTCTGTGGCCCCAGTAGTGACTCTGCAGAGAACAGCATAATTCACAGACACTTTTTATACAGCAAAGGACCTACTGACCTTGTTGTGTCAGTCTACCTGTTGATCTATACACACACTTCAGGTTTCCTATCCGTGGCCATTTTTTATTTACACATGATATTAAATTGTATGTATAAAAAGAGTTTTGGGTCACATGTCACTCTATAATGACACATGATTAACAGTCTTTCCTTGATATTTAAAAGTATCTTATTAAATCGCAAACAGAATTAATGTGCAGTTGAAAGCAGTATAGATTAAAAAAGAGATATTTTATGAAAAAGTTTTGGATGAATGTCTAGGAACTTGCTCAAGGAATTTTTAGATCCATTTAGGAACATCAATATGCAATGTCACTGAGTGTGCATTTTGATAACCTGTTTACATATTGTAAATATTTTTCTCCATAATGTTTCCCATTATACTATGGCCCTTGTCTGCCTGGAATGAGTAGAAGACAACATTTAAGGCAAGAATTGCCAATAGAATTGAATTTGATATACTGCAGGGAGTATGGGAAGAAGGAATGGGCTCTTCATGTGGACCCTGAACCACAGTTTGGGTTGGTGGCAAGAAACTGCTTTGATTTTAACAATGGATACATAACCTTATTTTAGATATTTGCTTTAATATTTCTATCCAGCTTGTAGTCCAGATTTGAAAGCACCAAAGGGCAAATGTATTATTTTCTAAACTTCTTGTCCTGCTATATGATATTACCTGTACTATGATGAGACCATTTGTGACATTTTTCTTTAAAAAAACCGTGTGATCCTGTGCAGTCCAATATTTACCACCAGTGAAAATAGCCCCTATATTTGGGGTACCACCACGCGGCCCGCGCATGACACTAGTGCGGCTCGAGCTGGCTGCTTTTACGCGTTGTAGCAGTTGCTACCCCGTGCATTTAACTTGATGGTTAAAGACATGGCTGTTGCCTACATTGCCTCGTAAAACTGCGGTTCCCTAGGCTCGTCTGGCTAGCCACACTAGTTTCTACATTTAATTGTTCTTAAGAAAACCTTATAACAAGCAAAACCAAACTGGCGAATTTAAAACTTTGGAATACAAAGGGTCAAAATTTTCACAAGGTGAATATTTTATCAGCTGTTGCTCTGTTTACAAACAATTACCCACAGTGCACCGAATTGAGCTAAAACCCCCGAAAAATGTATTAACTATTCTACGTAGCTCTCTGTAATTTTTAATGACCGTCACCTTGTGGAAACACGTGGACGTAATAATTTTGCAAGGTATAAGTGTACCAGTGTGGGGCAGTCTGGCAACCCGACTTACCTTGGCAATACTGTCGAGGGATGAGAAGACTTAACACGCTGCCGAGGTTTGCAACCTTTGCTGCTGGTTGTAAATCCGTTGTTCTAACTGGCGCAAGGGGCGAATTACTGGCGATTCGATTGCGATGCGATGGGTGTGCGATGATGATTAATACATGCGACACGTTACGCGCCTTGCGCACTGGAAGCGATGCACGCGGACGATAATGCACTGCTTCGTTACGAACATGTAAATTGTAACAGAAAAAGTATTTCACGGTAAGCCTACACTACATTTTAATTACAGCACTTTACACTGTAAATTGGTATATTTTGTGTATTTATGACTTGTTCCACATCCTACTGTCTTTATGACACACTTCTGGGTTCATGGAATGTATGTATGTAGAAATAAAGTATTTCAATTAATTTATCTAATCCCTTCCCGATGTTTTCCCACACTAGGTCAACTTGTCCTTTGCTGTATAACAAGGGTCTGTCCAGACCTACAAAATGGTGATAGCTCCACAAGGTTAACTTTTGCTTCCTCATTATGTTTACATAACCTAACACAGCACCATAAAAAAGCCTTCTGTGACACCGATCATACATCTGTGGCGATATGTTTACGACTGTCATAGACGACACAGCATTCCTAGCCGTCGTCGCAGCGTATTGGTATGTCATGGGGTTGTGATACAGTTAAGAGGTGTGTTAGGCCTTCCGACATTTCGGAGGAACATGTCGCTTCCATGACGGACAATGTTGAGTCATGTGCTCAGATATGGTACACCTTCCATTAACGGGGGAGAAAAAAAAAATTCGCACCCAGAGATATATTCGGCTGTAACGCTTCGACTACAAACTGCTTTCAGCGCAAGCCTTCGCTAATCTGGGACGTTACGGCGGCGTAGCTAGGTAACCAGCTGCCACCTACGCCGCGTAAGGTCCCAGAAGAGCGAAGACGTACTACATTGCGGCGGATGCTCGCATGGTCTTATAACAGTTTTTGTTGTCTGACTGTAAATAAAATTTTGAATGTACCGGATTTTTTGTAAACTTATTTGACATATCACGAAAATCCGTAATGGCGATTTAAAGTTCTTGATGGGACAGGCAGACAGGGCGAAACTATAAGGCGCATTTTGACAGCCTTTCATTCTGAACGTACCAGTGAGTAAAAAGGAGGTATTTCAAATTTTAATGATGTAATGGCTGTAGGAGATACTGGGTTACAACATAAACACAATCACAAATATTTGTGTGGTTAGCAAAAGGTCAAAAGTCAGTTATTGATTAAATAATATGTAACAAAAATTATCTGTGGGTATTGAATCAGACAGGACTGATGTCATTTGGAGAATGTCTGCTTATCATTCAGTCCAGAATCTTTCATAATCACACTTGCCATCTGAAAAATAAAAATATAGAGAACTATAATTTTTTTTGCCTTTTGTTCTGTGTGGGTGTGAAACTTGGTCTCTCAAGAAGCTATATACATGGAGGGTGTTTGAGAGTAGGGAGGTGAGGAAGATGCTTGGGCCTTAGAGGGGGGAGGAATAGGTAGCTGGAGAAATCTGGATGTTGGGGAGCTTCATAATTCTAACTTCTTGCCAAATATTATTAGGACAATCAAATCAAGAAGAATCAGATGGATGGGGCATATTGCATGTATGAGGGAGAAGGAAAATGCATGCAGGGTATGCTGAGGAAACCTGAATGGAAGACCCAGGTGCAGATGGGAGGATAATATTAACCAATGGGCCTTAAATGAGATAGGCAGGATGTGGGTGGACTTATTCTGGCTCAGGACAGTTGTGCATAAAGAGAAGGAAAAGTTATGACAAAAGATGTGGTGCTATGAAAAATGGTCAGTTTATCCACACTTGAAAGAGGGTTTGAATGACATCAACACAATTTCTGTGTCTGAAGACAGCAATTCAAAAAACAACATAATTAATCATATAATTAAAGCATTTAATGCCATGGAGTCTTGGAATAAACATAATACATACCAGTATTTATGTGAATTAATAACAGCGCACCCTGTGCAGGAACAATGACCATGAAACGCAGATGCATCTCCATAATTTCATAAGAGCTATTCATATACATTAAACTGAATATCATAGAAGGCTGTATCAAAGAAATTTCTGTCTTTTTAAACAACATTTATGGCTGTACATGGCATCACCAAACAATGCATTCAGTAGCTACACAAATCTCTTCAAAACTACTAGTCAATGAAAGATATGTTGTGCTAATATAATATACGTTCAATTAAAGGTGAGCCACTACAGCCATAAAATACATCACACAGTATATCCGGCAGGCAAACCCAGTATTTTGTATGATTTCAGGCTTCCGCCATGAAGTAGATGAGAACTGTGCTCTTCTGGAACATTACATAGCGAGTAGTGGTAATTCCTTACCGATGTTTCAGGACACAACCTATCAGATCCATCATACCCTTTAAAAGGGGGGGGGACCGAAACATCGGTATGGAATTACCACTACTTGCTGCACAATAACCCAGAAGAGCACAGTTCTCAGACCAAGTATTTAACAAAAATGAATTGCATATACACAGAACTAAAACTCCCTTCTGTTGGTTATGAATTCTACAGTAACATTTTTTGATACACAACTTGACAAACTTTTGTTATCTCCATCTTCAACAAGCATCAGTGTTACATGAAAGCCCATGTAATGGACTTTTCCAATACATTATTACACATGTAAACCCATTCTAATGAGAAGCACAGCAACTGAAGTTCACAAAAGGAAAGCTCAAGCATTTTATGTAAGCATGAAAACTGACAGTAATGAAGCAACCCCAACAGATGTTCAGGAATACAAATCCATCGAGTATTACAACGCTTGATAGTACTGTTGCCAGTTGGCATTTTAATACTTCAATATTCACATTTTGTCATCAGGATATTCTGTGTTCTACTGTTATCCTGAAACAGCTGAATAAAAGGAGGATGAAGTGGTGTCAATAATTTATCCTCTTACCTTCAATATTTTTGGACCCTACTGCGAAGGAAGTTAAAATGTTTTGTGACTCATGCCACAGTTAAAACAAAAGTTACACTGTTTTTGGGTGTTGCTATTTGTGATGCATGTTGCTTGTAGTCAGAACAACTCTCTGTTCAAGGACATTACTAGAATGTGATTACATCACAGCAGTCAATCATAAATATCCAGCTGACTTACAGCACTGAATTAGGTTAGTTGAGAGTACTTCTACGAAGCCAATCACACTACCAGTGGGAAACATTAGCTATTACTTGTGTGAACAGCTCAGCTATGCAAATGATGGGCCTGCAGGTGAAACAAGTAGAATCAATTAATTTCATGTTTTCACCATGCATTTTCAAGTCAATCACCTTTATTTTCTGACTAATGCACTTAATTGTATAAAACTCATAAGGTTAAAATCTACATGTATCAATATTTTAAAAGACAATTAAAAATTCCGACATGTTTCAGATCCTCTGGGATCCATCCTCAGGGAGTATTAAAAGTGCTTCACTGAAATTAGTTGTGTTCTTTTGTGTGCGTAGTCGGTGTTTGGCAGCGTGAAATTTAGACCTGTGGCATGTGTGTCTGGTGCGCCGAGTTGAGAACTACCGTACAGTAGTTCTCAACTCGGCGCACCAGACACACACACCACAGGTCCAAATTTCATGCTGCCAAACACCGACTACACACACAAAACATCACAAGTAATTTCAGTGAAGCACTTTTAATACTCCCTGAGGATTGATCCCAGAGGATCCGAAACATGTTGGAGTTTTTAATTGTCTTTTAAAGTACTGATACATGTAGATTTTAACCTTATGAGTTTTATACAATTAAGTGCATTACTTGGAAAATAAAGGTTATTAAGTAGAATCAATTTGCATGACGAACATTAAAAACGTTCAGTAAGTATGGATTCAGCTTGCAGGGTATAAGTTTTTAACGTTTGTCTGCTGCTGGTGATGGTTTCTGAAAGACTGTGTGACAATTAAAGAAAGAGTGGCATAAAAGTTAGTTCCATGTTTTTGTTTCAATTAAACATGATGTTCCCAATCTTTTTAACACAAGACCACTGACATCCCTTGTTTATGCAATTTTTTAGGTATCCTGTATGTAAAAAAACTGCTGTGGTGACAGGTATCAGATATCAAGATGTCTTAATTTAGTACTTGTATATTAATTACAAAGTACTGACTGAAAAAAAAAAATTGTTCAACCAACATATTTTACCTCACTGTCATCAAACTCATGCCATAAATTGTACCATTCATTTCTTGAAATGGTAACCCCTCCTTTTTTGGAGTAGACTCTTCAGTTATATTAGACTAGTAGAAATAACAGTTCTTCACCATGCATATGGTTGTTTTCCTTGTCAGTGTCACAACACAGAGTACCTTAAACTTACAGAATGAATAACACTCAAATTAACAGTCTTGGATGTCACAAATATTGGCAAGAATAGACAGTAAATTTCATAATATTTGTTTATGTTCTCTATTAGATCTACTGTAGGTAACAGAAAGGTTACATTAGTATACACAATAGGCTTCAGCATCACAAAGTCCAAAAATAAGGGCTATTTGATTCTTATTATTGGGTGATTATACTGCATCTGTTGATCCTGTATGATGGTATGTTTCTTGCAACTCTCTAGAAAACAGGGATAACTATAAGTACCACCTGTTTTAACACTAAAAACTGCATTTTGCCTATAGAGGGTATGTGTATGAACTGTAGGATTTTCACAATAAACAGCAACTATATCACTTACAGCAGATTCAACTGTAAAGAAACGGTCTCAATTTTTTAACATCTGTTGCAGGAAATTACCCCTTCAAAGGGTTAATTCATAAAGCAAAATGATTGTTGCACATCTTCGCCACAAACAACCTACAGGTTGCACAATGAAAGTATGTAACATCTCTTCGAAGTTGCCCTAGCCATTCAGCATTTGTCTCCAAGTAACATAACCTAAGTGAACTCCACTGCACCACAGATCTGAATCACCATAGCTGTTAACCTTGTATTAATACAACATTTGTACATGATATGCATATAGTGAATAAGGAGCAACGAAGACTGGTAAATACAATTTGGGAGGGAACAGTACCACTGTTACCATCAAGTACTAGAGAACAATTTCGGAAGTGCAAGTCAGTCATTGGTCAAACTTAAGCCGTTCTAACAGACAGTGTATTACGTGATGGCACTTCCATCATGGCACACACATGGTCTTCACCTCCTTCCCCTTCACTCCTCCTCATACAAGTCACCTAGTGGTGCTATGTCAGTCAAGTCAGTGATGTTATAGATAACTGAACATATCTCAGATTGGAAAGACATGAAACTGATACAAAATTTGAAAAGGTAAACCTCATGGCCAATACAGCACAGTAACTCAGGGAGACTAAGAAGAAAGTAAGAGTACAAGATTAATATGGATCTTAAAAAATATGGTAATGAACTGTAGCATATAATTCTGATAATGGTTTCACATGAATAGTAATATCACTTCACTGATGATTTTTTCCACTGCCTCTGTACAAAAAATATTCAAAATGTTTTGGAAGCTAACTCTTTGAGAAATGCTGTGATTATTATCTTGTACAGTGATGATGGAAAATGTCACTGTAAATGTGATATTATTCATGGTAATAAACCTTTGGGTTTCATGAAGTGTATGGAATTTCTTGACTGACAGACTAATAGCTTCTCAAGAAAGCATCTGCTCTGTGCAGTAATAAGTTTTTGAAACAGGCTGTAAGGAAGGGAAATGAACGGTTGAATCTCAAGGATGAAGTCTGGTGGATGTCATAATTACTGGTCATGAATATGTGAGTTATTAATACCAGATACTAAGTAAATTATGTAGTCCACATGAGAAAATTTATACATATTATAAACATCACATATTCTTCTACTCAATATAGGATGGTTTCCTTTTTAAATTACCATTTTAGTAATAGTTCTTATGACTTGTGAAGTAGATAATGAAACTAATGTGATATACTGCTAATAAAGTTTGAATGTTGACAAATCAAACAAGTACTTTTACTCCACATATAAATTATGATATTCTACATGACTTCCATGATCATTTTACCAAGGCCTATTCTGATGTGTTCTGTACTTGCGTGCTTTCTGCTCAAGTATGAAATGATGTATTAGCCAGTTTGACAGATGTACTTACTCTTCAGATATATGGCTAATAAAAGTGCACCAATGAAACAGACACAACAGATACCAAACCCACATTTGGATTGAATCATCCTCAACAGTGTCAAAATAAATTCCATAGTTTAGTGAATACATGATGTGGACATGAAATGCAACATATCCAGTATCAAGTTTCCTCTTCACATGTTTACTCATCTGAAACTTGTATTGGAGATCTCTTCTTATAAATATTGCACAAAGTTCACTTTATATGTATCACTTATACAGTTTGAAATATGGAACACATGAGAAATAAATCTTGCAGCATTTACACATGACACATTATCACTCTTACCATTCTGACACTGGTTCAAGTCTATTCAACAATACAACTATAACTGCTCTCTATTTTGCCGCTCCATTGTCAGCCTTGCAATTTCTGCACCCAGTGTGTCAATACTTTCCTGCACAAAGAGAAGAGGTTGTTTGCCAACAAGATCTACCAGGAAGTAAAACTACAGTACACAGGCGGTCCCTGAATTTCATACACAATTTGTTTCTGAAAATGCGTAGAAAAGTTTAAATATAAGGAAGACAAGCAACAGAATTATATGTTATAATGGGGGTTCTGTTCGCACTGCTTAAATGTACATAAAAATCCCTATTTATGGGCAACAAACAAAAGAGCTGTAGCAACAATTATGGCACATTCTGCATTAATGCAACCAAATGTTACTGTTACTGTTCCTGCCATCACACGAGCCAATATCCTTCACAATTCTATTGGCTACATAAGGGATGGCCAACGAAACTCATAAGCCATTAACAACCTTAACAACGTTTTTGAAAACATTTTCATACACCTGCTTTGCAGTACAACAACCATTTTCTATACGCAAATTACATCTTGCCACCACCATGATGTAGGTCAGACTTCTTCCACCAGATTGTCTTACAAGTGTAAGTGGCCAGGATAGCCAAAAACAAAGAACAAAGGGCCTCACCAAAATAAGCCAACATGAAAACTCAACCGTCCACACCAACATCAAAGTTGTCAGTTGGTTTACAAGATATAAACCATACAAATAAACTTTCAGAGTTACATGTCTTGCCTCAAATTACACTTATCCCACAAACCTCTTCTGGATTTTTTTTTCATGGGTCGACAGCCGTAGTGGGCCTAGGCCTCATTTTCGAGGCTTCGTGATCACACTCAGGTGTGGATTACACAGGGTTACACACTATTTGCCAGCTAGTTCACTATCAGCTTTGAAACTTGTTGGCAACTAAATCCGAGCAAATGAAGATGAAGTTTTTTTCAACTTTCCTCACTACGCACTGGCTAGTATACTACCCCACTAGTAAACTCACTCAGTGTAATTGATATGTACCTTGTGATGAAACACTAAAATTCTTCAGTTCATCTCTAAGATGTCAAATGATAAACTAAAACACTACTAGCTGTCTGCCCAGCCTTTTCATTCCAACATCTAATAGGCATGGATAGTTTACTCCCTACTTATTTATGAGCACTAGCTGGCAACTGAACTTGCTGGCAAGTAGCGTGTAAAGAAGCCTCGTGTAATCCCCACATTAGACACACCACACTTGGTAGGACTCCTCTGGATGCGTCAGCAGCCCATCGCAGAGACCTATACCTGAAAACACACAACACTCACAAGAGACAGACATGCATGCCCCCAGTGTGATTCAAACCCACGGTCCCAGCAAGTAAGCAGATATAGACCCATGTGTTAGTCAGCGTGGCCACTGGGATAGGCCTTTCTAGCATTTAGTAGACACAAAATACAGTACTGGACTCAGTTTTACAGTGCTACTGTGCAATAGCTCAAAATGTTTGTTTGTCAGCTGTGTATGAAAGCACGAATTTGGCATGTGAAAGACAGATTGGGGATGAGAATTTATAGTGTAAAAAAGTGTGGGTTGTAAAAGTTGAATTTCCGAAAGTCGAGGACCACCTGTATCTTGAACAGGTGTAAGTAGGTAGGAACACACTAAATTAAAACATAAAAAATTAGCTTTTATTTGATATTCTCATAGCAGTGAGAATCAACATTTGTCTTCTGGTATGTAATGCCATGCAGTAAGGTAGATAGGCACTAAGTTACAGAGGAATCTGCTGCTTCCACCTTCAGGGCAGAAGAGATGAAGCAACAAGTTCCTCCTAAACACTTGTGCCTATCCCCAACTACACATTTTCACACCCAATAGAAGCAATTTTTAGGTATGTACACAACATTGCAAGAAGTGACCATTAGCATTGTCATGTCTGTCTGTCTGTCCATCCACCTGCCTGTGTGTCTATCCAGCTGCATGGAACAACTCAGCACCTATGCTGGATTTTCATGAAAATTTATGAGATAATGTGGAAAAATATGGTACAGCCAGACAGGCCACAGGCAACAATACAATACAATGCATGTGCACTGCATGCTGGATAACTATGGCTCGAGACACACTCAGAATATGTAATATATATCGTTATTCCATGGCAACAATGGTCACATGAATGTGCCTCTATGTTACATTATACGTACATTGCCTATCTTGTATTTAACCAATAAGGATGGAAGA
>Ga0209629_10001432_pt1 | contig 15083 bp, 12 predicted proteins | sample TergutCu122P5_FD_187286 | JGI IMG/M metagenome (GOLD analysis project Ga0209629, IMG submission 187286) | Cubitermes ugandensis P5 segment gut microbial communities from Kakamega Forest, Kenya - Cu122 P5 (SPAdes) (version 2) | ecosystem: Host-associated > Arthropoda: Insects > Digestive system...
TACGGGCGGGGTTCCACCCCCGCCCGGGATTGGTGATTGTCAAGTCCCGTTGATGCAATCTGTGATTGCCCGGTTCCAGCGAATTTCGAGGCCCGTTGATGCGATCATTGATAGTGCGGTTCCGGCGATTGTCAGGATCGTACGGGCGGGGTTCCACCCCCGCCCGGGATTGGCGATTGTCACGGCCCGTAGACGATCTGCGATCGTCCGAAATTTGAAATGAACACGAACTACGCCATTGTAGGGGCGGATACCATCCACACTTGGCCGCCCGGCCAGTGCAGCGCTTTTTGCGGCACGAGAGGGCGCCCGGGATTGATCGATACTTACGCGGATGTGGCGGAATTGGCAGACGCGCTGGATTTAGGTTCCAGTCCGCAAGGGTGCAGGTTCGAGTCCTGTCATCCGCACCATTTCTCCCATAGACGAACCCTCGGGTTCGTCTATGGGAATTACCATTTGTCCCTCTTGCGCGTTGTAGAAGATTGCCATGTGATTGTCGTAGAGGTCGATGCGGTTAATGAAGATGTCCACTAAAGCCCTGCGGTTGTTTGGATTGGACATATCCAGTTTCGTAAACCGCTCTACGAAAAATTTCATCTGGTCGTACTTGAGTATCGGGGTCTGTATCCTCTCCCGCGCGAGTTGGGCTTCCAGGTCAACTTTCTCAAGCTGACGTTTTTCTATTTGAGCGGAAATCACGTCCACGGCTTTACCAGCCTCCAGCGCCTTGATGAGATTGGCTGTCGCCGTCTCGTTCTCTTTGATGAGTTTAGTCAGCCGTTTGAGGTCTGCGGTGTTCCTTTCCTTTTCGCACCGCGCCTCAACGGAACGAGCGATATAGTCGATATATTCCGGCGTCAGTTTGGCGACGGTTTCGTTTACCACCAAATCCTCGATGTACGCCTTCCTCACGGTTTTCTTTTGGCAACCCTTGCGTTTGGCGGTGACGCATTGATAATACTGATGAAACGCCCCAGTGTGCGATGTTCCGCTAATCCCCGTCATGGCCGATTTGCAATGGCCGCAGTATAACTTGGTGGTCAGCAGGTAGAAATCCTCAATCGCTTTGGCCCGCGCCGGGGCCTTTTTATTTTTTTCCATCAATATTTGGGCTTGCTCAAAAGTATCGTCGTCTACGATGCGCGGAACCCCGCCTTGAACCTCAATCTCACTGTACCTGTAAACGCCGGCGTATCTGTTGTTCGTGAGTATGAGCCGGATGGAGTTTTTATTATACGGATTTCCCCGGCTCGTCTTGATACCGTTTTCATTGAGGTATCTGATAATGTCCGCCATTGTCTTTCCCGCCAGATACATCTCGAAGATACGCCGGACTATCGGGGCGGTTTCTTCGTCAACGGCAAACCGCTTGTCCACAATTTTGTAGCCCAACGGCACACCGCTCCCGGTATACAAACATTTTTGAGCGTTCAATTCCAAACCACGTTTTACCTTCTGCGATAATTCGGCGCTGAAATACTCGGCCATCCCCTCAAGCACAGCCTCCATCAGTACACCGCTGGCATCGTCGGAGATATTCTCGCGGGCGGACAGAACCTTGACGCCGTTCTTTTTCAGCTTGGCTTTGTACGTCGCGCTGTCGTAACGATTGCGCGCGAAGCGGTCAAGCTGGTAAACGAGGATGGCACTAAACTGCCGCTTGGCGCTGTCAGCGATCATACGCTGGAACTCCGGGCGGTTATCGGTCGTTCCCGTCAAAGCCCTGTCGATGTATTCACCGATAACTTTGTATCCTTTACGCTCGGCGAATTCGTAGCAGACCTTGAGCTGTCCCTCGATACTTTGCTCGTTTTGCGAATTGCTTGAGAACCGGGCGTATATCACAATATTCATTTTTCGCTTTCACCTTCCTTGAAGAAAATCTCCATCATCGTGGTCTTGAGCTTCTCGCTGACCAGCGAATTGGGATCGAAGCACATTTCAATGAATTGCCGGAGCTGTTTGCTCTCGGCGGTAATTTTAGGATTATAGTCGTAGAGCTTGCCTTGGGGTTTGTCCGTCCTGCCAAAAATGTAATCCATCGAAACATCAAAATAGTCGGCATACCACAACAGCAATTTCAGCGGCGCGAACGCCTTTCCTGTTTCGTATCTGGCCAGATTGGACTGGTTATAGCCGTTCAGCTTTCCGATATTTACTTGAGAAAGGCCCGCGCCCTCTCGGAGACTTCTCAACCTCTCGCCGATGATTTCCATAACAGAACCTCCAACTTTTGATGATCCTATTATAGACCATTACCGGATAGAAATCAATATCAAATTTACATATTTCCGATTCCGTATCGACGAAATCTTTTGTGATAGAACGGGCGTGACACCAAACGATGCCACGCCCCTCCATCACCCCGCTGTTATCGGTCAGCCTTGCGCCTTTCCAACCACTCGGTATACTCCCGCTGGATTTGCTCGTCGGCGAATAGCTTCTTAATCTCTGGTATCAACCGACGTGCGAGCGCGTCAAGTTGTGTCTGAGACGGGACGAACTGAGCCGGTTCCGTTACGACGTAGAAAGCGTCTTCCTGCCTTTCGGCCTGTTGCATTTGATCCCCCTCTCTTTTGATATTTACACTGGCATTCATTCTGGCAAGCTGGGCTTGCTGGCCCCATACTGGTTCCGGCAAGCAAGGCGCAAAGGCCCCATCCGGGCCATTTTGCGCGCTTGTTGGGAAGTGTCCCAAGCCCACTTTGAGCCGCCGGGGGCAGCTCAATTAATCCGGCTTTGCCGTATGCCGCGCCCGGTGAACCGGGTTAAAACGAAAAACCTTAAAGCGGCGCTCCGCGCCTTTTCATCGCCTCCTGAGAAAGACCTATATGCGGTTTTCCAATACTGGTGATTTTCTGAATCACACAAAAAGGCCTCACTCTGACCGAAGAACAACGTGTATTTCACGTTGCGGTTGGTAACCCCGAGTAAGACCTATATTGGATTTCCCCATACAGGTGGATTTTGAGTTTTTACGATTTCTGTTGCTACTCAGATTCCTGATTTTCTTCAAATTCCTGTTCGTCGGTGACAGGTGACAGGTGTTTTTCGGACACCCCCTCGGCAGCACCGCTGTCATCCTTTTCGTCCGGTGACAGTTCTGGTGACGAGGGTACCCCCGTGGAGGCGCTGTCATCCGTCACCCTCACCATACTGATGAGCCGGGCGGCTTTTGTCCGCTCGAATGAAACCAGGATGCTGTGGGACTTTTCAAGCGTGAGCAGGTTGTCCGTGATCTTCCGCTTAATGTTATTGGCGGTGATGCCGCTGCTGTCCGCGATGATTTCACTTTCCCGGAGCGCCGCGAAAAGCTCGCTCGCCGTGCCGGTGAAGTCGGCCCGCTCTGCCAAAAACGCGTGGAGCGCCGTGATGATTGGTTCCTCTTTTTGTTCTTTTTTGTCTCCGTACCCGAGGAACTTCCAGACAGGCGGTTCCCGCTCAAATTCGAGAAGAATCTGCATATCCTCGATGTCCCGGCCGGTGACGTATAAGGTGGCGGTGTTCTCTACGCGCTTCTCCTTTTCCAGAACGTAAATACTGTCCACGGCGCCGCTGAGTCCGGTTGAGCCGCTCACCATGTTGATGGGATCGGAGTCCGGGGCCTTCCGCAAATGGTGGACGAGCAGAATTGCGATGTTGAACTTGTCCGCCAGTGCTTTGATTTTGATAATCTCCCGGTAGTCGTTGGCGTAGGTGCTCTCGCTTTCGATGTCGCGGATACGCTGAAAAGTGTCGATGACGATTAACCCGGTATCCGGGTAAGCCTTCATGTGCGATTCAAGCTGGATAATCAGATTCCCGGTCAGATTGCCGGCGGACGTCGCGAACTTTGTGTCTTTCGAGCCATGCTCCGCAATTCGGGAAAGCCGAAGGTTGAGCCGGTTCTGGGTATCCTCCAGTGAGATGTAGAGGGCGCCGCACTTCTGCGTGTCAAACTCCCAGACCTTCGCTCCGACGGATACCTGATGGCAAAGCCAGAGCGTGAGCCAGGATTTGCCGATCTTCGGGCTTCCGGCCAGCAGATGAAGCCCGGCCGGGATCAGCTTCGCTACAATGAACTTTGGCGGGTCTACATCAAGCGCCAGCAGGGACTCGCCGTCGATGACGGACAGGGTTGTGCTGTTATCGATCATAAGTTTTCTCCTTTTCGTGAATTTGGGATTAAGCGACTCTATGTAAAAAGCCCCTCAACGGCGACGTCTGACCGCAGAGAGGCTTGGGTTGTTTTTGTTGAAAATTTCACATTCCTGTGTTAAACTGACTTTGGGTATTTCTGTGCTTCGACATTTTCATGTACGGACAACTACGAGGCAGATTCGCGCCACACTCCAATATATTGAATGAGTGGCCGTATGTATTTGCCGTGGTTGCCCGCATGACTCGAAATCATGGAGCCCGCTTATGACTTGGGTTCGAATCCCAGGATAACGGTCTTGAAAAACGCTGTGATACCGTTGCGCTGAGATTCGAACCACAATGTTTCGGTGTTGTGGGAGGAAACGGTATCATGACTTTAGGCACACCTGTGCAAGACTATTTTAAGTCTGTATGCGAGGCATTCAGGCTTGGTAATATTGAATCATCCTATAACCCGCCGATTATCGCATTGATGACACAATTCGGTTGCAGGGCGCGTGATTTGTCCGGCGAACGCAAAGGTCAGACGGGTGAAAATATCGACATAAAGCTATGGCGCGGGGACGACGACACCACTGAAACGGAACCATTCGCCGGTGTTGAGGTCAAGAAGGTCGGGGGAATTGATGGTCGAGCTAAGTCACAAATAAAAACCGAGGCTGCCCGTTATGGCAACGCCATACTGACGGATAATCTCGTTTGGCAATTTTGGCACGCCGGAGAAGAAAAGATGTATACCGGGGTGCAGCTTATCGAACTGGTCGATGGCAAGCTCGAACTGAAATCCGATAATATTGAGCTTTTCATCAGCCTTGTCGAGGATTTTGTTCTCCGCGATCCCTCGCAAATTCGCTCTTCCAGCAAACTTGCGGAATACATGGCGATACACGCCAAGACCATCCGCAGCGTGATCACGGGGATACTCAAAGATGATGGCGCAGGGCTGCCCCTCGTGAATGACCGGCAGAACCGCTTGCCCATGTTCCCAGAACTATATGGTCTATACAGCAAAATCAAAGAGGATTTGCGCCCGTTATTGACTTCGCGCGACTTTGCCGATATGTACGCGCAAACCATCGTGTACGGACTGTTTATCGCCCGGTACAACGACCCGACGCCGGAGACGTTTGACCGGTACGAAGCCATAGGGCATTTGCAAGAAGAATCGGCGCTTCTCAATCGGTTTTTCACTCATATTACAAGCACCGGCAGAAAGCACCCCACGCTCGAAGCCGTCATAGACAAGCTATGCGCGTTGTACAAAACTTGCGATATTTCCGCTCTGTTGGAACGGGACGAGAGCCGGGATACCATCGTGCATTTTTATGAAGAATTCCTGACGTACTATGATCCTGCACAGCGGAAAAGCATGGGCGTATTTTATACGCCAGTTCAAGTCGTTCGTTATCTGGTTTCGATGGTAGACAAGCTTCTTATTGAGGATTTTGGCATAGTCGGGGGCCTGTCGAATAATGAACGGGTGCAAATCAAGGTTCCGTCGGAGCGGTATCAAATATCAAAGACAAAATGGGCTGACACAAAAGAGATTTCGACGCCACGGGTCGCCATATTGGACCCGGCCTGCGGCACGGGGTCGTTCCACGCGGAAATCATCAAATACATCAAGAATACATATTTCTACGGCGCGCGAGAAGCGTTCTACAGCAATTATATCCAGGACGAAAAAGGGTTGATGTCGCGGCTCATCGGCTTCGAGATTATGATGACAAGCTATGTCGTCGCGCATCTGAAAGTACGCCGAACTATTGACGAAACGCTCGGCCATGTGCCGGAAACGCAGTTGCCGACGAACATTTTCCTGACCAATACGCTCGCGCCGCCTCATGCGAGCCTCGAGCGGGATAATCAGATTAGCCTTTTTGTTGACTTCTCGGCGGCAATAACGGACGAAGCGTACCAGGCGGACACCTGGAAAACGCGCCGACCGATTAAAGTGGTAATCGGCAACCCGCCGTATCTCGCCGCGTCCACGAATCCATTTGATATTTCGGCCTACAAAACCGAAACGGATGGAAAGACGGACTTTGGCGAGCGCAAGCATTGGCTGAACGACGATTATGTGAAGTTTTTCCGTTTCGCGCAAGAGATCATCGAAAAGAACAATGAAGGAATTCTCGCCTTTGTTTCAAATAATGGGTATTTGGACAATCCCACGTTCAGAGGCATGAGGGCGAGTCTGTTACGAACATTCGATAAAATCTTCGTTGTGAACTTGCACGGTAGTGCCAACAAAAAGGAAGTTGCGCCCGATGGTTCAAAGGACGAAAATATTTTTGACATCATGCAAGGCGTCTCGCTATTCATCGGTGTAAAAAAGACCTCGAATCCTGCTTGGGCAAGGGTATACTACAGTGATTTATGGGGTACACGAGATAGTAAGTATCAAAATTTATTAGTCAACAATCTCTCGTTTGCCGAACTGCGCCATGATAAAAAAATGGCGTACTTTATTCCATTTGGTAGCAATGACAAGGATACCTATGAAAATGGGATAAGCATAGCCGATTTATTTCCAATAAACGTAACTGGTATTGTGTCAGGAAATGATGAGGTAGCTATTACACACACGAGAGAAGAATTGAATCGTCGTATTGAGATTGTAAAAAATGCCGCTGACGAAGCTCCCATCAGCAATCTATGGGGAAAATACGGAAGGGGTCAAACGGCGGAAAAAATACAGAGTGATGTCTTATCTCCTGACGGGGTTGTAACGCCTATTTCTTTTCGTCCGTTTGATGATCGGTGGACATATTACTCCGGTAATTCATGTGGATGGGTGTTTTGGCCGCGCGAAAAGAAAACGATAGGGCATCTTTTACAGGAACCGACCAGCCCCATCGGTGAAAATATTGGAATGGTGTTTGGTAAGACTTCGAGAAGTTTCTTTTCTCCGTTTGTCTCCAAGAATATTATTGCGCACCGTTTGTTTTCCGCTATGTGCGAAATAGCGTATATAGCCCCGCTCTACTTGCACTTTGACTCAGCGATAGGCGGCGAAGAATGGACGGCAAATATTCACCCGGAAATGCTGACTCGGCTAACGCAATATCTCCTTGCATTGCCCACACCTATTGATATTTTTGATTATGTCTATGGCATTCTCCACGACCCTATGTATTGTGAGCGTTACAACGAATTTTTGTGTAGGGATTTCCCCCGCGTGCCCATCATCAACAGCGAAGCCGACAAGGAAAACCCCGACGCTTTTTACGTCAGCGAGGATATGTTCCGCGCCTACGTCGCGGCGGGCGGGCGCCTGCGCAAACTCCACCTGATGCAGGAGAAAGTCCCGGCGGCGCTTGAAATTGAACCGAATACCGCCGAGAATATGGAGATCGGCGCTGTGAAATACAAGGACGCCGTTCTGCATCTGAACGCGAATAAGCGTATCCTCGGAATCCCCGCCGACGTATGGGATTACAGTATCGGCGGTTATCAGGTGCTGGCCAAATGGTTCAAATCCCATAAGGGCGAGGCTCTGACGATTGATAGCTTCACCCATATCGAGAACGTCGTCGGTTTGCTTGCGGAAACGATTAAGGTGCAGGATGGGCTGAGAAAACTCCATGAACGATAATATAATTTTAAGCAAACATTAGCAGAGAAGCGGAAATCGATTAAAAAACCGGAGGAAAACCTGATATGGCAAGCACTTATGAATCGAACGATACCGCGATTGCGGACATCCTTAAAGACATTTCCAAAGGCACAAACCAGCTCCCAGATTTTCAGCGCGGGTGGGTTTGGGACGACGAGCGGATACGCGCCCTGATAGCAAGCATATCGAACTCGTATCCTGTCGGTGCTTTAATGTTCCTCGCCTACGGCGGCGATACTGTACGTTTCAAATACCGTGCTTTTACAGGATGCCCCGCAACTTGTAAGCCTGACATTTTAGTATTGGATGGACAGCAACGCCTCACGTCCATTTTCAATGCTATGTATTGTCAATCCCCCGTGCAGACACAGACAGTCAAAAAGGAAAAAATTGAGCGCTATTATTATCTCGACATAGACTGTTGCATCGCCAGTCTCTCGGACAGAACAATCGACCGAGTTGATGCCGTTTTATCAATCCCTTCCGACAAGTTAATTCGATCGAATTTCGCCCGTGACATAGAGCTTGACCTAAGCACGAGGGAAAAAGAATATGAAAATAGAATGTTTCCTTTGAACATAGTTTTTGATCGAAGCGAGACTGCAAAATGGCGGCGCGGATACAACGAATACTATAAAAACAATTCCGAGGTAGTTGAAAACTGGGACAAGTTCGAAACGGATATTCTTGACTCAATTTTCACTTATAAACTCCCGGTCATTAAGTTGAATAAAGATACGCCCAAAGAAGCTGTATGCCAGGTCTTTGAGAATGTCAATACGGGTGGGGTTTCCCTTACGGTTTTCGAACTCGTGACCGCGACTTTCGCAGCCGACAACTTTGATCTCCGCATGGATTGGTTTGGAGGCGATGACGAGAACGGACGGCATATTGACGGCCGATTTGAAAACAAAAAAATGAAAGAAGAAGTCCGAAAACTGCTATCGGTTGTTTCTGATGTTGATTTTCTGGTTGCTATAACGCTACTGAGCAGATATTACGCAAAGAAACAGGGTGGGGATTCTGCGCCTGCTGTAAGTTGCAAAAAACAAGACGTGTTAAATTTGAGCCTCAATGATTACAAAAAATATGCAGACGAACTTACTGATGGTTTTATTCAAGCTGCGACATTCTTGGTTGAGCAACGCATTTTCTCCGATAGGGATTTGCCCTATACAACGCAGTTTATCCCCTTCTCTGTTCTATTCGCTATTTTAGGGAATAAGACACAGGATGGGACTGTTCGAAATAAGCTATCTCAATGGTATTGGTGCGGCGTGTTCGGCGAGATGTACGGAGCCGCCAACGAAACCCGATACGCGAGTGATGTTACCGGTGTTGTTGATTGGCTTGATGGCAAGTCTGAACCTGACACAATTCAGCGCGCATACTTTCAGCCAACCAGGTTATTGTCCCTGCAAACGAGAAACAGCGCTGCATACAAGGGAATCATGGCTTTAATATTAAAGGCTAAAGCGCTTGATTTTATTAGTGGGAAAGAAATGGATTTTACAGTTTTTTCAGATGAAAATATTGATATACACCATATTTTCCCACGCGCTTACTGCGAAAACAACAATCTAAAAAAAGAAAAATGGAACTCTGTCGTCAATAAAACGCCTCTTTCTTATCGAACAAACCGAATTATCGGTGGCTCATCTCCGAGCAATTATCTGAAAAAAATAGAGAAAGACGGTCATGTTTCTGAAACAGATGTCAACAACTACGTTGCAACACACCTTATTGATGTTGGCGACTTCCGCAAGGACTCGTTTGATGATTATTTTATCAAGCGGGCAAAATCCCTACTGAACCTTATCAGTCAGGCAATGGGTAAGCCAGTAACTAACCTCGGCGGGGAGGATGTTATCCGTTCTTTTGGTCAGGTATTGGATTGAACTATGTGTGCCAGATTTTGAAGGTTGCCAAAAAGGACAACAGAAAGATTGCAGAGAAATAAGCCTCTCTGCAATCTTTCTGTTGTCCCACGAACCGTTGATATTACTGGGTTTTTCGCCCAGAAACCGGCTATGGTTGCCAGATTGCCATGGTGTCCCTACAGCAGTTTCCGGGCATGGATTATCGTGGCGCGCAGCGACAACGTCGCGTTGGCCAGAACGGATTGCTCGTACTCGTTGAGGCCGTCCAGCACATCGGCTAAAAACTTCGGAGGCGTTTTTTGAATCAGTTCAGCCTTATCATAGAACAAATCGTTGAGTGTGATACCAAGAGCCGCCGTGACTTTCAGGTATGTATCCATGCTGCCCCGGTCCCTCCCAACTTCAACGGCGCTCCAATACTGGGCGGAGATTCCCGCGATTTCGGAGATTTCCTCCTGCGATTTGCCGAGTTTTTTCCTTGCCAGCTTGATTCTCCTGCCCACACGGGCGAGGTCTGATTCGGATAAATTTTTCATTTTCCGCACTCCTGTCATAATTTATGGCTACTGCTGTTTTTCAAGCCGCCAAACAAATGATAGAATTATTTGGCGAATGACAAGCCATTTATCACAAAGGAGCGAGGGCGTGGAAAAGGGGTCGTCTGAAAAATTCCCGGTCAAATATTACTCTTCACTGACAGCCAGGTCAGTTGACTGGCTTTGGTTTCCGTATATTCCCTACGGGAAAATCACGGTTGTACAAGGCGATCCCGGCGACGGCAAAACAACCTTCGTTTTGAATATAGCGGCTCTCCTCTCCAACGGACTTGCGATGCCGGAATCCCAAAATAAGACGATTAAATCGAAAATCCTCTACCAAAGCGCGGAAGACGGCGTGGAAGATACGATGAAGCCCCGCCTCATAAGCGCCGGTGCCGACTGCGATAACATCGCTTTTATTGACGAAACGGAAATGCCCCTGACGCTGGACAATCCCAGGCTTGAGAGCGCCATCCTGGAAACCGGCGCAAAACTGCTGGTGCTTGACCCGCTCCAGGCCTATCTCGGTGACAACGGCGAAATGAACCGCGCGGACGGCATCCGGCCAAAGTTAAAACAATTAGCCGCTATCGCGGCCCGCACGTATTGCGCCGTCATCGTCATAGGACACATGAACAAGGCAGGCAACGCGAAAGGACTCTATAGGGGTTTGGGTTCTATCGACATCACGGCCGCCGCCAGAAGCGTTTTGCTGATCGGTCGTATAAAAAGCAATCCCAGCATCCGCGTTATGGCACAGCTAAAAAACAGCCTCGCCAAAGAAGGCCCGGCTGTAGCGTTTGAGATCAATGCGGGTTCCAGTGTCCGCTGGATCGGCAGTTATGACATCTCCGCTGATGAATTGCTTTTGGGCGAAGCCACGCTTGGGGAGGACAGCAAAATCGCCGCCGCCGAACGCATCTTGAGCGATATGCTGATTGACGGGGCAAAACCGTGTTTACAGGTATATTCTGTATGCGATCAGCAGGACATCAGTAAGCGCACGGTGGACAGGGCGAAAAAACAAATGGACATCAAATCCGTTCGGCGCGCCGACGGCTGGTACTGGATGCTGGGAGGTGACAGGGATGCCTAAGCTAACACTTGAAGAAATGACCGTCTATACGCAAAAAGCTGAAGGCCAGTCCCTAAAACTTCAGCCCAAGTCAATATACTCCGGAGACTATGAAAACCGAAAAAATCTGCGCGTAGCCGGCTATATTCGCGTTTCCACGGATAAAAAGGAACAGGAAACGAGCTATGACACGCAGTACAACCGCTACAACACGTTTATCGCTTCTCAGCCTGGTTGGATTTTCGCCGGCATATACGCAGACACAGAATCCGGCACAAGCCTAAAAAAGCGCGCTGGATTCAAGAAGATGGTCGAGGATGCCAAAGACGGCAAATTCGATATGATTATAACAAAAAGCGTTTCCCGTTACGCCCGGAACCTCGTGGATGGAATTGAAACGGCACGGTATTTGCTGACGCATAACCCGCCTGTCGGCATCATGTTTGAGGAAGAAGGCCTGAACACCTTTCGCCCAGACAGTGAATTTCTGCTTTCCGTCATGCTTCTGATCGCGCAGGGTGAAAGCGAAAAGCGGAGCAAAGCGATCAGAAAAGCCTTTATTTGGCGCTGTGACGGCAAGGACTATCTTACCCCCGTCGATTCGTTGCTGGGCTATACCAAAGATAAGAACAAAAAAATGGTCATCGAGCCGGAGGGCGCCAAGACCGTAAAAGCGATATTCGCCATGTACCTGTTTGGCCTGACCGCTACGCATATCGCCTATCTCCTAACCGTGTCAGGAAAACGAACAGGCAAGGGCAATGAAATATGGAACGCTTCCAGCGTGACCGGCATCCTGAAAAATGAGCGCCATTGCGGTGACATTATCGCGCAGAAAACCGTGACAACAAATACTCTGGAGCACAAAAGCGAGAAGAACAGCGGGCAGGAGGTTCTGCATTATTACGATAACCACCATAAAGGAATTGTGACGAGGGAGGAATATGTCCGGGCGTTGTTGCTCATGCGGGCAAATTGTATTTCCGCTTACTACAACCCCCAGTATGAAATAAGGTTAGTTCGGGAGGGGCTGCTGGCAGGATTTATCCCGCTCAACTTCGCGTTCGGCGGTTATGACGCGGAGCATTATCTGGGCGCTGAAGCGGTCAGCGGCGTAGAGATCGGCAATTACGCTCTCGACATTCTGAACATCCCAGCCTGCAGGCTAATCCGTTCGCAGGAAGTTGAGCATCGCCTTGTAGCCCAGATGACAATCTCGCCTAAATCTCTTGTGTTCAATTCCGACTGCCTCACAAGGCTGCCGAATACCGAGCGCGTAGAGGTGCTGCTACATCCATCCGAACGGCTGATCGCCGTGCGCCCGACAAACTCGGAAAACCGGGACGCTGTTCCGTGGAACGGGAAAAGCATATCCTCGTCCGCGTTTTGCCCGATACTTTACAACCTGATGGGTTGGAACCCCATGTGGAAATACAAATTCATGGCTGATTGCTTTGTCCGGGGAAAAGAACGGGTGCTGATTTTCAACCTGTCTGAGCCGGAATTTCAGTTTGTGGAAACCATCACGGAAAATGAGGAAATCAAACAGCGTATACGGCGACTGTTGCAGCCCGGAGCTTGGAGCGAGCAAATCGGCGCCGACTATATCACGCAGATGGTAGCCAGCCGCAGGGCCTATGCGCTCTCACTGAAGCGATGGATGGTCGGCGCCCCGGCGCTGCCGATTGATAGGTTTCCGGGCAATCCCACGAATCGCACGGAGCCCGAGCTTAAAGAATATCTCGAAACACTGGGGGTGAATTACGATGCCTGAAATATTTGAAAACGAAATCCCTGTCGGCGGTATTCACTCGCTTGCCGAACTGGACGATTTGCAGGTCATCAAGCCGGAGTTCACGGCCCCGACGTACCGGCCGAAGGTCACGCTGAATTACGGCGATATTACTTTCAATTCGTCCTGCGTCAAGCTATTCCCGGAAAACACGTACTTCCAACTTCTGGTGGACGACAAGAAGAAGCGGATGATCGCCAAACCGTGCAGCATTTATGACGTTGGCGTTGTAAAATGGAGCAACATAAAAAAAGATATTCCCCAGTCACGCACAATTAAGGCCTCTGTAGCCTGCGCGAAAATCTTCCGGCTGATGGATTGGGACATATCATACCGCTACAAAGTGATGGCCATTTACCAAGAATTGAGCGGGGTGAAGCTGGCCGTATTCAATTTCGCGGATTGCACAATGCTTGTCCCGGAAGATGTCATTGGCAAGGATGGTAAGGCGAAGACAAAGCGCCACACTGTCTATCCTCTCGAATGGGAGAAACTGTTCGGCCCCACCTACGGTGAACACCGTAAGCAGTATGAGGTTGACATCCAGACCTATCATCTGATTTCTGACGAGCTGACGGAGGAACGGCGGCCAGTCGTCCCCCGTGTACCCACTCCCGAAGAAATCATGACACGGAATTATTATGTGCCGGACGAGCTGGATAAAAGAGGTGACGGCCGTGGATAAACGCGATGGGCTGCCTCTTGTGCGCTTCGGGCTGAAAGAAGGGCGGGTCTATTTCAACTACGCGATCTTGGCTTCGCTGGGGAAACCTAAATATGTTCAGTTTCTCTATGATGAAAACCGGAAACTACTGCTGGTTTCAGGAAATAACGAGAAATATCCATACTCGCTTACCGTACCGAGAAAAGTCTACCAGCATCATATGAAAGATTTTCGCATCTGCCATAAACACCTGATTGACGCCTTCACGCTTCGACTTGGCTGGGACAGTAATGAGAATTACAGTGTTACAGGGTCATTGAATACCAATATCAACATGGTGGTTTTCGAGCTTGAGCGCGCGACCAAGACCGAAGGCGATTTTGAGTCTATGGAATAAAGGGCAGAAAAAGAGAACGGCGGAGCTCTTTTTCCAACCGTTCCCTTGTGTTTTCATCTATCGAGTTGTATAATGAGCTTGAAGCCAAACGGCAGGATTGCCAGGTTCGTATTTGGGGCAATTTGGCGCACCAAATCAAAGGACAAACTTTGATACAACGACAGTCGCCCATCTTGGGCGGCTGTTGTTGTGTAAAAGCCCTTATTTCAAGCACTTTTGCGAGGTTTTCCACTCTCGGAAGCAGTGTCCTGGTGGGCGAAAAATCGCCCGAAAATGGCCATCGAGCCGAAAATCCACTCGAAGGCTCATAGACTCCGAACCCCCTCCCGACAAAATCGAGCGTCAGAGCCGCCGCATATGGCGAGAAGAAAAAAGCCGAACCCCCCATCTCCCAGCGCGCAGGGATAGGTAAATGAGAGCGATCCGCCTTTGTCCATCACTCTGCCATCCATGAACCCTTCGACGCGCCAGAATAAGCTGACGAAAGCCTGCAGGCTCCCGGCGTGGGAATCTGCGGACTTTTCCTTATAGATAGAAAGTAAATTTTGTGTTCCACATTGACATTTCTAATCCAATATGATATACTTGTTATACAAATCATACTTAACGCACAAGGGGGGCAAATGAAGTGGCAAATCCAAAATACCCAAAGGGAAAATACGCGTGGACGGTTAAGGTCGGGGAAAAGGGTCAAATCGTTATTCCCAAAGAAGCCCGCGATGTGTTCGACATACATCCCGGCGATACGTTGATTGTCTTGGGTGACGTAAAACGGGGCATTGCGATTCCGCCCAAAAACACATTTTCAAATCTTTTGGGAAACGTGTTCGGCGGCATTATGCCTCAAGAGGAGGAAGAAGAATGAACGCCGCCATCTCCCCTGGGCCGCGCCCTTTTTCCTTACCGGCTTTCTTGCGCATGTCCTTCTTCGCTGCCGGATGTCTTTTTTGCATGTGGCTGACGGGAGCAACGGC
>Ga0209629_10001433_pt1 | contig 15082 bp, 8 predicted proteins | sample TergutCu122P5_FD_187286 | JGI IMG/M metagenome (GOLD analysis project Ga0209629, IMG submission 187286) | Cubitermes ugandensis P5 segment gut microbial communities from Kakamega Forest, Kenya - Cu122 P5 (SPAdes) (version 2) | ecosystem: Host-associated > Arthropoda: Insects > Digestive system >...
CTTGCAGACCCCCCATATTCTACATCAACATGAAGAAAAATGGAAGGGAAAGTGTAATAAAAGAACCTTGGGACAGGCTACGTGGGAGTTCCAGCGTCATCATATCACGTTTATGCAAATGACGTTGAAACCAGTCAGGTGCATGATTGCATCGGCATTGCGACTCTCATCAGCTTGGAAGCAAATCTCCTGTATCAACGTTGGAACCGTCACGGAATAAGGTGAGTGGACAGCATTGTGTCATGGCATAGAGAACGCGTACACAACAGTTGTATGTAGACATCGGTTTGTGAAGAACACAATTTTAACATTTGTACTGTTGAGACAAAAGGCATGGCGCTTAATGGAAGAGAGCTCAAAGAACTTGTAAGAGCAAAAAAATTACTGACAGCAAAGTAGTGAACAAATAATAAAACTACTTGGGATGTGTTGCATTTTATTTCAATTCTATCTCAACGTAGTGTCTCAATGGGACGGTTTGACAGAAACCAAAAAAGGGAAAGAATTTATAAAATATTATATAAGATTATACTAGATTATGGTGGTACCAGTGAGAATTGGCCTTCAGTGCAATAGCATGGGAGAAGAACTGAGACAGCAGGGTTGAACTGCTGAGGTCAGCTGCATGATGCACATTATATGACCGTACGACAGATGAAAGAGTGAGAAAGTAACTCTATGTATACAATATATGTAACGTTACTGTAGACTATGGTAGCAAAAGGACTCGACAATTTTTCGTAAAGAACGATACACGCATTCCCAAGTTAATATATCTATACACTCCAACCGGCAGAAGAAACTTAGGTCGACCAAGGAAAAGTGGACAGATCAAGAACAATGAAGATGCAACAACGTCGGGTGGCCTATACTCTGTTGCTGACGATGATTATTTTTTCTCTGCTTTTTTGTTTTCTTGACTTTTCCCTCAAGAATTCTAGAGATAGTAAAACACCTCTCACTGACCAGCCAGAGTCGAGGGCGCTGTTGTCACTACAGTGGTTGGTAGTCAATGTATTTCCCTTTTGCAGCATGTGTGATGTTACTCAAACTCCATCAGTTCTGGCTGGCGAACTGATTTGCATAATCTGTCACTGGTGAAGAAGTGATACTGTAGTGGCGTCGGAAGGGCAGCGCATCTGACCCAGTGCAGCGGCCAGTAGTTGAGCACTGGACATCATAATGACGACACATACTCTTCTGTGAATGGAAGGAATGACGCTGAAAATATGCTAGGGAAGAAATGTGAAATTAATTAGGGATGGATGTGCTGTCCAGAAAACATACCATTTGGGCTTTTTACGGAATAAAAAATCCCTTTGTATAGAGAAAATGTCCGTCCGTCCGTCCTTTCATCATTCAACCAATATTAGCCATCAAAATACGTCGGATTTTCGCGAAATTATGTAGAGTTCCTTACAAAAATTTCTGGAGCAAGCGCGATTTTAATGAAAAGTAGCCCATTGAAAACCTTGCGGGGCAAATGGAATTCTCTCCGTTCTGCGCAAACATTTTGGCCTATTTGGATGAAATTTGATGCAAGAGATGATGCTGTTGATAAGACCTGATTTCTATGAAAAATTTGGTTAGTGGAAACCGTACATAATAGGCTAAATGGAATTACACTTAAGCGAGCACCTTAAAGTTCCATTACATTTTGAAAGTAAAGAACGCCTCTGTCAGATCTGTCAGCACAGTATTCCAGATACGTAAAATACAGTCCGTTATTTATTTCGGTAAGGTACGAGGTGGTGCTGATGAGTCACCAGTTTTTCCTTCAAAATGTCCTTCATTTGCACCAGCAGAGACGAGTAATACTCCGCGTTGATATTTTGGCCCCTTAGAAGATAACAAATGAGAAGGATGCCGTCTTGATCCCAAAAAAATCGAGACGAGAAATTTTCCAGCGGATTTTTGCACTCGGAATTTTTTCGAGCGGGGTGAGCCGCTATGCCGCAACTCCATTGATTGTTGCTTTGTCTCCGGGTCATAGTGATTTCTTCCATGAAATCATTTGGATCGCTCCGAAAGAATTCCAAAATTTGCTCAGACGACTGGCACCGTTGCCGTTTTTGATCCGCGTTCAGGCATTTCGGTACCCACTTCGCGGAGAACTTACGCATATCCAAATCTTCATGAATAATGGACCCAACCCGCTAAGGTGAGATGCCCAGTTGCTCAGCTATTGATTTAGCCTAAATCCGGCGGCCTTCCAGGCATAGCTCGTGAATTTGATCAATAATCTCCGGGATGGTCACTGTTTTGGGTCGTCCAGGACTAGGCGCATCATAGGTGGCAAAATCACCACTTTTAAACTGGGCCACCCAGTGTTTGACGGTGGCATACGATGGTGCATGTTCCCCTAATGTTTCCATCAGAATGACGTGAATTTCCTTCAGGGCCTTGCCTTGCAGGTGGGAAAAAAACTTGATTGTAGCTGGCGTCTCGATGGTGTCGCCTAGGATATGCTACGACGAGTTTGGGAGATTGGTGTGAAATTAAAAGAAATTCCATGTGTGTTATCTATAGAAAGTCGCAGGGGCCCCAAATTATCAGCTAATTTTTAGCCAATCCGTGTTTATGAATCTTCGTTTCATTTGGTAAGCCAAGTGCGTGTACTGCACATGTGCTGTACTGCAGTAATCAAGTTTCATTGAAGTTCTTACCGAACTTACCAGACCTTTCCCGTAACGCCGAAAGCTTTGATTATCTTTACTCTCGTCATCGCCATGATCGCATTAATTATTGTAGTTGTTTTTTGTTTTAATTACGTAATTTGTTTTCTGTTTTTGTTGCCTTGTTTCATTGTTTTGTGTTATTCATCATTGCCACTGTTGAGTATGCGTGTTGTGCTGATTATTCGCCACTCGGATGTTGACACAGAAATTTAATAAACAGTAACTGAATTGAATTGGATTTTCACACTCGTTTTCTCCGTCCCCATGAAATAACGCGTCTGTGCGAGACGAATTTTCAGCAGATTGAATGTATGTGGTGGTCACTGAAGCTTGTCGCTAAGACTTCATTTTTGAGAACATTTGTCGACTAGTGTTTCCAGACACGAAATTGAGCATTTCTTGGTCAACGTGTTTATTCAGATCTACAGGAAGACGGGAGGAGGGAACGAAGGAAGGAAGAAAGAATGAATGAAGGATTGCTTGATTGAATAAATAAAAAGAAAAGCAACTTGGAACTACGAACGACAGTAACTGTAGTGGTTACATACATGTCGAATATCACGTGATCCTAACCCTTGTCAGTGCTGTCAAGTTCCAGTTTCCATTATTTTCTTTTCCCTGCCATACCCTGATATGGCCGACTAATCTAGCCGAATCTTCTGTCGGGTATAACAAGTTCTTGTGGTACTCAATTAGGCGTTCTTCACGCAGAGCAACAAGAAATTCATGTATTCAGACGACGTCCATGTGCCCACTCGTTGTCTCTGGGACCTGCTGTCAGCGTCCATGCTGTTTTTTATTTCGGCACAGAAGTTTACAAAAAGTTGTCGATCGATTGCGAGTTTCGTGAAAATCGGTGCAGCGACAGTCATACTTTGCTTTCGCGGGGGGGGGGCTAATGGAATATGAACTTGCACGTTCTGTAGCCCTTAATCGATTTTGATGAAATTCAGTGTAAAAGACCGGCAAATAATTCTGGCCAAGAATGTATGAGTTTTACGAAAAAAGCTGTGGGAGGGCCATAATTTTCTTACAGTCGTAAATGACTTTGCATTTTCCCGTTTACTTTGAAGCACTATCACTTCTATAGGTAAAGAAAGAACATGTCTGTGACTTTCAATCTGTGTTTTGTACGTGGCACCGTTCTGGCCATCTGGTTCACTGGTATGCAGTTTGCTTAGGGATGGTACACCGATACTGACATTGTTACAATGAGCAACAATATAAGGTTTTGACGATGGTGTGTAACATACAGATATAGTCTTCTTCTCTTGGACTTTTTCCATTGTGTATCAGATATATAAAACACTAAAACCCTACGTTTTGGAATCCGGGTATGCTTCCCTCTTCAGGAAACTTTTCAGGAGCTTATCTACACTTGCGGTTGGTTCATTGGTACCCAGTAACTCACAATAACATTATCTGAGGATTCGAACAGATTAGGTGTTCTTGCCTGAAGAAGGAAGCAGAGTTGGGTTCCGAAACGTAGTGCTTTAGTGTTTTATATATGTTACACGATGGACGAAGTCCAAAAGAAAAAGACTGTATAGATTGTGTTGAAGTCAATTAAACATTTCCTGAAGTCAGTTAAGCAGTTTCCGAGCTGTGTCAAGCATCTAGACGGATAACCGCAGCTGTTGAAATGGGTACTGCGGAGGGTTAGGAAGGTAAACCTGAAGTAGTCGTCCTGCACGCTACGGAGGCGTGTGAGAGAGTGAAGGCATAGCTCTACAAATTCTGAACCTCTATAATAGACGTAGGTGAGTATTAAACTTACCCTGCCGTCGCGGTACCTCCGGTACAAGAACCAACCGTACCGATTGCCTGAGAGGCTGTGTGGGTCTTACTAAAGTTGTTGGGCGCTGTCTGGCTGGAATCGAACGGCCATTCCTTAGTCGTCTAGTCCAGCGTTTCGGGAAGAGTGATTACATTTTGGTGATGGCTGCTATGAAGCTTTTTTAAATTAAATGAACGATTTGTTAAAAATAATCGTGGAACTTCTTTAACTGGCGATGTGTTAACTTCGTGTGACCGTTAGCATATCTAATTAAGGAACCCTCTGTACCCTCGAAGCGAGCGACAGTCAGTTCAATTACGGTCAAATCATGCGGTGCATTGTTATATATGCTACTGGTACGTATTCGCAGCTTTCTAAGATCTGTTCTGAGATACAAATCTTTAATTTTGGACACTTGTCATCCAGGGTACTTTATTTATATGGACAAAAATGTGAGATCGCTGGTTATTTTCCGAAGCCAAAAGGGGTCCGCCAGCGAAAAAGGATGGGAAACACTGCTGTAGTCTTTAGCATATTCACTGTACTGACTAAGTTACCGCGGAGAGCAACGCAGCTGTGTAAAGGGAATGAAAACATTAGAATATAACAGCCAGTTACTGCATTCAATTCGTGTAGGTATACTACAGGGTGCGACACGCATTAAGGAGGACGCTACCACGTGCAGCATTTAGGCGATATTACGTATAACTTTCTTAAAGAAATGACGACTTGAAGGTCTCCAGTGGAATGAACAGTGTTTAGAGAATATTGACAGTATCGTTTGAGAATTATTACGGAATCTGGGGACACATAAAAGGGCAAATTTATATACCAGCTGAGAAAATTTCATCTCTTCAAGGGACCATGTTCCATTGATACACTTCTCTGATAACTCTAATGCTAGGTACTCATGGTAATACGCCGAAGCCCAGTGTCCTGGGTTCTTCCATCATGGCAAGGAATTACGTACGGCTGCCATATCTTGTTTCTTTGTGTGTGTTGTATTCAGATCTTCCTGGAGGGGTAGACGTTGATATAAATATATTGGTGTGAATGGTTGACAGGGGGTGGGGGAGGGGGATGATGCACGTGTGTGTGTGTGTGTGTGTGTGCGTGTGTGTGTGTGTGTGTGGCCAGATGGGATAGGATTGCTTTCTGACTGGCAGGAAGAAATTCCAACTTCTTGTGCGCCTGCTTGTTCGATGCAGTGGAATAGATGTGATGGTGCTGTGCGAACTTTACGGCAGCAAGTCGACATCGCGAGAGTTCTGAAGCGATGCTGTAGACTGTACACTGAAGTACATAGACGGGTAAGAACGGGAACTCAGTCTGAAATCGTGTTATGTGTAACCCTTCAGAGCCAAGTGGTTACTTTATATACTACCGGATTTGCCGTATTTACTAGAATGCAAGACAGTGTTTGGTCCCTTAAATTTTACGCCTAAATGTATGAACTAGTCTTAAATTCGCGTATGAAGCGCCGCACTGGACCGCGCCAAACCGCATCGCTTTGAATCGAACCATGCGGAGCCAAACAAAGGCCAGCATCGCCAAATCTTCAAGTGAGATCCGCGCCCTTCTGAGATATTACGCAGCATAGAGTAGTAATTCCATACTGACGTTTCGGGACAACCTATCAGTCTCATCATCAAGGATCAGGAAATCCAAAAGACAACACAACCGAGGTTAACTAACACAACTTTCTGTTTTTGGTACTATGTGTATCTTCTAAGTTTTAAAACAGGTTAACATTTCGGAAGCCGGCTGTGTTTCCTTTTGCAGGCGAAGAAGCACTTAGCCTCGTTAGTTCCTTAGATTGAGCTATTCTCAATCACTGGGCACCACAGAAACAGTAACGTGTTAAGATATTTACTTGCAAACAGATCTAGTCCGAGGATAGTAACAGGAAAATGGCTTTGAAAAATTAAGAAGCGCTGCATATCCAATGCAGTGGATGAGACTGACGATGATATGTTGTGGAAAGGCAGGGAAGAGGAAAGGGATGTTAGCAGAGCGTGGAGGACGATGAAGGCCCTTACCGTGAAGACGGAGACAGTGACACTGGTTGGTAAAGTAGATAGAATCGGAACTGCGTTGTGTATTAAGTGAATGCAGTTAATAGTAAAATATTTTTTCTTAGCAGACATTATTTTTGGGGCGTCGTCTTAGATTAGAATCTTCTTTCTTTGGGGTAAATACTGTAACTTTGCCAAGACAGGCAATATACATATAACGTAACATTGAGGCGCTTTCGTGCAACCACTTTTGTAGTGGAAAAGCGATAAGTATTACATATTTTGAGTGTGTGTTTGTAGCCTTAGGTACGCTGCATACAAGGCACATCCACCATGTGGCAATGTGGCCTGCCCCTCTGTACAACATTTTTCCAAATTTGACGTTTTTCTGACCGTGCATCATAGTACAGACTTTTTTCAAGTTACCAACTTAATGCACACTTACTTTATTCTATAACAATGTATATTATATTACAATCCTTAACATGTTTCGAGTAGTACCTTGCTCATCTTCAGCAGGACCAATTGTATCATCACAGCCTCTGGTATCGTCATTCTGGAAATAGGTGAACGATCCTATATTAATAAAATGAGGTCTGCTGTATTTTTAAAACAATATTGAAATAAAAACAATCTGAAGTAAAAATGTTGTGATTAGTGAAGTGAATCCTAGTGAGCTTGTTAAATGCAACAGGGAAAAGATTTGCCTTGTCATAAAAGTTTTGTAAAATGCCTAGCTACCTCCTGTGTCGGGTCTGTTATAAATGTTACAATTGATGTAAAATTACAAGATATAATACCAAAGTGTCTAGGTTATTTGTTAAGACTACAGAAAATGCAGTATACACCGTACGTTGTTTATGTATTGCCTTACCTCTGTAAACAGCCGTACGATATGCCGGTTGAGAGCGGACTGACAGGTGGACGGAAATATTGATTAGTGTCAAGCTGGTATGGGGCGTGCGGGATGTGTGCTAGAGGAGTTCAAACATGCGATTGCGTTCGTTCGGATGTTTCTCGGGGATGAGTTCATTGTTACGATGGAAAATCTGTGTATAAATTTACTCATATGGAAGTTAAATCGATGGTTTGTTAATTTGCTTTAGAAGTGTCACTGTATCATGGATGTTTCCATATTCGTGTCTGCAATTAAGTTTGTGTAATGCATAAACCGAACGAGGGTCGTTGTTTTTTATGTATCGTACATGCTTCCGGAATCTCAAGTTTAGATTGCGATTGGTTTGCCCTACATATGATTTATGACAAGGTTTGCATGTGATCTTGTATATTCCACTTTTTTCATGTGGTGAAGTTTGGATTTGGGTTGTGGGTATTAGGAGTTGTAAGGTTGCTGTGGCCTTGAACGCAATTCCTATATTGGTGTTTTTGAACAAATTTGTGGTTCTTATTTTGGGGCTATGGTACGTGAACGTGGTCCAAATTCTGTGTTTCTTCTTGTTGTGTATGTGATTAACTTTACTCTGTATCTGGTGGTTGAGTTTTTGAAGTAGGCGTCGTGGAAAATTATTGATCTTTGCTATGTATTGTATTGTTTTCCATTCTTTTTGTTTCTTGTCTGGATCCAGAGTTAGGGAGTGCATTCGGGTTATGTGAAATCTGAATGCTGAATTTTATGACAAGGCAAATCTTTTCCCTGCTGCATTTAAAAAGCTCACTAGAATTCACTTCACTAATCAAACATTTTTACTTCAGATTGTTTTTATTTCAATACTGTTTTAAAAATACAGCAGACCTCATTTTATTAATATAGGATCGTTCACCTATTTCCAGAGTGACGATACCAGAGGCTGTAATAATACAATTGGTCCTCCTGAAGATGAGCAAGATACTGCTCGAAACATGTTGAGGATTATAATACGAGTATAACATATATAATGTTACAGAATAAAGGAAGTACGCATTAAGTTGGTAACTTGAAAAAAGTCTATTTTTCCAAATGTCTCATAAACGGCGCAATTTTCGAAAACAAAAAGTTGTTCAAAATAAAATGTGTGGTTTGACTTTCTCTACAACTTTTTTCTGAAACATTTCTCATTCTAGGAAGAACTGAGCGAGATGCGATAAAAAATTTATGCTGGTCTTCATTGAAAGTACCTGTTATTCTTGTCAGATTTTAAAGAAACTTGAATTTTCTTGTGACAGATTTTCGAAAAATACTCAAATATCCAATTTCATAAAAATCTGCCCCGTGGGAGCCAAGTAGTTCCTTGCAGGCGGGCGGACGGACAGACATGACGAAGCAAATAGTCGCTCTTAGCAGTTCTACGCTCTGCCTACATAGTGTATTTATGTGTTTTTATGCATCTCAGGACAAACAGCGATTATTTCCCTATACAGCATTAACTGACTGCTTTTATAACTGAGGTCTTGTGTGTGTTTACTCTGCGGTCCAAGCTGAATATGTATAAATCAGTGTAGTCTTAGCTTGTCGAAGGTTTCTTCTGAAGTCTGTGGTTTCGATAGTGTTTACAAATTGGGCTTATACCTAACCGAAAACACACTGTTTATCCATTAACGAAAAATAGCTATTTCAATCGGCTAAATAAAGATGGTGTACCTGTTGCGAGGATCGTACGAAGCAATTACACTGTGTAGCTCAGTACAAAGATTATTTATAGTTCAACGGACAGTACACATATATATGCTGTGATACACAGGATTAATGGGAAGTGGACGATTCATCGAGATCGGTCTGATACGTCGAGAGGCAGGCGCGCCCTTTTACTTTGTACCGAGAAAATCCGTACGTGAAATGGCTTGTCGCATTTCAGAATAAATTTCAGAGGGTTAAGCAACATTTGTCTGCGCCCGTATGATACCTCGTCCATTACAGACGCCCTTGAATGATTTAAGTGTCACAAACCAGTCATTCGCAGCCATTTAGATACCTATGTGTCATACGTGACCGGTATGTGAAAATGTCAGATGTATTTACTGGCGTACTTCATGGAGCAGAGTCCTCCTTGAGAACGTAACCGGTTCTCAGATAGTGAAGAAATTCCTCGCATTTTTTGGAACCCGACGGTTCATTACCACATTTACAACTGCCCGCCAACTTTCCCCATCCTGGGCCAGATCAATCCAGTCCCTGTCCCCCGCCCATCCAACTTTCTGAGGATACATCTTAATATTATCCTTCCTTATACGCCTGGGTCTTCCAAGTTATCTCGAGAATATCAGACGCCCCACATTTGTCGAATTATAGCAAAGTGTAGGTTTCTAACTTTCAGGAGCGTCTCGGAACTAAACTTGAACACCTGTTAAGCCATTTAACAATATTTCGATCACTAGTGCTGCTGATTTTGTTAAACACACTTAGTTCGTTTATCAGTTGAAATATCTGGCGTTGACTTTCGTGAAATAGTTGTTTTTTTAATTAATAGCCATGTCATTAAGACTTTGGGGAAATGACGATACAGCTCCACGCATTCTTAACCTCGGTATTATATGGGGACAATTGGTCAGCTTAAGCCCCTCCCATTTTATTACACCCGATGAAAAATGGCGGTAACTATTGTGCTGGAGCCCTAGTGGACTCCAGAGCCAGTATTGAAAACTTGGCGATGAGAGAATTCTCTACCATCGATGAGATCGAGCTTCGATCTTGCGGTTGTTCGCTTGCAACATGGTCAGTATTTTGAACGAGCGGCGTCACTGTTTCTATGGAATTAGCGCCAGACATTCGTTGCTCTTAAAACTCTGTGCCAACGTCGAGATAAAACTTAGGAGATTTCAGGCTTCCACGCCGGTGTTGTTGAGCTCATTTTTCTGTGATGTTGCGCGGATTAGGTGGATGGGGTGGGGACCACCCAACAGCCCACCGTGTAGCGTCACAGAAGAACGAAGCACTCAAGATGTGTACTTTTTCTTTATGTGCAACATTGTCAGACAAAAGTGATGTCTTTTACCGTCTGCTGCCAGTTAAAGTAGTGGGTTACAAGTACCGAATTCACTGGAAATTCTAACAGCTTTTCGACGCTTTATATCTTCCTGTCATAGTGACGCGTTTCGACGTTTTCTTCATCATCCGCACAACTCGAAACGTCACAAGCCAACCAGCTGGCAAGCTCGGGCGACTCGGCCCACAGGCGCCCAGCACCTAGCGCTTAGTCCGCGACTCTGCCCGCGACCTCCACAGTCACGGGCGAAAAAGCTGCTGTCGGCAGCCGGCAACTCAGGCCGCCCGAGGGTGGGGCGAAGTACGCGGCTGTTTTGGTCGGGCCCGTCGCCCTGTTTCAGCCAAGTGAGTCGCTCAAGCACACGGCCATGGGTTCGGATCTGTCCGAACCCGCTGTCTCATCTGAGACTGCCAACAGGCGCATGTCTACCGACATGCCCGGACCTCTGAGTGACAAGCCGGATGGCACCACTCAACGCGCACATGTGGCCAACAACAGCTTACCGGCAGGAGATCATCCTAATAAGATGCCCATTTTCATTTCAGGAGACCGTGACGCCCTACCTTCCTGGCCTGTTTGCGGGCGTCTTCCCCTGGTGGTCTGGTGGCCGAACTAAAGGCTGAGAAGCTAATGGTGATCCCATCAACCCCCAACGAGTTCAGAACCAAGGGTAGCACAATGCGGTCCCTCGATGTGGGTAGGGTGTGAGTTTCCACAACTTCACGCTCCTGGAAGACCGCTGTGTGCGGCTTCTGTTGAAGAAACTGGGCAGGGGTATGCCTGAGAGTGTCGTCCTGGAGGAGCTGGAGTCCCTGGACATACGTGTCCAGGGAATCACGCAGCTGCGTTCTGGCTGTCGCGACCAGAACCAAGCCAAGGACTACACTCTCCCGCCCGCTTCATTTTATCGGTGGCGCGCGGGCCTGAGGTGTCCAAAGTGCGTTCTATCACCGACCTCTGCGGACTGCGAGTGTCGGTGGAGACGTACGTGGTCCAAAAAGGCCCACTGCAATGAAAGCGCTGCCAGCGCTTCGGACACACCTAGCGTAACTGCGGATACGGGCCCCAGTGCGTTGCGTGTTGGGGGCTGCCAAATCTCCGGTTGGTGCTCTACCCCGCGGGAGGAACCTCAGTGCTGTGGCTGTGGGGGCAACCACACAGCGAGTTACAGGGGCTGTATCAAGTGGAAAGAATCGAGGGCGGTCCTTGCAAGGCAAGCGCCCGAGCGTCTCAGAAAGAGCGCCGCAACTAGCCACCCCGCCGCTCTGAAAACTCAGCGGCCCGGGCCCTCTGCCCAGCAGATAGACCTTAGGCCAGGGATGGAATCACGTCCGAGGGGGTGTGTTGTCAAGGCCACCACCACTACACCCCAAATCCCAATCCAAAACCCACTACTCAACTGGTCACGGTGGCTCCCAAGCAGCTTAAGGTGACCGCCACAAAGATGACGGCCGGGCCGGAGAAGCCCGAGCCCAAACCCACAGCAGCCACTAAGGCGGCTGCTGGGAAATCCAAGAAGAAACCTGCCGTCAGTGACAGCCGCAGCCGCTAAACCCACAACTACCATTCTGGTGGTCCCCACCCAAAGTCTCACCTCCCCATTCAGGATATTTCTGACCTCCTCGATCGCCTCCCCCTCCAAGCGTGTGGAACTGACTCGTCGGTTCCTCACGTCCATCCCCTCCCTCCCGAGAGGGGCAGCCCACTCGCAGGCTGTCTTCAAGACCGTTATTCTGTTCGTGGCCGAATATGAACAGCACGCCATAGGTGGACGCAACGGAGTAAAGCCCTGCATCTCGCCTCCTGGAATGCTGACGCTTTGCAGGCAGAAAGCTTGAACTGAATCATTTCCTCAGCCAGCACGGTGTCGACATTTGTCTCTTAAGTGAGAAATTCCTAAACCCTGGTCAAGCCTTCCGGCTTGCCACTTATGTCTGCCACCGCACAGAATGACAGTGAGGGGGCGGTACAGCCCTTCTTGTCCGCCGTGGTATAGTACACCTCTCAGTGCCCGTTCCGGGCCTGACCCACTTGGAGGGTACTGCCATTCAAGTCATATTGGCCGGCAGACCGGTGAAAATCCTTGCGGTTACCATTCGCCTTCCCGCCCACTGGTCGGAGTAGACCCTACCGCCTGTTTCGGCGGGGTTTGCCGGTCTTGTTGGCCGGCGACCTCAACGCCAATCTCGCGACCGACCACGAGACGGGGGAAACTCCTACTTAATTATGCCGACGAGAACTCCTGTCTGATCATTGGACCGGACACGAAAACTGCCAACCCATACAACTCCTCCGATACTCCCGATGTCTTGGACATCGTGATAGTAGGACCTCCCTTTCCCTGTGTATCTGACTTCATGCTCTGCAATAAGCTCGAACCACCTCTCGGTACTCGTTCACATTGCGTGTTGCTCATTCTTTCAACACCCACTGGATCGCCCGGATTTCAGGCTCACTGACTGGGCCAACTTCCATACTCACTTGAAAGATCAAATTCCGTTCGATCCGGAATTACACAACGGGATGGAAATCGACATTTGCGTTGAGAACATCTCCGGCGCCGTTCCGAAGGCTCTGGCGGCATCTACTTCCAAGTGTAGCCCGCGTGACGACCAGCGGCGCCCGATAACGGCTGGCATTCGGGATTAGATAAGCCTGAAGAACCGGCTGCGGAGGCAGTGGCAGGTCATCAGGGCTGAGGTCAACGACTGCAGAGGTCGGTGAACCTCCGGCTCAACCAGGGAAGGAAAAACCAGTGGAGTGCGACACTCGAATCCCTCGATCACGAAGACCAATCGCTATGGAGGATGACCAAACGGTTGATGACAGTCCCTACTCAGTCCCCCCTCGTAAACGCTCTCTCAGACGCGATGGCGAAGTTGACTAAACGAATCGCGTTCGGCGCTGATCAGCCGAGCGCCTTTCGGCTACCCTGAATGAAGTTTTCCGTGATTTTACTCAGTTGTAAGGCAAATACCAGGGTATACGATGCAAAGTCGGGGCACGGCCCGCACACCCTCCCTCCCAGGTGCGGCGGCTTCACCTAGGCGCCTCAAAAAATTCATATACCCAGTTTGCTACAGAGCCAGTCTGGGCTTAGAAACCAGACAGCCAACAAAGCAAAGATTATCCCTTCCATAATTCGTCCAGGGTCACCTAGGCGCTATTCTCTAGCAATATCAGTTAATGCCCTCAGCCTGACTTCAAAACCGTTAGCGTAAGCATATCCCCTGTTGGAGTTAGGGTGTCTGTCGTAGAGCCCAACTACGCTGTCAAACGCGGGAACGGCTAACACACAGGGGGACGTCGACTTTCGCTTCGCGCAAGTCTCCGCCCCCCGTTAGAACTTTGGCACGGCTTGGCTCGGCTTGGCTCGATACGTCGCACCGCAGCTGTAAGAAGAAGAAAAGACAACAATAAGATTACGTGCGTGACAAGTCCAGGACTCGAACGTAATAGGGAGTACAGTCACGAAAAGTGAATAAAATGTGCGTATTATAAGTGAGAAGTGAAGAACACCAGCAGTGCCACAGTAAAATGAAGTATCATGGCCAGTAGAAGAAAAGCGTAATTTTCCCTCGCCTTCTACAATCAAAGATGACGCAGAGAACACTGAGGATTTTTAAGGTATAAGCGTCGAAACAGGAATGAATTAGGAGTGTCGAAAATCAGCAGGCGGTTGCAGTTGTCGGTAAATACTGCATCAGCATGGACACACCGCGTAACAGGTGACGTTCAAAAACGTGCATGGAAGGACGTGAATAAAGAACTTTGAAAAATCATTTTTGCGTAGGAGGAGTTAGGTGGTGGGCACTGGGTGAAAGCCATTACTTTCGTGCAACTGTATTTTCACGTTACATTGAACTAATTCCTTGAACCCAGTTTCTTTGATGTCTGTAAGCCATAGCCGATGCAGATGGGTTACTGTGGATGCAGGCAAGAGACAGCCATTTTTTTAGTAAATCTGTAATATAGAGAGCTTTCCCTGTAGACATCTGAATCTTAGTTTACCGCCAGGTTTAACATTCAGTAGTTGTGCTTTCTGCTTACAGAAACAGCGTTAACTGATCGGTTTATACAACTGAGACGGATTGTGTTTACAGCGCGGTACGATTTGGCTGTAGATAATAGTTGTATTACCAATGTCCACACCACGAACCTTTGTGTGACACGGCTCACTGCCGTGGTACACTGCTTCCCGGTCGCACCCAACTTCCTGTTCCCAGACGCACAGTATATCAATCTGCCAATCTAGATTGACTGATGGAAACAGCCACCCTAAGGAAAGGTTCTTTGCTTCCCTCTCACTCTGCCGGAAGTTATGTCTTTTTCTGACGGAGTTGCAGAATCCCTTGAGCCCTTGAGCCACGGGCCAACATTTGTGACTCGTATTCCAAAGTTCCTGTTTCGCATCTCGACCTGAACACAGGTTATCCTGACACAATTTTTGTGGCTTACCTGAGTCCGTTCAGGAACTTCCGGGACAGTATCTCAGGTACGGTCATAACCGCTTCCTTCCACATTATTTCCAGTTCATTGTCCACTGACGTCACACTGTCGTCACACTACCCACTAGAGCGCGCCGCGTAATTGTAAGGTCCGGGCTGTCCGTGCTCCTGCGCTGAATAAATCGAGAAGAAGGAAAAAATCGGTTGATACTTGCAGGGTATGTTACAACTTACCAGGCCTGTG
>Ga0209629_10001434_pt1 | contig 15081 bp, 12 predicted proteins | sample TergutCu122P5_FD_187286 | JGI IMG/M metagenome (GOLD analysis project Ga0209629, IMG submission 187286) | Cubitermes ugandensis P5 segment gut microbial communities from Kakamega Forest, Kenya - Cu122 P5 (SPAdes) (version 2) | ecosystem: Host-associated > Arthropoda: Insects > Digestive system...
CGTGAATGTGAAACTGACATTTTCCAATGGACCGGAATATTTGAATCTCTCGGTTTCATTTAGAGCATATACAGCTTCTTATATTCAGTTGTGTTTTACGAATGTAAAATAAATATCAAATTGTGATTTTATATTTACAACACGTAATAAGTCCGAGTGATATGATGTTTGATGACGACGACATTTTCAAGTAACTTTGTGCGGAACCAACCTACCAGGAAACGCAGGCTGCATCTGTCAGCACCCAGTTCGCACTGATGATGGAGCCACCGCATAGGTAAAAGTCCGAAAAAAGCACTGCGACCTGAAATTCAGTAATGCATTATCATTGAACAGAAATGTGTTGAACGACTGCATTTATTTAACATCTTCATCAGATCAGTGATTACAAATATAGAGGGTGCTCTACAAACTTCTTCAAAACAAATGACGTCTATTAACGGGATTAATTTAGTGTAAATTTTATGCCATCGTGCGTCTGATTATCAGTCTTTATGGAGCAATTGCTGAAGGTTGGTGAATTAGAAAGACAAGAATTGGTTGAACAGGACAGTTTAATTTTGTTATCTATATCAATTATTGCTCTTATTATTCCATTAGATACACATGCCAATGTTTGTTTCTTACCCTATCCCTTAATTTACCTATGGCATTTCTATTAGTTTAGAACAAATATGTCGCTTTGAATTTTGAAAAGCCGAATCCGAAATTTAGTACAAAATTTTGCCTATTTTCTGTAGTTTCACTCCATAAATAATAATGCCTTTTATACCTGGGGAAAAAAATTCGATGTTGGTGCTTTCTAGTGATTGGGGGGGGGGCAGAATTGTGGTCCACCGTGACCAAAAAAACAATATATATAGTATCTTTAGGGTAATCCCTTACGTGTGGATAAAATATATGTGCTAATTTTACATAAATATTTTCACACCAGTTTTTCACTCCCTTGTATTTCTGCTGTATTTAAATTGTAATTTTAGAGAATAATTTTATTAAGATCGTCGTTATTTATCCACGTGTTTAACCTGACAAGCAAAGAACGACTTTTCAGTTAGCTGATTTTTCCTTCTTCATGAAATCGATGTAGTTCAGTTGTTTGCCGTTAAATGAAACTGCGAAGCAGTTGATGAAGCAACATATAACACTACAGAATCACCAGTTCTCTTCTGTTCAGTCAATGATACCCTCGCTGCTACACACAGCCAGAGTCTTGTTCTTCTGTCGGCTTTTTAGTATGCTTCGACGACTACGATTTTGTCATTACAAACACAGGCTCGTCTCTGTTGTTCAAATACTTCAAAATATCGTCAAACTGAACAGCAACAAAATGGCCTTACCTGGTAGGGGTGACTGGTAATATCTGTTTCGGTCCCACCAACAATGCGTCCGTTTGGCATCGGCTTGGTGTTGCTGAGAGGAACGCCTGAAGTATTAACAAATATTATCATTATAAACTCCATAATTTAGATTATATACAAAAACATATAAAGAGATTAATAATTTTTTATGTTTTAACGTACGTGTATTTTCAGTTTTCTTGCACCGTTTTCAGCACACACTGAATTAAGAACTACCATAAGAAAAATGAAAATATTCTGCTTATATCAGTTTGCAATTGGTCTGTTGATACATCATTGAACTTTATACTTGTAATGTCGTTATTAACTACTATTATTTAACAGTTTTCGCCTTAGTCACATTTCTTTCTAGAAGATCGCTTTTGTTTTGATGCTGTGAACTGTGTTCTTGTGGCTCAACATGGCGATCAGTGATTTGCTGTTGTGAGCAGGATACTGGAATATTCCTTTATCAAAAACGGAAGGGTATGTTTTGACAGAACTGAGTGGCTCTGATTTTCTTAAAAAATGTATGATTCATGCAGTTAGTTATCTCTAATCCCATTAGTACTGTATCTAATTACCTTATTTAAGGAAATATAATCGTGTCTCTTCTCATAAATATATGGTTTTGCTGGAGAAACTTAAAGAAAGGATTACGCTTAAAAGAAACAGAAGAAGGTGGAAGGATAATATTGAAAGGGCCATTAAATTCGAGCGGGAGGAATTTAAAAGTAAGGGAAGGTCAGTCAAACACAACAGTAGTAATGTTAAACATATAATGTGATACTAGGGCTATATGTTTCGATTCTACTGAATCATCTTCAGGTCCTCGTGTTTTAGATCCATACAAAAGAATGCACTACGCATTGTGGGAACCCCAACGCTTACAATAAGAGAGGCAAATTACAAAAAAAAGTAAGCAATACAGAATATGTGTGTGTGGGACTTTTTGGTTAAGTGGATCACAAAATATAGTATAGTACCGCAGTAGAACACAAATTATAGAACCATAGAAAGGAATAGTGGTAGCGGTAGGACGTTGGTGTGTATACAAGGGGGGTGAGGGAAGGGGAGTGGGTACAGGTATCGAATTACAACGTGTCCGTGACTCGTCGCTGTTGGTGAGGAAGTTCTGCTCTCTATGGTGTAGAGTTTTGGGTTGGTGACTGCGGTGGTGGGGTGGAAAATATCTTCTTCTTATTGGCTTGATGAAAGCTGGTGTGTCTTGCTAGTTGGGCGGTTCATTTGGGACTTTGTGTCGATCTGTAAACGACAAGGTAATTGTTTTCTTTGTGACAGAAGACGAGGTAAGTGTCGTGTGTGACCATTGGATATCGTTAAAATGTATGTTGTTCTACTTACGGAATTCAGTTGGCGTAGAAAATCCAATGGATGAGTTGCCGATTTCCCTTTGGGGAGGGAGCGGAGTTTTGTAGCCGGGCGTGTGAAGGCCGGAAGTGTGCCGAGGCTGGGGAGCTTGTCCTCCGTGGATGGGATGGAGAGAGCTGTGTTGTGTATTCACGTAGCACTCAGGTCAAACTGTGATGGGATCTGCTGTTCCCTGCTGCAAGTGTCATATATCCTTCTGTGGGGGTCTTCTCGTACTACGGTCTCGAAAATTATGTTGTGTTTAACTGTAAGTTTGTCGTTTATTTGACTGTTTAGCTTGGTTTCGCGGAATATGTAGAAACTCTCTACCGCGTCCATCAGTCTTCCTTTTTTGGTGAAGTATAGAGTGTCCATGATGTCATTCATAGGGCCGAGGGCGTGTCTGTTCTCTAACAGGTGTTGGGCGAATCTGGATTTGCCATATCCATTTTTGAAGTCGCGCAGGTGTTCTCGGAAGCGGATGTTGAATGACCTTCCCGTCTGCCCTGTGTAATTCATGTTGCCGTTGGGGCAGGTAATTTGGTATATTCCAGATTTCTCGTATTTACTTTTTTTGGTGGTAGGTGGTGGTTCCACATCAGTAGTTTCTTTAATATGTTTTTGGTAAAGTAAGTGGCCTTGATCTTGGTGTTCTTGAAGGCTTTATTAATGGGACTTGTTTCTCTGCCGCAGTAGGGGAATCTGGCCCAGTGTGGTTTTTCTGAGGTGGTTCGTGTTTGTTGGAGTTGCGTGTGGGTGGGGGGGGGCGGATGTGTTGTACCCGTTGTTTTGCAGAATTTGTTGTATCAGGTTATCTTCATTATGTCTTCCGTCAGGGGGTTGGTGGTAGTTTTCCAATCTATTGTACAGGAAGCGTACTGCGGCTAGCTTATTTTCCTCATGGTGGCATGAGTCGTTCGGAATGATGGTGTCCGTGAAGGTCGGCTTCCTGTAAATGTCTATAGAGAATTTGTTATGCTCTCTGTGGATGATTAGGTCGAGGAAGTTAATTTTGCGTTCCATTTCTTTCTCTAGGGTAAATTTTAATATTGGAGTGAGGTTGTTGAAGCAGTGGAGAAGGTCCTCTATATTCGTTGTGCTCTCATCGTATATAATCAGAATATCGTCCACATTGCGGAAGTAGCTTGCGATGTTGTGGTTACGTAGGATATCGTAGATCCTGGAGTTTTCTACGCTAACGTAATTCCGTAAGTAGAACAACATACATTTTAACGATATCCCATGGCCACACACGACACTTACCTCGTCTTCTCTCACAAAAAAAACCATTACCTTGTCGTTTACAGACCGACACAAAGTCCCAAATCAAGCGCCCAACCAGCACGACACACCAGCTTTCATCAAGCCAATAAGAAGAAGAAGATATTTTCCACCCCACCACCGCAGTCACCAACCCAACCCTCTACAGCACAGACAGCAGATCTCCCCAACAGCGACGAGACACGCACACGTTGTAATTCGGTACCTGTACCCACTCCCCTTCCCTCACCCCCTTGTATACACACCAACGTCGTACCGCTCCCACTCTTCCTTTCTATGGTTCTATATTTTGTGTTCTATTACGGTACTATACTATATTTTGTGATCCACTTTACCTAAATAGTCCCACACACACACACATTCTGTAGCTTTTACTGATTTTTGTAATTTTCTTCTGTTATTGTAAGCGTTGGGGATCCCACAATGCGTAGTGCATCCTTTGTATGGATCTAAAACACGACGGCCTGAAGATGATTCAGTATAATCGAAACATGTAGCCCTAATATCACATTATACGTGTAACATTACTACTGTTGTGTTTGACTGACCTTCACCTCCTTTTATTGTACAAACACTTCGGGATGGAACACTTCAAGTTCTAAAGGGAGGAATTTAAATAGATTGGTGTGTCTCAGTATTGGGTAAATTGGATTGTTTTAGTGAACCCCGTAATAAATATTTTTGTTCCACAAAATTGGGGGGTGGGGGTGAATTTTTTGACTATATGAGAATGTAAGCTTTCTCAGCACTCTGCTCTACATTATTCAGTCCATAAATACATATATCGATCCTGTATGTCCGGACCGTCTAATATTACGTTACTGTAGCTGTAACACTTACCTGCTGCACAGGCGAGCAGAGCTAAAAGCAACACCAGGAAGTACATGACTGATGTGAAACTGGACGCTTGGCACTAATGAGCTACTGGCAGAGTCTACCTATGTATCTTGAGTCTTATCTTGTTGAGCTTAAAACGAACGAAACAATTGACCTTTGTTTTTAGCGGCAGATTGTATTTTATTACGAATATTATCTGTGGGAGTTTTACACAATTCACCATCAAAGAGTTATAGTGTAAAGACTGTCTAAATGAATACAAATCATCTTATGTTGCCCAATATAGACGCGAGAATAACTGCTTTCTTGATATACATAACAAATTGGCAAATTAAATTCACTCCCTTTGGGTTGAAAGTAGTTAGAAATTCTCCATGCCATTGTTTGCACAGATACTACTGTGATAAAATAAATTACATTTCGAATTTGAATTTTGTTCTTTTACATGTTAAAAAATTAAAAGTTAAAAATTCAGCGGGAAATTTACAAAAAAAAGTATGCGAATCAAAAAATTTCCAATGGATTCAAACTAGTAGGTAGATAGCAATTTCTAATTAGATTTTGTGGCGGTACTAGTCCACCAGCTCGTAGTGAGTGGTCAGTTTCACGCCCTCGCCATTGTACACTTAGGAAAGGCGACAATGTACCCTTAGAATAGGAGTACATTTCAAGTACCATATCACACGAAGACATTGCGTTTTATAAAGATAAAATATTTAGTTGATATTCGAAGAAATTGTAAACCAAAATATTTGATTCTGTGCTCAGAATGTGTGACATGTAATGACATTCTAAAGTAAGGTTTAGAAGAACTGCATTTTACAGCGGAGTAGCGAGAGATAAAGCTGGTTATCACAGCAGTACGTAATACACATTCCATTGTATATTGGTACATTGAATTTAATAGAGACCTGCACACGAGAGACGTCATAGTCCTTGGTGTTGCTATTGTAACTTCCATGACGGATTATGTTTGTAGCACTATGAATAGTTCCACTAGTATTGGAGTAAGTGGAGCCAGCTCTCACAGAGTAAGAACACTGCCACTCTAGACAGCAGAATATTCATGTTTATGATATTATTTTTTTTATTATTATTACTAACTGCAAATGAGTTGTCACTCGGTGGTAGTTGGCTTTTTCACTAGTACAGACAAAACATATAGATATAAATATACATAAAATAAACAAAACAAAAAACACAGTACTAACAATACAAAACATAGTAATAAAAGTACACAAATTACCAAAAAACCCACACCTTACAAATCCCACAGATACACAAACCCATGCATTGCATTAAAGTTAAAACAAACACATACAAGTTACACCCAATGAAATAGTCACAATACAATCAAGAACCCTCAGTGTAAAGTCACCCTAATGTACATGACAATTTTATCCCCAAGAACTTCACCGTAACTCATTTCACTTCAATGCATTTCACTTCATTTTAAAATAAAATTACTTCACATAAATTACGTCATTTCACATCACGTCACTTCACTTACTTACACTCAATCCCAACTTGAATACACTTGCTTGTAACTACATTCTTAACAATCTCTCTAAAAGTTTTTTCATTTTACAGAGGAAAGACGCTAGTAGGCGTGCAGGTAATTGTTTCCAACTTTTAATGGTCCTATTTACGAAGGAATATTTTCCAACATACGTTCTTTGTTTCCTAGTACTAATTTTCCGATTATGATCGTCCTTACTCAGGTAGCAGATTTTTAGAAGACTATCCCCAATCGCTTTCCAACCCCTTCCGGCGGTACATGTCTTGAAAAGGACGCATTCAGGCCATCTGTCTTCGGTGTAGCAAAGTTTCCCAACACCCGTGTTGTACTTACATTATAAAATGTTATATTATAATTCCCAATAAAGTAACAATGAATATTTTGTGTTTATGTATAGTGGATGATTAATGATGTATGGAATTTACTGTAGGAGTTGATTTCTTTGGTTTCTGTGACTAAACGTTCATATAAACATGTCCGGTTTTGGAGGGTTACAAGGTGGTAACCGCTTCCAACTTAGAAAGAAATATAAGTGTTATTGAAAATATTGTGGATTAAAATAATCAACAAACACGTTACGTCACAAATTTGGATTTTAAATTTAACTACATAAAAGCTAACCATAACCATCAACAATATGACCTATATCCTATGGTAAAGTCCACAATTCACGAAGCACCCTGCATACAGCATAAACCTTCTAATGTGTTCGCGCCAATGGATGGTTAGATCTGTCTAATTAGAGTCTGTTGTGTCTTCTGTTTCCTTGATGTCTTTGGAATACAGTGTTTCATTTCTTTTTACGCAGTTCACGTCATAAATTAACTACTTCGTTAAAAAATCCTTAATATTTATTTGTATTGTCTTTAAAATGTATGCACATAAAGTAAAATTACGTTACTCCGTTTGCAGATTTATGAGCATGGAGAAAGATTCCCTTCTACTTTACAATTATTACTATAGAAAAAATAATTTCGAAACGTGCGGGTTGTTCAGGAAGGCGTCTCCCACTTAAAATGTTACCGCACTGTACTTCGTCCTACCCGGTAATATTCTTACATTGCGTAAACGCAGGAACACGTGAGAACGTGGACTGGTGGTCCGTAGCGAGTCGCCGTACCGACTGAGCTTTCACGGCCGCCGCTTAGGTAGATACCCATATCTTATTTGCTACTGCGAAGACCGTTAAAGAGACAACAGTAGTAAGGTACATTTTGTCTTTCTACACACCGTGAAGGCATATGGGGGAGTGGCGGTATTGCTCCACACATTCACAATGTCGGCATTAGATGGAAGTGAATTGTCAGTTTCACGCCATTTCCGTTGTACCCTAGGGAAAGTCGACACTGTGCCCACAGAGTAGGAGGCTGGATGGGCCAGAATGTCGGTCTGAAATTTTGGAGAAGGCAAAAATTTTATTAGTTACAAGAATCGATCCCCAGAGCTTTCAGAACGTAGAATAATTAAGCTATCATAATCATTGTTATTACCAATTTTAGGTTCACTGGTTCAGACCTTAAAGTATTGAAGATAAATGAAGAGATGTACAAACTTTATGAAACAAATGAATTTATTAAACGTAAAGCTCCCAAGATAGAAGATTAATTTGAAAAGATAAGAGAAACAGAGCACATTCTGATCTGAAATATTAAGAACGGTGTATTTAAATTCAGAGTCAAGTGGACAAATGGCGTGACTGCTGATTGTTAATGTGTTGAATCATGGTTAAATTTTCACACTTTATCACAAGAAAGTTAGATAGCAATTTATTGCGTTTCAAGCGTAAATATGGTGTGAGAAAATTCCGGAGTCCTCCTGAGTGACCTTCAGAAGATCCAATATAGTTTGTTGTTGCTATGTGAAACGTTTTGTTTTGCTGCTGTACCAACTTACCGATTTACGTCTACCCAATTACAACAGTCACTCAATTCAATACGAAGTAGTCAGCCAACCGGACAGGAACGAATCAGCTTCCACGAAAATTCATCTGAGATCGACAAATAATTTGTGGACCAATAACAATTCAACAGCAAGATATATATCTAAGCGTATTGTGAGGTGGTGTAGCTCAGTAACAATACAACAGCAGTACATGTATTTTCTGCTAGTAAGAGGACAAGAATGTAAAATTCACCCTCCAACAGGCTTTGAGGTCCCAGAGGAGGAGTAAAGGTATATCTCTGCCCTTTCTGTAACCTAAGACTTCGACGCGGGGTCTATGCCACACATAGACCACTTTCCTTCCGAGAAAGGGACCCGTTACACATTGTAGAAAAAGATGGTTTGACCCCAGTTCCAGTGTACGATTTATGAAAACTTTGCCCCTACCGGGATTCGATCCCCGGACGGACCAGCCTGTAGACAGTAACTGTACCGACTGAGCTATTTTGACTACGCTCTCCCAGCCCATATTGTCGACTAGTGTAGCTCAGTAATGATAAAAGAACAATAAATATACCTGGGATTTATTTCTGCCAGCACAGACATTCGGTTCTGAATTTATCAGGCATCGTCAGATATTAGCTCAAGGTGTATGCTTGCAGTTTAGCACAACAATTATTTTTTGGAACCTTCTTGCTTTGTGGAAATCTTTACGCTCAGCTACACAGACCCGTCAATAAAGGACCCTTCTGCTCGTGACTTAGGAACGATACTATGGAGGCACTCAAATTTGTCCTTCCTTTCGTACTTCCTACTTGCAACCATTTTGTACTATTTACGACATTCCACGTTCACTTGTTTTGTTTTCAATGATTTATATTTCATTCATCATATCATGCACGTATGTTACAGCCATTGTTTTCATTATGTCTCCCTGTTCTCCACAAAGCCTCCAGGCACATTAGATACAGCTGTACTTTTTACAGACCGCGTAAGGTGCAGGTGCTCTGTCAGAACCTCAAATGTCGCACTGTAGACGCCCACTTTCTAAAATTTCGTCACTAATTATCGATCATGTACAACTTCATTTACTGTAAGAAGAAGGAAATAGTTCAACTTTATGTATTTCCAACTAATTGCACATCTGTCGGTAAAAATGTATGTTACTTCTTCTCCGTCTCGGTCCGGTTAATATTTGTAGCCATCATCAGGGATATGTTAGAATAATTAAAGTAAAGGGGCGTGCTTGCCTCTACGATCTCCCTGAGGATGTATATTATTATTAGGCGAATCACTTATTAGAATTTCATTATCTCTCTTAAGGACTGAAGAATGAATGGAGTTTCATTCACACGAACTATTAGTCCAAGAGAAAGTAAATGGAAATGGGAAATTAAATTATTGATGGAAGAGTGCAAGGTTAATATCGTAATGACAGCTAATGAAGTCCTGAGATATGATATAAACATATAAAGAAAGAATGGACTCTTGATACAGGGTGTGATGATGTCATCGTCATCATTCAGTATTCTGTCTGAAGACAGGTCCAAAGCCTCCTCCAAAACAATTCCTCCGCATAGTGCGATCTAGAGCTTTCTCTTTCAAACGAGAGTATCCTCTCCTGTCCTTAAATACCTTATTAAACACTTCTAATACGTGGTATCACAATATATTTAGTTTACATGAATAGTGACCTGTTGGTGCACTTTATTGTATTCGTGTCTACAAATGTAGAGCGTAATGTTTAATTGAAGTACACTGAACTTCCGAAAGAAAACTATTGCACTGTGGTGCTAAAGGTTACACTGTGATGCTGACTGTTGCACTGTGGTGCTGTTTGTTACACAGTGGTGCTGTTTGTTTTACTGTGGTGCATTGTGTTGCACTGTGGTGCTGTTTTGTGTTGCACTGTGGTGCTGTCTGTTGCACTGTGGTGCTGTTTGTTACACAGTGGTGCTGTTTGTTACACTGTGGTGCTTTATAATGCACTCCCACTGAACAGCACACGCAGTTAAACGTCGTGGACGTGGAGCCGCTCCGAGAGGACTGACTGCTTGAGGACGCTACCTAGCCCGCGTAAGCTTAGGACAAAGACGCTAACTTTATCATACTGGATATGCCCGCTGGCGAGCTGGTGTCTGGGAGGTTCCAGACATGTCACACGACCACTTACCTCGTGATGATTACGTCAGCTTGGAGGCGTGTCTTAAGTTGTAGGGTGCAATCAGAAACACACGAAAATGTATGGAATACAAATTACGGCCCTTAGCAATCATAAGCAAAAATAATGCACAATTAATGCAAAAATTAATCCCTATGCTTGTACAGTAGTTGTAACTGGTGGTTGATGTATTTCATGTGGACATTCACAAACACACAAATATATTTTAGTCGACAAGGTTTATGGATTTTGGGATATAATGTCTGACAGTCTGTGCATGTGATTGGTTTTATTTGTATTCTTTTAACTTTACAGTCTTTATGCCATGTATTATATATTTAATTATTTGGATAGGTTGCGATGTATGTACGTGGCATTGTTTGGAGTCCAGAGATTGTTTTGATACAGTCGACAACATAAGAGATTTTGTAGAGACCAGCTTTGATTATTATCCAGTCGCACACAGCAGACACCTTTGTGTAAAGGTGTGGGCTACCAGTGCCACATCCCCCTCCCCAAGAGTACATACCAACCAGTCTGTTATCGACAACCAAAGGAGCACCGGTATCACCCTAAAATGAAAAGTACGTGCAGTAAAATACATAACAAAATTTGTGCTTTGATAAGTCACAAGGAATTGAAAATCAGAATAGACTGAAGGGCTTAACTGCGGCAAAAAAATGTCACACGAAACCATAGTACATTTGTGTCTGTTAATGTGTGGGATTTGGTTGAGGCAATTATAATGTACTGCAATATGAATTTAATTAAACGATACGTTAAAATTGTAAGTTAATTTGAAGCAAAACATTTTCACAATCGATTCCAAAACCCTTGCTAAGGTCATGATGCATGAAAATGACAGTGTGTTCCGTGAAATGTCAACTGACACAGCTGTCACCAGAAAGCGACTGTTAGCCTTGTGCTGTCTGTCTGCATGAAGTAAAGTGACCGCCAATTTTATTGATAAATTACAATCTACTCCAAAATCCTTGCTAAGGTCATGGTGCATGAAAATGACAGTGTGTTCTGTGAAATGTCAACTGACACAGCTGTCACCACAAAGCGACTGTTAACCTTGTTCTGTCTGTCTGCATGAAGCAAAGTGACCGCCAGTTTTATTGATAGAAATAACTAAGTATAACAGGAACATTAACATAGCAGACATGTCACAACTGTACTGCATGTTGGGTACTGCAAATTTTGTTAGAATATGTTTATTGATATAGGTTTCTTCGTGGGATCTTTGAAGGGGATTTTAAAATCTCTATGAATTTGGCCTCATTTTTAACGATGTAAAATTGCTTAATTTCGTATATATTGTTTACAGACGTATGTGACTCTTAAATATGAAATATTGCAACAATAACAACAACAACGGGAATAACAAAAACAGCAACAACGACAACAAAAATCCTGAATGAAAGATAGCCGAGGAGGTCCAAAACAGTAAGAGTTTTGTTAAGCAACTGTTTGTCAGACACTGAAAACATGCATTTATATTGATTTTAGAATTAGTTTAAAGCAGTAAATATCAATGGACTGTTGCTGAAAATTAACGATAAGACTTGCAGTCCAAATTATTATCGTAAAAAACAACAGACTGGTTTCAAATAATTTTCGGGAAAATCTCTGTTTATTTAATTTCAAAAGCAACCATTAGATGACAAGAAAGAAATTAGGATGAACCTGAGTAATACGTTGTAAATCAACACTTCGATTTGAACTCGAAATTTTTATTGGTACAGCGGACAGGATTGTCGTTTTTAACTCGATATTGGACAGATAATATTTCAATCTTCACAGTTATGATAAAATTAGTTCTTTTGTGTTTATAGCAAATGCGAATTGTTCACATATAAATATTTATTCTTATCATGGCATTCTTACCAGGCATGGACCTTCGTCCCCATAAATAACTACAGCACATATCAAGCGCTCAATGAAAGTGACCTGGGGGCAATTGGAATCTGCTATGATATATCCAGTCACCTGACGCAAAGTGGTACTCTTAGCGCCTCCTTCCTGAAAAAATAAAAAAACGCCTCTTATAATAATTGCAGCCATTTCCTGCAAACGTCTAAAACCCTTACAGTAAGCCATTTTGTAACGTGGCAAAAACAATAAAAGCTGGCAACATTTTGGTTCACAGACATAAAAACTGACGAGAGAGAAATTTCTGGGAGGAAAGAAGCAGGGTACACATTGAGTAATTAATGCTAGTACTTCTCTGGGTGTGGATTACGTTTGGTATCCCATTACAAGCCTGGACAGAATCTGAGTAATCCAGGAGTTTGAGTCTCTCAGATTTTCACACAACTGGCACATGAAGATGATAAACATGGCAGCCCTATACATAGTCGCCTTTATCCCCAAGGAGACATCCCTGGCACTTATTTATTTCAGAGGCTGTGTCGACCCCAGGGCCACAGTGCGGCCGGAAAAAATTTGTCAATGAATATTTCCAGTAATGCCATCGGGATTCGAACTCACGACATTTCGGCTTGAAATGCAATGCCTCGCCCAAATACGCCATAGTATTTCCCATTTATATTGCGCATATGAGGCCCTTAAAATTATAATAAAGAGATAAACCTAAACCCCACTCTCTCCTCCATCAGATACCAAAACACAGACTGTTGATATCCGATATACATGCAAATGTCCCAGTGCTTCAACATAGAAGCGACTCTTAATTAAAACAAGACTTCTTGTGAGATGCAGTCTTGTGTGTGATAGTGGTGATGAAGTGGAACATGGGCGAAAATGTTGCAAACTGCCCTGGTCCATAACAGTGACACATTGAAGTATGTGTACTGTGATGTCTGTTCTGTTTACTGACCTCGTAAATAACAAAGCTCTGCCTATAATGGACAAACCTTTGATAAGAATTATTGCCCTGATGCAAGATATAATTATTGTGGAATGTCAAAATAGTATTTACGGTTGGTACAGAACAACTTCCCAGGATAACTGAAGTAAGAACCATACTTTATTTAGTCCATTGTGACGTATTTCGGCCATTCCTTTTCATCGTCAGCTTTTATACAAAGACAGCTTTTCCAAGCCAGTGTTGATCACTGCAGGTATTGTTGTGGCAAAAGACAGTTTAAGAGGTTGTATCATATTTTTACAGCCGTCTATTTATTCTGCCTCTTAAACACAAATATTCTAATCACCCTATACCAGATATCCTCATTGCAAGTACTTCTCTGATGAAGTGACACCAAGCTTAATGTACATTTTGATATTGAACACTACTTTATTAGAAGTAATGTTGTGAGGTTGGGTGAATGTTAATTTAGAAAGGTTCGTGGTGCTGTATTCGAATATTAGTTTCTACGCTAAACAGTAATAAATGAAATGACTTACTGAAGTGTATCCCCATCCAGTAACATTACCATAGTATCCTAAGGGCGCTGGGTCGCAGTACAACGTGATGGGCTGTACACTGTCGCTGTATGTAAAAGCAGGGCTCACCTAAAATATAACAATAGGACTCACTGAATATCCAGATCTGTAAGATTCGAGTAGATGTTTGTAAACTTGTGATTTTCTTCAGGGTTTTGGACACTTGATTTATAATTTTTAGTGTGTTAATTTAGTTCATAAAAGACATTAATCTATACGTTTTTTACATTTATAGAAGAGGAAATAGATATTTTAATTTTGTAGGGCTCTACCGATTTGGTGTTTATTATGAGAGGGAAATTTTTTCCAATGATGTGAAATTGCTGTTTTGTTGTATATAGGACTGGGGAGTGTTATGAGTCAAGAAATATTATTGAACTCTAAAAGTATGTAAAATATATAACAGGAAGTAATCAATGCAAAATTTATGGGCTAAGCATAACGTTGACATCATTACAAAATAGCAAAAAGTGCAGTCAAAACGCAACTATATTTATTGGCTTTGAGAGGGTGAATCGCATAGCACTTTACAACTACATATTTCGGCCTCTATCGGCCATCGTCAGGTTGTACTACTTTCTGTTATTAAGTAAAACTATGCAATAAGCAAGGCGCCTGTTATTGGTGACGAGATCTGGTTCACATGAATTGTATATTATCATACAATTACTGTAATTTAAATACAGTTGAATGCAGTGGTACAGATATAACCTGTATAAGTGACGATGTTCTGAGTGAAGCAGGTATTATACAAAAGTGAAGTAAATAAAGTTTGACTGCAGTAGTATGGATATAACCTCTATCAGTAATAATGTTCTGGGTGAAGCAAGTCAGGCTGTGGACTCTGGTGTGTACTTGGTGCAATGCGTTCGGTGCTCGGCGGTGCCCAACAGTGGTGTATTAGTTGGAAGTTCTAGATTCGGTGCTATTTTCATAATGAGGTGCTGGCGGATTGTACCGTGGTTGTAAATTCGTGGCTGTTATACTGTGGAGTTTGGTCTCCAACGATGAAGTGAGGTAGACAGTTGGAGCTGCACAATTTCTATGTGTGGGATGAGTTTCCAAGTTGTGGATTTATAAATAGTTGATAGCACTCTGGTGGTCTAGTCCTGTGTTCTGTGAAACAATTCAGAATAATGTATTGTACTGGGGCGTGTGAAATTGGATTCACATCAATTACCGGGGAGCGAGTGAATTAGTACTTACGTGTTAGGTAGATGCTGGATTGGTTGGTGTTAGTGCTGGTGGTTAAATGCGTCGTATATAAAGCTATCAGTTTGTCG
>Ga0209629_10001436_pt1 | contig 15070 bp, 5 predicted proteins | sample TergutCu122P5_FD_187286 | JGI IMG/M metagenome (GOLD analysis project Ga0209629, IMG submission 187286) | Cubitermes ugandensis P5 segment gut microbial communities from Kakamega Forest, Kenya - Cu122 P5 (SPAdes) (version 2) | ecosystem: Host-associated > Arthropoda: Insects > Digestive system >...
GTCAATCCATTGTACTTCGGCTATACTTCCGAAAAAATCTTCAAATGAGGCAAAATAAGCATCACCTATATTATAACGAATAAAACAACGAGGAAAAGATAACTTTATCAATGTTTCTTCATCTTCGTGCCACTGCTTATTTTCACCCCACCACCAATACTTATGTTCTTCTATTTTTTTCATAAAAAATATGCCCCGATACGCTCTGGACGGGCGATAATATATTATAAATCACTATATTTTAAAGTATCATACAGATTTATTATTTCAAAATTCAAACCATTCCAATTAATGAAATCCGAATGATAAATTTTCACTTCTAATTCGCCATTTTCATTTTCTTTTGCTTTTTTGTAGAAATTTCTTCTTTCGTATGACCAATCTATTATTTCACCTGAACTTGTGAAATCTCCATAATTCACATTTTGACTTCTTCCGCTACTTTTTACAACGCAATAATCTTCAATTTTAGGTAAATTTTCTTCGAGATTATTTTCAATAACATAATCAATAGCTTCCGCTATTCCTAATCTACCATTTCTTACTAATGCTTCGATTTGTTCTATTGTTCTCATTGTTTTTTAGCCGCTGTTACCCGTTGCCGCCGGGGTTAATTGTTATTTGTTGATACAAAGATACAACAAATTTGTTGTATGTTCCAAATTATTTTAATTAAAAATTGTTAATTGTTTGTTAAAAATGAAGGTTATTTATTGAAAAGCCGCTTTATCAATTCTGAATTTACATTGTAAGCGTTTGATTCTTCTTCGTTAAGCGGTCTCGGAATTACTAACTTCAATAACTCTGTCATACATCGAACATAATCTTTACCAGTTAAAGCATTTAATTTTTCAAAGTACCCATTTATATCTTCTGTTACTTTTTCTACGATTTTTTCACGAATAGAAAGCGTAAGTTTTGTAGCCGCCCCGGATGGTTTTCCTGCGGGATTGTTGCTTATTCCGTTTTGTGAACCTCTTGCCATTTAGATAATTCTAATGTTTTCTAATAGCGCAAAATAACTGCTTTTTCTGATTTTTAACAAACCTTTCCCTAAATATTTTTCTACATAGATTTATTTTTTCATTTCTATAACGCATTAAGCAATATAAATAAAACATTTTTGCATCAAAAAAAGATATGGGATTACTTGATAATTTAAATCCGCTTAATGCAGTAGGCGGTATTATAGGATTAGGTGCAGGTATTTACGGAGCTTATAAATCCGGACAGGAGCGTAAAAGAATGGAGCGGTATCTTAATCAACAGGATGCTGAAAACAAAGCGTGGTATAACAAAGAGGCTTATTCTGATTATACACAGCGAGCAGACACACAGAATCTAATTCGCAACCTTCGCCAGAATTTAGATAGACAAAACAAGATTGCAAACGATACGGCAGTTGTAACCGGAGCGACACAGGAACAGGTTGCTGCGCAAAAAGAACGCAGTAATAATGTGATCGCCGACGTGTATAGCAATATTGGAGCGCAGGGACAGCAATACAAAGATATGATAACTAACCGGTATCTGGCTATGAAGAATAATCTGGCAAACCAGAGAATGGGTATGATGGAAGGAGCGGCTAATAGCTATGAGAATCTTATGAGTAATGGGCTTGGAGCGGTAGGTGATGCTTTTAAGAATTTAGGGGATTATAAAACAGCATAGTTATGGGACAAGTAAACAGTGTAAATACATACAACAACAATATCGCTACTCCTGCAAACAAGATAATAAGTGATATTCTTCAACAGTCGAATGAGAATAATTTGAGTAATGCAGGTCTTGAAAATGTTGTGACTCCACAACCGGATGCTATTGTTCCGGCGTATAGTGTTAATAATCATTCTGCCGAACAGCCAACGGTAAATTATCAAAATAAAACAACCGCCAAACAACATCCTGCATTATCGGATATAGATGTTGATAAAGCAAAACAGGGAACAAATATTCTGGATGTGCTTGCTGATATTTACAAACCGGATCCGTTGGACGAAAAAGCGTTAAGCCGTAACCGAACGCTTGGCTCAATAGGGGACGGAATAAAGTTGCTTGGTCAAATGTATGGAGCGGGGAGAGGAGCTCATATCCGCAATAACAATCCAAACGATTCCGTGACTAATTACTTCCTGAATGAAGAAAAACAGTTGAGAGATATGTATGCTAAGCGAATGGATGATTATAAAAGATTAAGATTTAATGCTGCATTACAGCAGTATAAGATTGAACAGGATATTCAGGAGAATAAGCGGAAAGAAGGAGTAGAAGCTCAAGCAAAGCAAGCTGAGCATACATGGCAAGAAAAACGTGATGATACGCAAAATCAATATAAGATAGACTCGGAGAATCGTCAAGAAGCACGCGATAACAATCCAGATTCTTTCAAAAATAAAATAGAAACTCAAAAGTTTGGAGAAACAAAAAGGAGTAACGATGCAAGAATATCTCAAGGATGGGCGCACGTAGGAATTGCAAAGCAGAACGCAGAAACAAACAGGCAAAAAGCGGGAAAAGAAGGGAAAAAGGATTATACAAGTTTAGCAGTACAAGCAATGAATGATGAATCATTTATGAACAATTTACCTGATAGTTATTTTAATATCAAGACGGATCCAAACGACCCTAATAAAACAATCAAAACGCCAAGGGATAACGATACTTTAGGGGAAGCATATTCTCAATATCTTGAAAAAATTAATCGCAATCCTAAATCGCCTACCCAATGGGGTTCCATGCCAAGTTTTCAGCCGAATAACTATGTTGAATTACCGCAAACGAATCAAACATCAGGAAATAATGACCCATTAGGATTGGGATTTTAATTGAAATAAATTATGCCGGATACAAAATCATATACAGAATTTTCAAAAGCTATAAAAGAAAAATATCCTGAATATAAAGATGTTGGGGATTATGTACTTTCAAAAAGGATTATTGAAAAATATCCTCAATATAAAGACAGGGTTTCATTTGATGACTCCAAACCATCGACCTTTGACGCCGGACACGGTATTATCGGAAAAGTTGACGAGTATGGCGATACTTCATACGTTCATCCGGGCGGAGTGGCGACGAGCGAGTTGCCGGCTGCGGTTACTCAAAACAATACTCCTTCTGCTGAAACTCCTTCTAATTATGTTGAACAGTCCCAAGCACAGCCTTCAACAGGTAATTTTTGGGAAAATTTTGGTAACGAATTTAAAAGAAGTTGGCAGGATGATAAATATATTTTTGGAAATGTATCGAATATAGTTACCGGAAGTCAGAAGGATGCAACGAAAGCGTTGCAACTGTTAGACGATTATGAGAAGGCGGGAGTAGATTATAAAAAGATGACCCCCAATGAGATGATGTTGCAGAAATACAACAAGGATTATGCAGAATGGGAAAAGCGACATCCCGGTTTCTTTGATAAATTGTGGCATTATTTACCTTTTGTAGAGGATAGCGCTCCGGATTATCCTACATCCGCAGGTTCAGCCAACGCATTAGCAACTTCTTCTGATGCAAGCAAATTTGATAAGTTTTTAGCAGCGATAGGTGGAAGTAAGCCTTATGATTACGGATTACAAACTTCAAATAATGTATTATCTGAAAGCGATAAAAATCCTTATAAAATACTTTCAGAAGCCGCAAATACCGAAAATCCTCGCGCTTATTTGGAAAAAAAAGCCAAACAGCAGTCGTGGGGAGACAAGGTTCAAGCCGATGCGGTTGAAAATTTATCAAAAATTCCAGAAGGGAAAGGCGCAGGCGGAATTCTTGGTGGTTTAGCTGCCAATACTGTTCCGTTTGCTGTAGCCGGAGTTGCTTCTTTAACTCCATACACACGTTGGACGGCACCTATTTTAACAAAAGCAACCGTAGGACAGATGGTAATTTCATCAGCCGCCGAAGCGGGAATGCAAGCCAGACAATATGCAGAACAAAAGGGGATAGATATGCCCGATTCGGAAGTTGATAAAATAATGGCTATTTCAGGAGGGGTGAATTGGCTGGCGATGCACATTCCAGTAGAAAGGTTTATGTCAGGCGCATCGAAACTGTTAAGCAAAAATGTTACAAGAAAAGTCGTAGATGAATTAGTATCCAATCCCGCAGCAATGAAAGAAGCGGGAGAGTTTTTTGATGCAGCCAGACCGCTTGTAAAGACATTTTCAAAACAAGCTGCAGGAAAATTAGGAAAGGACGTAGCCGTTGGCGCCGCAGCCGGTACGGTTATCAATACTTCCAACGAAATAATACCGTTGCTTTATAAAAACAAAGAAGATTATCCTAATTTATGGGATGTTGTTAAAAACGGATTACAGGGCGCCGGAGCCGGAGTGCTGATGTCTGCCTTTTTGGGCGGTGAGAATATTCTCGTGAATAACTTTGCTCAAAACGCAAGGCGAATGAAAGCTGGCAATGTTACGCTTGCGGATGCCGGAAAGCATGGTATAGTAGAAGTGCTTGGCGGAGATGCCAATAATTACACAGTCCTAAATAACAAAGGAGAACAAATAAATATTCCCAAAAGCGAGGTTAATGAAAATTCAGCGCATACAGTTCCATATAAAGAGTTCAAAGAATATGCAAGATCTTCTGGAGATGAAAATGCACAACAGGCATTTAAGAATTTAACCAACGGAGAAAAACGGATTATTTCTGATAACTATTTCAATGCTTTCGATGCTCTTAATGAATCAATGCGCGGAAGGGGTATTACTTTTGATATAGATAAAATATTGAACTCATCCAAACAACAGCAACAGCAAATTATTGATTTAACAAAAACAGCATTAGACTTAACGAGAGAACAGAAAAATGCCATAATTGATTTTATCCAAAAGGGAAATATTTATAACGCTATGCAGCGTGCAAATGACGTAAAGATCGAAGATGCAGCCGAAGGGGCTATCAATACAATAAAAAAGAATGTCAATCCCGATATGGGCGGGGTAGTAAAAGCTACTGTTGCTGGAGCTGACAGACAGATTATACAAGGTAAAATTGTACCTAATGAGGACGGAACAATTAACAGGGAGCAATCAGACCAACAAATATTCTATAAAGATGAAAATGGAAAGGTACAGGTAGCTCCGATAGATAATATCGAAGGAATCGTTGAGCATATTCCACAGGGCGATGCTGTAAATCAGGCAGTTGATATTACAACAAAACCGATAATTAATCAGCATGCGAATGAAACAGACCCATTTATTGGAAAGAAAATAGAGTTGCCTTCCGGTATTGGTAATATGGAGATAAACTGGCTTAATCAAGACGGAACCTATAATATCAATTTAACGCTTAAGAATGGTAAGGCTGAAAATGTAGATGTAACAATTGATGAGCTAAAGCAGATTATTGACCCGACAAATAGTAAGCAAAACGAGTCTCCGACTACCGGAGAAACTAACCAAACGACAGGAAATGATTCCGCACAACCGGTAAAACAAACGGAAAATGATGTCAATGTGTCAAATGAACAATCGGCGGAAAAACCGGTATCGTCCATAGAAGAAATAACTGCACGCGCTCCGAAACAGAAAAATGGGAAGGTTGACTACAATGCACTTATGGAACAGTCGCCGGAAGATTATGCAACATTGATGGAGCAGCGCATAGGAACGGAAGAAACAAAAGCGGAATTTATCAATGACTCAAAAAATCTTCAAACGGAAATAGACAAGCGGAAAGAAAAGCTATCAAAAGAAACCGACCGGAATAAAAAGGAAGATTTACGCGATGAGATTAACGATTTGACCAAAAGAAAACAAACGATTGACGGTATAATTCAAAGCAGGTATGATACAAAAAATAATTCAGAAGCACTGAGTAACTCCGTCATCCCTGTCGATAAATCGAACTCAACGCGGTCAGTATCAACTACTCCTGAATTAAAAAACGAGAAACTGAGTAACTTGCCGCCCTTGAGTAAAACCCCGGCTCAATCAGTATCAACTTCCTCGAGCCACAAAGGTAATAAAAAAATATCAAAAACAAAAAAATTAACTGCAATTCAACAATCATTAAAAAATTTTAATCGAGACGAACAAAATTTAAGAGGAAAGATTTTGCATGACATAGCATCAGGTAGGGTTAAATTCCGTTGGGGAGATGTTACAAGTCAGGAAGGAACGGTATTATCTCCCGGACTTAAAAATTCTTTATTCGCAACTCGTACTAACGCAAACGAAGAAAGAAAAGCGTATTTCTCATTGTTGTCTAATAGCGGACTCACCCCGGAACAGTACGCGCATCAGCTTTGGCAAGAAAACCCAGAAGGATTGGATAGTCACGATGTATTAAATGAAGTGCTTGATGTATTGCAATCAACAAATTCACGAAAAGCTGCATTGGAATCTCTTGAAAAGCCAATAAGAAACGAGGAAGAATATTATAAAGGAATGCAGGATGCTTTGGATTCTGAAAAACAAAACGAACCCAAACAAACAAATGATAATGTCAATAAAAATTTTATATCTGAATATGACAGTCAGCCATTGACGAGAGTTGAAGGTTTAGGTATGGGACAAAATCAGGCTAAAGGAGTTTATGTTTCGTTTGAACCAAATAATCGGTATGAAACAGAAAACAACAAAGCAAAGCAAGTAGAAATAAGTTTACAGAATCCGATAGAATTTGACCAGAATAAAGACGAGTTTGCTAAATTTCAACGACAGATACTTGAAAATAGATTGGATGATTTCAAAGTATCAGATTTCAGCAGCATAAACGAGGGGGAAATACCGACTATCGACAATTTGAATGAAAACGGTATTGAAAGATTATCTGGATTTGTAACCGAAGAATTACAGAATCAAGGACATGGCGGAATTGTTTTCAATGGAGATGGTGAACATGAAATTGTTATTTTCGATAAGAATAATGTCAGGGAAAAAGAAATTGCAGAACATCCTGAAAAATCCGTTCAGGAACAACTTAATGATGTTGGCGGAAACGTACTCGCACACGCTGCAAATGTAGTAAAGAAAGCAGAGATAAAATCGGAAGAAGGAAACGTCAATACCAATCCGTCTGAGGCGCAAAAAGAAGCCGGAAACTATAAAATGGGACACGTGAATGTTCAGGGATTTGATGTCACTATCGAACAGCCGAAAGGGTCTGTACGTTCTGGTATGGACGAAAACGGCAATTCGTGGAGCCAAGAAATGCAACACACCTACGGTTACATTCGTGGAACCAAAGGGAAAGACGGCGACCATATCGACGTATTCTTGGGTGATAATTTAACAAGTGATAAAGTGTTTGTGGTTGACCAATTGAATCCGAATACCGGAGAGTTTGATGAGCATAAGGTAATGATGGGATTCAATTCAATAGATGATGCACGGAAGGCTTATCTATCTAATTACGAGGACGGTTGGAAAGGATTAGGAAACGTTACAGAAACAAACGTAGAAAATTTTAGCAAGTGGGCTGCTATGGACGGAAGAAGGATTAAACCGTTTGCGGACTACAAAGTCAATCAACCGGAAGAAACAAGAGACGATTTCTTTGCTCCTTATTCAGAGGATGAACCTGTTCCCTTTCAATTCATCGGAGAGAAAGGCGTAGAATTGGAAGCGGTGAATAATCGGTTTAATGAGGAATTGCAACAGCAGCTTGACGGAACTCTTCCTAATAGGCACATTTACAAATTAGGAAATCCGAGCGAAGCATTGTTGTCAAGCCTTGACAATATGCCTATTGAAATGGCTGCAAGTACACTTGAACTTAAATCAGGCAATAATAATAAACACGAGCATCCATTTGATAAATCAGAAATAAAAGACCTTCCAAAAGCGTTAGCTCATCCTATTGCCGTATTTGAAAGTGAAACAAATCCAAACAGAACAGTTGTTTTGACTGAACTTAAAGATAGTAAAGGAAATAATTTTATTGCAATTATTGATGTCAAGAAAGAAAGAGGAAGAAATATAATAGATAAAGTAAATTCAATAATTAGTTTATATCCAAAAGATAGCAATGTACACATTGCGAAATGGTTTTTAGGAGGAAAAGAAAAATCTATTGGTAGAGATTTATTGAAATGGGTAGATTCAAAAAAAGCTCTTAATTGGTTGTCGAACAATGTAACCAGCGTACACTCGGTTGGACTATCAACTAAAAGCATTGCAAAGGTAATAAGATATTTTGAGAATCCCAAATTATCCGAGCAAAAAAATGATTTCACTCCTGCTTCGAAAGAAAAATTTGATGCTTTGATTGAAAAATTAAAGCAAAATGGATTAGCTTCTGATGTTATAACAGATAAATCCGACTATGATAAAGAATTTAATGAAGTAAGCCAGCAGTTGAAACACAAAAGCGGAACGGTTTACGGATTCGTTAAAGACGGAAAAGTTTATCTCGACCCCATAAAGATGAATTACAACACTCCAATTCATGAGTTTGGACATCTGTGGAATAAATTTATCAAAGAAACAAATCCTGAATTATGGAATAAAGGTGTTGAACTTATCAAGCAATCTGATTATTGGAAGAAAGTAAATGAAAATCCGGCTTACAAAAACAATTCAGAAGAACAAAAGATTGATGAAGCTATTGCTTGGGTAATCGGAGATAAAGGTGAAACGCAACAGAAAGGAAAGGATGTACTTTCGTTCGCACGCCTAAAAAATTGGTTGAATGATGTCTGGAAATGGATAAAAGGAAAATTCGGTTTTGATTCCAAGTTAGACATTGAGAATATGACGCTTGATGATTTCACCAACAAAGCTGTAAAAGATTTGACAGGAGATAAAGAGTTAAAAGGTGAAGAAAATTTGGAAAGTCAAGCAAAAAACAATAATTTTGCAGAAAATAATATTGTGAACAAAAACGGAGAAATAAATTATGACGAACTTTATAAACAATCCGACAGAATACGCAAAGGCTACGCCCACATTAACGTCTTATCACCGGCAGAGGAATCTGGACGGAATGCGGGCGGTAGAAGAAATGTCGAAGCAACCTTACTCCTACGAGGAGAAATTGGCGCAGACGGCTCGCAACAGAGCAATACAAGCGGGGGACTGGAAGAAAGTAGAGGAAATACACGAGAACTATCCTCGAGTGAAAGAAGTGTACGAATCAGCAACGAGAAATCTAAACAGGAAGGCATACTAAAAGAATATGCTAAACATGAGGGTATTTGGATTTTACCTGAAACGATTGAACAATGGAAACTAATCACCGATGAGGTTACGATGGAATCCAGAGTATATGACGATGGAGACAATGTTATAAAAGTTGGATTCAATTACCTTAATTATTACGATACTCCGCTTGATTGGCTCACAAACAAAATATCTCTGCATAATTATCTTTTCCCTGAGACTAAATTAGAATTAATAGGATTTACGGAAACATACGGAGCAACCAAGAATGTTCCCGGTACTTTCTTTGCGCCTGTTTATAGACAAAAATACATTCGAGGTAAAGTATTAGAGAATAACAGCGATTATTCCTTAATTAAAGCGGAAATGAAGCGTAAGGGGTATTCATGGACAGGATTCACAAGTTTTTACAATGACAACTATGTTATTAAAGACTTACATCTTAATAACGTGATGATAGATGAAAACGGTAAATTTATCTTCTTCGATACTGTTCCTTTCCTGAATATTAAAGCAAACAAAGGAATAGGCGGAACGAGAGAATACGGAGATTATTCTATTGTCAATAAAAATTTGGAAAATTCAGAAAAAAATACTAACTTTGTACAACAACAAAATATAAATAGTGATGGAAAAACAAAAGCCGGAATGGATTACGGACGAACAATGGGAAGCAGTTCCTTACGTAAGTTGGTGGGAGAATCAGAACAGAGCAGGCGAATACTTGAAACACTCGAAGCCAGTAACAGGAGCGGAAGCGGTAGCCCAACAGAAGCGTCTGGACGCTCAACTTGGGATAAAGAACACCTTCTTAGAAGATTAGAATCCGAAGCAAAAAAGAACGAAACGTGGATAAATGATATTCACGAAATAGCAGATAAAGCGTTATCAAAAGGACAAGAAAACGAAGTTTATCTTTCCCAAGACGGAGAAAATGTGATAAAAGTAAATAATCTGTCTATTGCCAAAGAAGAAAATACCCTTGATGATTTTATTGATAGATTATCAGCTCATAATGAGTTATTTCCAAATGTACCCTATCGTATTATAGGATTTACCGAAAATTCACTTGGCGAAACTTCTTTTGTTTTAGAACAACCTTTTATAAATAATGTAACTCATCCTACTCAAGATGAAATTAATTCATTTATGAAATCTAATGGATTTGTAATGGGAGAGTATGATGATGAGTGGCACAATAAAGATTATGTATTGTGGGATGTTGATCCTAAGAATGTTCTGAAAGATAGAGAAGGAAATCTTTATTTTATAGATACGGTTATTAATCATACAAACAACACTTCCGAACTCAGTTCCGGCGATGTTATGTTTCAGGCTGTACCGAACGAAGAAAAGTCTCAATATGATGAAAAGCCACAATATAAAGGTAATATTCTTGAATTTGCCAGACGAATGAATGAGTGGTATGACAAACAACAGAGTAAAAAAGGGAATAATACAGTAGGTATTTCGCATGACGCATTGAACGATTTAGCAAACAGAATAGGGTTGCCGCCATTGGAGCGCGGCGGTTCATACGACCCGAAAGAACTTGCCGACAGAGGAAGAAAATTATTACGCGCTGGGGCTAATCTTAAGCAGATAGAGGATGAGTTTTACCAAGATGGGATAACCGATGAAAATGGTATATCTGTTATAAGAGCGCATATTGAAGATTTATATAAAACAGTAAATTCTATACAGGATAAAAACAATATAAGATTCAAAAACGCTTTTGATGAGTTAAGTCGTTATACGCAAATTGAAAAAGATATGGCAAATAAGGCTCATAGGATTTTCAAAGCATTTCAGGGTCAAAGAGATATAGATACTGATAGTTTTTCATATAACGTATTGGCAGTTGAATCTAAAACAGGTAAGTCAATTACCGAAGAGCAGAGAGCAAAAATAGAAGAATTGACAAACCAAACCGAAAATTATAAAAAGCAGATTTCAGATTATGAGAAAAAACTTGTGGAAGCTTTGGATAAAGAGCATCACAAAATAGAAAAAAGTAAACCTTCCCAATACGAAAAACCTGAATTTACAGGAGACATTCTTGATTATGCACAAAGATTGAATGAGTGGAATGAAAAACAGAAATCACAGGAAAAGAATAATCCTTCAAATAGAAAAAATACAGTATTACAAGGTAAATCATTAGCCGATAAAATACGCAAAGCAAAAATACATCGCCCCGGCAGCTTCTATTCAGCAACTCCGGCTTCATTGGCTTGGGACGGCGGGGTAGAGATTGTTGCAAAAACAGTGGAATCCGGCGCACGATTGGCTGATGCTATTCGACAGGGAGTAAATTATATTAAAGGTACAGATTGGTATAATAATTTAACAGCAGAGCGTCAGGATAAAGCAGAAGAAGATTTTATCAATTGGCATAACGACCAAAGCGGATTGACGGACTTACAGTCTCGATTTGTTAAGAATGAATCGGTTAATATAAACAGATTAGAAAAACAGCTTTCTGATTTGCAAAATGATATAGTAAAGCAAAAAAATCCTTCACGCGAATTAAGCGAAAGAGAAAAAGAATTAAAACAGCAGATACGAAATGAAAAAATAAGATTAGGATTAATAGAAGCCAAGCCTGAAAAAGTTAAATTAACACCGGAACAGGAAGTAGAACAAAGAAAAAAAGATTTGAAAGATGGATTAAAAGATTATCATGGAAACAAGTTTACGAGTGAAGATGCCAAAGCTATCTGGGACTACATGAAGCAAAATTATCTTAACAATGGGACTCCTTATTCTGATGCCGTTTCCTACGTCGCAGACGACTTGGGTTTGACGCATACACAGGTAAATAATGCTATTGTTACTCCTAAAACAAAACCGTTATCAGATGATGTGTGGAAAACAAACAGAGAACTTTCCAGAAATCGAGCATTTACAAAACGTTGGATTGACGAACAATCGCATTCAATAGTATACAGAAATATTAAGAAGGCAACAGACATGTTTAGGGAAGTTGCAGTATTTGGTCATGGCGGTATCTTTGTTGGAACGCATGCTATGCCTACAATATTTGATTTACCAAGAGCAAAACATACAGTAAAAGCGCTATTGGATGCCTATAAATTTGCATACGGAAATACGGCGGATTATGAACTGATAATGCGGGATTTGAAAAACTCTTCAAATTACATAAAAGCTCAGAGAGCCGGATTACAGAATGACCCTGACCGGTTAGGTTCTGATTCTGAAATTGCGAGCAACTGGTTTAAAAAATGGTCAACGGCAGGAGAGCGCGGATTTAACGCTATCAAAGTTTTGCGTCAAGCGCTATTCGATGCACACTATGATCAATTGCCGGCAGAAGCAAGGGAAGACCCTGATGTTTTGAAATCCATAGCACAAATAATCAATACTGCAACCGGAGGAACTAATGCAAAGATGTCGGAAAAGATAAGAGACATTACATTCGCCGGCGGTATGGAAGTATCACGATGGGAAAGAATTGTGAAAAATCCATTGAAAACGCTCGGTATCCTTTCCAAATGGAATAGGGCAACAACGGCTGAAAAAGTATTTGCAAAACTATGGGCAAAAAGAGCAGGTACGATTGCGGCGGCTTATTTAGCGGCATTGGCAATAAACGATGCTCTGAATTACTATTTTTTTGGTGATGATAAGCATAAGATTAATTTCTACCATCCATCACAAAGCGATTGGATGCTATTTAAAATAGGTTCGCTTACTGTAAGTCCTACTTCCGGAATGCAATCTACGCTTCGATTTGCAACAAGATTAGTAAGAATGGCATTTGAAAGTGAGAAAGAGATGCAGAAGGAATATTATTCAACCAACAGGATTCAGGCATTGAGTAAAATATCAGGAAAGTATTTTCAGGGAAAATTAGCGCCAGGATATTCAACCGCACTTGAACAATTTACACACCATGATTATAACGGGAATGTGTTGCCTTATATTGAAGATAAACCATACAACAAATATGCTCATAAAATGTCATACTGGGAATATTTATTATCGAAAGCTCCCCTTCCAATAGCCGAAGCGTCTCAGGTTTATAACCAAGCAATTCGCAATCAGGGGGCAACTGACGAATCGGTTAATGCGTGGTGGGAATCCGCTTGGTTTAAAGCTGTAGAAGAAGGATTAATCAGCGGAACAACCGGAGTAAGATTGTACGGTAATGATAAAACAGAAGGAAAAAAATACGATTCATTACCTGAATACTTTAAAAAGTGATTGAGTTGAGCAAAGGGGAGTGAATTTTTTCATTTCTATAACTTGAAATAAAAAATGAAATTTGTTTTTTCGCATCAAAAATAGAATATGGCAGTAAGAAAATCGAATCCGGCAATAGCATCCAAGTTTTTCCCCAGACAAAGGGAGAAGATAGATACCGTCCGTAATCGGAATGAGCTTTACTATAAGAATGATACCGTTTTAATGGATGCCCACAATGCTTGGGTTGGATTGGATGATTTCCGAAGGAAAGCAAGGCGGAATAAGATGTACACCTTTGAAGACCAGTGGGGTGATAGAATCCAAGTCGGATGTAAATCCATGACAGAAAGGGAAAGTATCATTAAACAGGGGAATACCCCGCTTCAAAACAATCGAATAAGAGGAATTGTGCGTTCGGTTTCGGGTCTTTTTCAATCGCAGCAGACAGAGCCGGTATGCGTTTCCAGAGACAGAGACGAACAAGGGAAGGGCGAGTTGATGTCAATTACACTTCAATATGTTTATCAGTTAAATAAGCTCTGGGGAATCGACAGTTTGAATATTAACTATTTTCTTATCACAGGGCTTGCGGCATTCAAATCTACTTACGGATGGATGAATAACAAGATGGACGTATGGACGAATTTAATCAATCACAACAATATCTTTTTCGATAATTACATCAACGACCCTCGACATTGGGACTGTCATTTGATAGGCGAGATTCACGATGTTGGCTTGTTTGACGTGATGGATCAGTTTTCATTGGGAAACCCGCAAAGAGCCGAAGAAATAAGACGTATATACAGCTATTGCGACAGGGAGCGGACGGTTGAGTACGCAAGAAATCTCACTTGGGATGTTAAGCGAGATATAAATTTCTTTATGCCTTTGGACAGTACGCGCTGCCGAGTGATTGAAGTTTGGAGAAAGGAAAGCAAGGAACGTTTTTTAGTGCATGATTCGCTAACAGGAGACTTTTTTAAGGCTGAGATTGAAGAAAAACAATCTCTTGACATTGAAAATCAAAGGCGTTTTCAGGAACAGTCGGCTGCAGGAGTAAGACCGGAAGATATGAAGCTGATACAATACAAATGGTTTATTGATAACTATTGGTATTATTATTTTCTTTCTCCGTTCGGAGACGTTTTGCAGGAAGGAGAGACGCCGTTCTGGCATGAATCGCATCCTTATTCATTCAAGATTTATCCGTTTTATGACAACCAGATATATCCTTTCGTTTCGGATTTCATCGACCAGCAAAGGTATATCAACCGGCTTATCATGCTTCAGGATTTTGTTACCCGTTCGTCAGCAAAGGGCGTTCTTGCCATTGATGAAAACTCACTACCGGACGGATATACCATTGAAGATATTGCCGACGAGTGGGCTGTCTATAATGGCGTTATTTTATATACCACCAAAAAGAATGCAACCGCTAAACCGCCATTTCAAATAGTTTCCAATTCTACTCAACTTGGAGTTACGGAAATGCTGTCTATTCAATTGAAACTGTTAGAGGATATATCCGGCGTGCAGGGTGCGTTACAGGGGAAAGCTCCGGCAGCTGGTACTCCGGCGGCTTTATATATGCAACAGGTACAAAATTCTACCACCTCTTTGACAGAATTGTTTGAGGCGTACAGAGAGCTCAGAGAAGAAAGGGACTACAAAAACATGAAACTGATTCAGCAGTTTTATACCGAGCCGCGATATATCAATATCACAGGAAAAAATTCAGGCACAAATTC